>Ga0302120_10001732_pt1 | contig 10213 bp, 9 predicted proteins | sample AG5_Bottom_MG_FD_203118 | JGI IMG/M metagenome (GOLD analysis project Ga0302120, IMG submission 203118) | Marine microbial communities from Western Arctic Ocean, Canada - AG5_Bottom | ecosystem: Environmental > Aquatic > Marine > Oceanic | place: Canada: Western Arctic Ocean | collected 2017-10-01 | reverse complement strand
CGCACTTCGATAGCAGGGATATTTGGATTGTCAGGGCGTTTTGTATCTTTAGAAATGCTCATCCTAGTGTTGGTGTCCTTCATCTTCCGCCGCCGCTGCCTTTGCAGCACTATTCTCTGGTACATCGATGACAACCAAACCGATAATCGTATTACCCGGTTCCGACCATAAGGTGCGTTCTGCAATTACCACTGCGTCAGCCATCACCTGGACTCTTATCGCGTGAGCAACGTGTTGCTGCAATGCTTCTGTGGAATCTGTCCCGCTGCCAACCTCGATCAAAAGTTCGTTTACTCCGACCTTTACTCCCGCCACGGGCGAAATCAGAACTGCAACGCCCGCTTGAACCGTTGTGTCGGACTCAAATACCCTAACGCCGTCTAGTGAAACTCGCAATGCTGTTGGACTGAACGCATCACCTTGGGCGTCAAACGTCAGCGTAATGGCAATTGAATACTCGGCTTGAGCATCATCTCGCAGATTCTCAATAGCCTCTGGTTTGGGTAGCGAGGCCCGGAAATTCTGAAACAATGTCAAACTTCCCCAAATTGCGGCCGCCATGACCAGCACTAAAAGAGGACGTCTGGGGAACGTGGCAATCATGCGATTATTTTAGACCATTTACAATCAGGATAACGTTTTCTCGCATCATTCCAAGGTAAGTTTCCCCAGCGGAACCGGGTCCGCCCATGGAATCCGCATACAACGAACCAGCAACCGTTACACCAGCATCCGCCGCTATTTGTCGTACTAAGTTGGGGTTTATTGTGGTTTCCACAAAGATCGCCTTGACGTTGTAGGAACGAATGGAATCGACTACCTTTTGTCGTCGCTCGGCGGTAATACCTGCTCCAATTTCATCGCCCGTACTCCAACCCCCTGGCGATGCACCAATAAATCCATAGAGCGTACAAAAGTAGTTGAACGCGTCGTGATGGCTGATTAAGACCCTCTGTGAGCGTGGGATCTGATTCAGTTCTCGTTGCGTCCACAGATGAAGCGTACGTAGTTGAGCAACATAAAGCTCGCCGCGGGCTTCATACTCTACGCGATGTTCAGCATCGATTTGTGAAACACCTTTGACAATATTACGGACATAAATCGCAGCGTTAATAGGTGATAACCACGCATGGGGATCTTTCACTTCAACGCCCCCTTCTTCCAATATCAACGATTTCACGCCGTCAACACAGGTAACCACGGGCTTATTAGCATCTTTGGCCAAATTCATCATCCACTCATGACCCTCTAAATGCCAACCGTTGCGTATTACGAGATCCGCCTCGGCGACCATCTTTGTATCACCAGGCTTGGTTTCGTAAGTATGCGGGTCTTGGCCGGGAGTCAGAACACAGCGAACTTCCCAACGATCCCCCACAATCTGACGGGTAAAGTCAGCAACTTGCGTTGTACTGCAGGTTGCAATAAATTTCTTGGATTCGCTCTCTTGAGAGAGGGCAACATTAGCTGTCATTAGCAGCAACAGCACAACGAATAAATCTCGTCTGAACATCGTAAAAACACCTTCTATTTAGAGAACAGAAAACGCGAAAGTCATTTTTTTGATTAATCAAAAAATATGTCTTTTACTTAATATAGTTCGTTGTCCTTAGAAGTGTCAACCCGCGGCAGGCGGGGTACGTTGTTTATCTATTAATAGCGATAGATAAGCCCAATACCTGCGAAGTAATCGTCAGCAGAATCGCTCACTCCGAATCCCACTCGCACGTCGAACTGTAGGTTATTGTTTACTTGATAAGCAAATCCTCCATCCATGTAATGTTCCCGCGGAGCGTCGTCCGCTCCATCTGGAATCATACAGAACCATTCAAAATAGCCTACAAGCTGATCATCAAAGGCACGAGCAAGACCTACCGCTTGCGAGAATTCGGCATAGGGGCGACCAGTCGTGCCATCAATTGCGCGGCCAACCTGAGTCTGCCCGGCGAGCGACCATGTTTCGTTGAGTACCCATGAATACATGTAAGTGATCGCAGGCAGAGTTTCGCCCGCAGTAACCGAATCATCACCGGTAGGAACAGTCGCTTGTAACATCATCGCGGTTTCCGGCAACGCACCATCTTGCGGCGTCAAAGCGATTTTAAAACCAAGGTAGAGATCTTCACCCCCACGAGTGGTTGTATCAACACCGCCGGTGCGGTCTCTTGATTCGCTGAAGTTATAACCAATTCGCATTTCTAACCAATCGGCATAGAATCCTAAACGCCAGAGCATCTCTGGGTTGGAATGCCCGCGCGCCTGAGTCGTACCGTCATTGTCAAAGGAATAGGTATACCCCATTTCGACTTGCTTTACGCCAAGACCAACGGTTGTACTGGCTTCGATGAAATCCGGACGATCACCAATGAGGCCTTCACTCATCGACGCCGGTCCGCCTACTGCGTCGCTACCCGCCCAATTGAATAATGTCCCTTGTTTCGTAATGTCTTGAGCAGACAACGGTGCTACTACGAAAAGGCAGCAAACTAAACAAGCCGAACGTTTCATTTGCAACGACAACATAATATCGAATCCTATCGACGATTTATAATATTTATCTTCATACGTGGCGCAAGCAAGTATTCCCTTACATGTACCCTTTCATTTATCGGTAAAGCACAGCTTTCGACCACACTTTTTGATGAGTCAAAAACAAAATATATAGTCGCGTAAGCTAGAAAGCCATTTGCCCGTTGCCGATCCAACAAAAACTGTGTTCCAACACCCGCCACACAACTCGACGACATTGACGACAAACAGGGTCAAACATAGGATAACTACTTAGAGGGACGCAAAATGCATCGATCTTATCGCTTTCCCGTCGGCATGCTACCAAAAGCTAAAGAACATGACCCTCACCTACTTCAAGCGATTTCAAATGGAGCTCGACCTCACCACCTGGTCCTCTGGTGAAGATGCAGTCGCGGGGCCTCTAGCACCGCAATACCGCTTTCTTGCATGGGATGAGCAAGACCTCGCGCGGCACGCGAAGGTAAAATTTCAGACCTTTGAACTCGAAATCGACGCCCACGTGTTTCCCAGCCTCAGCGAATACGAGGGGTGTCATCGGCTGATGACTCAAATCACCAATCGCGACAACTTTATCCCCGAAGCGACCTGGTTAGTTGAATTTCGACCCGATGAAGCTTCAAGTCCGATCGCCGTTGGCACAATCCAAGTACTCCATGATCTGGAAAACCGCGGAGCGATTCAGAACATTGCAATTACACCGGACCACCGACACCAAGGAATTGGCACTGCACTTGTCAACCGTGCATTATCCAATCTAAAATCACTTGATATCCCACGGGCGATGCTGGAGGTCACTGCACAGAACAACGGTGCTCTGCGGTTATATAAACGCCTTGGATTTGAAATCATCAAGACGGTTTACAAACCATCCACTGTTATAACGTCTTAACACCTGAAATACGCCACCACAAACCAAGGTATCCACACCTAGTGCCCACATCCTCAATCGACACCTACCAATTCGACAATGGCCTGACACTGCTCGTAGAACAGATGCCATGGCTAGAATCTGCTGCAGTTACATTTCTGGTACCCGCGGGCTGTCAACGCGATCCAGCCACCCAGCCTGGTCTGGCAAAATTAACTGCTGAGATGTTACAGCGTGGTTGCGGCGACCTGCAAAGCCGCCAACTCGAACAAGCTATGGATCAACTGGGGCTCGCCCGCAGCACGGCCGTCACCAACTATCACACTCGACTCAGTGCGGCAATGCCCGCAACTCGCCTCCCCGCAGCACTATCGATCTACGCCGACCTCCTACAACGACCGCTCTTGCCGGCCACACAACTTGAGGACGGGCGGATGGTCTGCATTCAAGAGCTCTTAGCCATGCAAGACGACCTCAGCCAAAAACTAATGGAGCAGCTCCGCATTCGCCAGTACCCGGACCCCTACAGCCGTTCGGCTCACGGCACCCTGGAAACACTTCAAGAGATTTCCATTAATGATGTACAAGAGTTTTACACCCAAAACTTCACGCCTCAGCAAACCATCATCAGCATAGCCGGCAACGTCGACTCGCAGCAAGCATCCCAAAGTGTCGAGCAGTTGTTCGGACACTGGTCGGGCCACGAAACAACCCAAATCCAAACGACGCCGCCGCCCGACGGACACCATCACATCGAACAAGAATCCAATCAAACTCAGATTGGTATCGTGTTCCCCAGCGTTCCCTATTCGCATCCGGACTATTTTCAATCTCGGGGAGCCGTCGGCGTGCTCAGCGACGGCATGAGTTCACGATTATTCAGCGAAGTCCGTGAAAAACGCGGGCTTTGCTACACCGTATTCGCCATGTGTCACACGATACGCGAACAGGGTTGCGTCTTAACATACGCTGGCACCACAACGGAACGCGCCCAAGAAACACTTGACGTATTGTTAACAGAACTGGTGCGTCTCGGCGACGGCATTCTTCCGGCAGAACTAGATCGTCTCAAAACAAAAATCAAAAGTGGTTTGATCATGCAACAAGAAAGTAGCAACTCGCGTGCGTCTTCAATCGCAGCGGACTGGCATCTGCTCGGTAAAGTCAGAACGACTAGTGAATTATCACTGATACTTGACGACCTATCCTGCGATTCGATTAATCATTACCTAGCTAACAACCGTCCAAACAATTTCCGCGTCGTCACACTTGGACAAGACGCACTCGACACATCCGCGGCTACGACCCCAGACGCGACCTCAACGAACAGCGGGGCATTGTAACCGCCATGAACGATCAATCCGGCGTCCAATCCAACATCGAATTCAAACGGCACACGCTTTCTAATGGTTTAGAGTTCGTTGCCGAGTGCAATCCGGATGCCCTATCCACCGGCCTCGCGTTTTTCGTCCGCACAGGCGCTCGCGACGAATCCGCCGAACTATCCGGAGTCAGCCACTTCCTTGAGCACATGTGCTTTAAAGGAACGCCGACTCGTTCAGCCGAGGACGTCAATCGCGAGCTCGACGAAATGGGATCGCAAAGCAATGCTTTCACCTCTCAAGAACAAACCGTTTATTTTTGCAGTGTGTTGCCAGAGCACCAATTGTCGGCACTCAACCTACTCAGTGACATCATGCGACCCACGTTACGGCAGAGTGATTTCGACACTGAAAAGCAAGTCATCCTCGAAGAAATCGCGAAGTACGACGACCAACCGCCCTATGGCGGGCACGATGCCGCGTTGGTCAAGCACTTCAAATCGCACCCGCTCGGAAATTCAGTTTTGGGAACAACCCAATCCGTATCGGCGCTCACTCAGCCCCAAATGCTCGAATATTTCCACCGTCAATATAGCGCTAACAACCTAACTTTGGCGATGGCCGGAAATATCGATTTTGATAGGATCATTGAGCAACTTGAAGCGGACTGCAGTGATTGGACCCATCACGATGTCGGTCGTGATATCGATCGATATTCAACCAACCCCGACACAGACGAAATCACTAATATCCAAAAAGACGGTGCTCATCAACAATACATCATTCAGATTGTCGACGGACCATCTGCCACAGACACGGACCGTTCAGCGGGTCAACTGATGTCCACAATTTTTGGAGACGATAACAACAGTCGTCTGTTCTGGGATTTAATTGACACGGGTAAGGCGGAGTACGCTGTGCTCGAATCCCAAGAATACCAAGGATCCGGTATTTTCTTAGGATATCTTTGTTGCCCGCCGGAAAACCAACAGACGTTATTGGATCGTTATTGCCAACTTACAGCGGAACTCCACGAGACCGGCGTAACACAACAAGAACTTGACACTGCACAAGCGAAAGTTTGTTCACACATTGTCCTGCGTGGTGAAAGACCAGCAAACCGTATGTTTAATGTTGGCAGTAATTGGATTCAAAGGGGACTCTACGAAACGACTCGCGAATCGATTGAGCGAATTGAAGCGGTCACTTTGCGCGACATTCAAAAAGTACTTGATAAATATCCGCTTTCTCCGGCAACCACGGTTGCCACTGGACCTGAAACAGAACAACATTAATCTACCGCGTAACCAAAATTACTTTTCCTATATCTGTCAACTGAATTAAAGGCCAAGAGATTCAAACATGGACCGCACTTTAGTATTGCTCAAACCTGACTGTGTACAACGACGACTGATGGGCGAGATCATTTCCCGCTTCGAAACTAAGGGCTTCAACGTCATTGCGATGAAGATGTTACAGGTCACTCCGGAATTGGCCAAACAACATTACGCTGAACATGTTGAAAAACCATTTTATCCCGGCTTGGAAGAATTCATCACCGGCGCACCAGTTGTCGCAATGTGCATTGAAGGTCTGGACGTTATCCGTGTCGTCCGTGACATGCTGGGCACAACAAACGGCCTCAACGCCGCTGCTGGAACAATCCGCGGCGACTATAGTAGTAGTCGACAAATGAACCTAGTACACGCATCGGATGGCCCAGAAGCAGCCGAACGTGAAATGCAACTCTATTTCGACCCAGCAGAAATCTGCCCATACGAACCTACACTAACACCGTGGCTAAAAGCAGGCGACGAATAAAGCTCGCTGCTCACAGCGGTTAGTTCGCCTTCCGTTCACTTCAGTCAGGACATCGCGAATGAAAAATCACCGCATCGCCAATTCGTTATTAGGCTTGGCATTCACTTTGTGTTGTTTTTCCATCTCGGCGGACGAGCTAAAAAGTGCTCGTAATCCTAATATCCTGTTTATTGCAGTGGATGATCTTCGTCCGTCGCTAGGTTGTTACGGCGACACACACGCAATCTCACCAAATATCGACGCCTTAGCGAAACGCAGTGTATTATTTGATCAAGCGCATTGCCAGGTGGCAGTTTGCAATCCTTCACGTGCTAGTTTAATGACGGGGCTCAGGCCAGACAAACTTGGGGTCTGGACGCTCCCTATTCACTTCCGCGAGGCCAGACCAAACGCGGTCACTATGCCTCAGTGGTTTCGGCGTCATGGGTATACGGCGATCAGCCACGGTAAAATATTTCACAACCCGACGCCAGATCCACAATCATGGTCCGAACCAATACGACAACTTGCCGGAGTCCATCAAGGGTATCCCGACGACGTACGAGACGTCATACGTTCCGCTCAAGCAAAACTCCCAGCGGCGGATTGGCGAAAAAACAATCTCCGCGGTCCGGCCACCGCTGCCCCGGTAATTGACGATCACCTACTTGTCGACGGTGCCCGTACTGATCTTGTCATTGAAGATTTAGAGAGATTAGCCGAGTCCGATCAACCATTTTTCTTGGCGATGGGATACATCCGTCCGCATCTTGCATGGATTGCTCCTAAAAAATACTGGGACATGTACGACCCCGACACACTCCCCGTTCTTATCAACGAACAAGTTACACCGAACACTCCACCCTATTCAATTTCCACCAGCTATGAACTTACACACTATGTTGACCAAATCGATTTCCCAAAACCGACAGACACCCAACGGCTAACCCATGAAAACGCTCAACATCTAATGCATGGTTACTATGCCTGTGTTAGCTATGTCGACGCACAAATTGGTCGTCTTCTTTCAGCGTTAAAAGAACATGGTCACGCAGACAACACGATCGTGATCTTGTGGAGCGATCATGGCTGGAAATTAGGCGAACACAACGGTTGGGGAAAAATGAGCAATTACGAAATTGACACCCGCGTGCCCTTATTAATTTCCACTCCAGACTCACAATCCGCCGGACAGCGAGTTTCTAGCCCAGTAGAACTACTAGATCTGTTTCCGACATTGTGTGATTTAGCTGAAATTGAGATGCCCACGTTTATCGACGGGAAAAGTCGTGTTGCTATGCTTAACAATCCCAACGGGAAACATCAATCTATCGCATATAGCCAATATTATCGCCGGCATGACCACGCTGCAGACCCACAGTACAAGCAGTACAAGCAATACATGGGATACGCAATGCGAACCGCGACCCACCGCTACGTACAGTGGCGAGACTTCGAAACCGGCGAGATTACCGCACATGAGCTTTATGACCACCGCACTAATCACGGTGAAACAGAAAATATTTTTGACAAAGCGGCGCCAGAATTAATCAACGAACTATCAGAAACGTTGTTCATGTCCCACCCACCTAGGAAGCACTCGTTGCTACCCGCTGTTCATTCCAATCCAAACTCCGGACGACTCCCTAGTCAGTTAAAAATCAATAACACTACAACAACAGACCTTTATGTCTATCCAATTTCACCCCTCGGACGACGTGGTAGACGGCGATTGGTCGCGCCCAAAGAAACGCTAACACTTGCAGCACGTATTGGTGGAGTCTATGTCGTTGAAAGTCGCGATGGTTCCGTTCATGAGATCCATTCGCCGTCATTTCCATCCAAAACCATTCTTATTTCGAACAACAAATAACCAACCTTTGGAAAAAATGCATGTGATCGCCAAGGTTTAAGAGTGTTAGATCTTCATCGATTCGCGTGTGTAGTCCGCTACATCTCAACCTTTATTCGAGAAACATCTACATGTCATTACCCAAGAGCAACCGTCGTCAATTTCTACGAAATTCCACCACCATTGGGCTCGGAGCTACCGGGCTCGGAATTTCAAGTTCAACCAGAGCCGCTGAAAGTGAATCAACCGTGAGTCCTAAAAACGCCGACCCACCACAAGACATGAAACAAAGTCTAATGCAATGCCTCGGTGGCGATTGGCCTGATCCCTGTGATCTCAAACCGACGGTTACTAAAACACAGCAGATGGATGGCTATCGTTTGGAATGGCTAAGTTACGAAGTAGAAGATGGCGACCGAGTGCCAGCAATTACGTTGATCCCCGACGCGGTGAAAAGTTCCGCGGCGCCTGCGATCGTTATTTGGCATCAGCACAACGGTCAATGGGATCTTGGTAAAAGCGAGCCTGCGGGACTAGCAGGTAACGCGATGCACCACACTGGTGTCGCACTCGCAAAACTGGGCTACGTCGTTTTATGCCCCGATGCACTCTGCTTTGAAGAACGTCAAGATTCACAACAAAAACTCAAGGGCGGCGCCTTTGAGCGTTTTGAATTCCTGCGTTATGTCGTAGCTGGTAAAAGCATGGCTTGGAAGAACATATTGGACATGCGGCGGGCGGTGGACTATTTAGTAACTCGGCCTGAAGTCGATGCCCAACGCATTGGTTGCTACGGGCATTCGATGGGTTCAACGCATACGTGGATGGTAGGGCCGTGGGAACCACGTTTGAAATGCCTCGTTGGAAATTGTTGTCTGCCCACCTACGCAGCGATCCACCGCACCAAGCTTTTACATTGCTTCCCCAACTTTGTCCCTGGTTGGGAACAATTTGGTGACACGCCTGATATTGCCGGACTGATCGCTCCGCGGCGACTACACCTCAATTTTGGCGAAACGGATGGGGGCTCACCAATCAAAGAAGTTCGACTAGGAGTAAAGCAGATTGCCGAAATCTATACCAAAGGCAGCGCTGAGGACCAATTCAGCTATTACATTGAACCGGGCACGGGGCATGTTCTCAGCGATGAAATGTGGCGCCGCACGCGTAATGTATTTGCTGATGTGTTAGGCTAACCGCACATTGTCCGCCGCAGGCGGACCGCAGGCGGACCGCAGGCGGATTGACCCAAGCCTAGAGTCGGGATGAGAGGATTTGAACCTCCGACCTTTTGACCCCCAGTCAAACGCGCTAACCAGGCTGCGCTACATCCCGCTGATGCGGTGTATTCTAATTCAGTTAACGACGTTGGAGTATCCCATACTAGAAACTATTTTTCCTAGACGGTATTATCTTAGATGAATTGAAACCAAACGCTTGGAGATGCTATTGTGCACCATTTTGCTGATCGTCTTACCGCAGCCGTCCGCCGCACGAAAACCCCCGCACTGGTAGGTATCGACCCGCGGCTAGATAACCTCCCTGCATCGCTGCGACCAACCGCCGAATCTCCCTCGCCCGAGCAAATCGCAACCGCCTTTGTTCAATTCAGTAAAGGTGTCATCGATGTTGTAGCGCCACTCGTTCCCGCCGTCAAACCACAATCCGCCTTCTTCGAGCAAATCGGTCCCGCCGGCACAGTAGCCCTCGGCACAGTCATTCAATACGCCCGCAGTAAAGGTCTAGTCGTTATTACGGACGCTAAACGCAATGACATCGGCAGCACCGCCACCGCCTACGCTCAGGCGTACCTCGGTCCGCCAGACTCCACTCCGTTCG
>Ga0302120_10001731_pt1 | contig 10220 bp, 6 predicted proteins | sample AG5_Bottom_MG_FD_203118 | JGI IMG/M metagenome (GOLD analysis project Ga0302120, IMG submission 203118) | Marine microbial communities from Western Arctic Ocean, Canada - AG5_Bottom | ecosystem: Environmental > Aquatic > Marine > Oceanic | place: Canada: Western Arctic Ocean | collected 2017-10-01 | reverse complement strand
GCTACCCCAGCCTTGTAATCCTTGGCCCAGCCTAAACCTTGTTCAAAAGTATGGCGCGTATTCCAGTTCATCAAGGAACGACCCACGCCATAGCCCCAACGTTCCGGATTTCCGGCCTGCGCCACCTTTAAAGAACCGGGGGATCGCACCGTCATCTCTTCCACCGTTTCGCCACTGGTTTTCACGAGCATCCCAAAGCCACCCATGTTGGAGCCGGATCCGGGGATAAATAAGGCCGACGTAATCCCACCCGCCACGGCATCCAAAAGCATGGGGTTTCTCGGTTCCAAGACTTCGGCTGTGTGCAGTTCAGGGTTTGCCAAATACACCGTGTCATTTAAGTCTCGAAGACTTCCAGCAACATGATTGTGCGGTTCCACCATTCCAGGAACTAGCCAAACAGCACCTAAATCCGTGATGGGGATCTGGTTGGTCAAAGGCGCCTCGCGGGCCGATCCCACCCAAATTATTTTTCCATTTTGCACGAGGACTAAACCATTGTTGATCATTCCGTCTTCGGTTGCGGTGTACACTTTGGCCGCTTTCACAGCCCACGTGTCTCCTTCCTGTGGCATCAGTGCACCAAACAGTAGAAAAGCAGTCAACATCATGGAGCCACCACCTCTTCGCCCTGCGCAAAGACATGCAAGATACGTGTGGATAATGCAAAGGGGGTTCCACTATGCACCACGACATCGGCATCCATTCCTGAAGTCAAACTCCCTACTTGATGCGAAAGCCCCAACATGGTGGCCGCACCGTAAGTCACGGATTGCAAGGCAACCTCAACACCCAATCCGTGGCGCACTGCCATAGCTAAGACTTCCGGTAAGGAACCAGCCTGCGTCTCCCGCGATTGACTTTGAATTGCTGTGGGAATCCCGTATTGATGAAAAACTGCCGCAGGAACATAGTCCACGTTTTCCTTTCTCTGAATCAAGTCTGGATCCACAACAACGCCCGCTTGGAATGCCTTCAGAAGAGCAATAACTTCTTTTGTGGGTGCAAGACCCTCCAAATGCACCGGGATTTTCTCACGCGCGAAATTTTGCAAGACGGTCCGCGCCTCATCCATACGAGAAACACGAACGACAGCGACCCCTCGGCCTTCTAATAAAGCGCGCATCCCTTCAAGTCGTGGGTCTTTCTCTGGCTCAGCAGGGCCGTCATCTTTCTTTTTCCGCTTTTTCCGAACTGGCGCGGCACTAGCCTCTTCGATCTCCGTGCGATTCATTTCAAAATCTACCGCGCCAATTCCCTCCAATTCCACGTGAACCGCCATGTGATCGGGGCCATCAATTTCCCCGCGGATTACTACATCCCCCATTTCCGTTGGAATAGAAAAAGTAATCGTCTTGGAGGCTGCATCCCATTCTCCCTCTAGCTCAGCTTCATTATCGCCTGGGGGGGCCATCGGAGAACTAAACACACCAATCACTGTATTGCCGTCATGGTAAAGCCTCGCGGTTAAAGGCACTGGCTCCGGGATCATTTCATGCTCAATGACACCCTCCCAAACTCCATTCAAGGGGTCCGTGTCCTTCTCCTCTTTCTCCTCCACGTCCTCTTCCACCACATCTTCCTTTTCGTCTACATTTTTTTCCGGGGCTGCGCCCTGAGCAAGTCGTTTTCGTAAACCATTCTCTTCCTGCCGACGGGTGTCCAAAGTTTTTTGAGTATTTTCCTTTTCCCACTTGGCGCGCTCATCGCGCCACTGTGTCCACTTTTCTGCATACTTTTTACCGCGTTTCAAAGAAGATTGCACTTTCTCCGCCAGGTCTGCCCGATTGGTCCGACCATAATCAAAGCGAACCACGTGATGATCCTTCACCCAGGCATCCTTTGGCAAAACGGCGCCCGTCTTGACGGCAAAGTACTGAGCACCCGTATCTAAACCACGAGAAGGGCCAACCACGGCCGTCGTCACTCCGCCGGCTGCCATAGTCCGCCATGCAGTATGAAAACGTGCGTTGACTCCAAGTAAACCCAATAGCGCAGAAGGGTCTGCACTACTTCCAACCTTGTAGTGATTGCCTGCATCTACAAAGCCTGGAGTCATATGAGCGTCAGAACCAGCATCTCTTACTTCGGCACCGGCAGGATGAGGCACGACCTTTCCTGCAGCCACAATCTTCCCATTTTGAATCAGGACTTCCGCACCACCCGTGATGGGCGCCCCCAAGCCGGTCCATAAAGTACCCGCACGAAGAACCGTGCCTCCTTTCATGCGTTCCGGCCGTTGCCAAACAGATTGTCCATCAATGAAAACACGATGCACGCTATTTGCTGAATCGAGCAGGGCACCATCCATCACAACAAAGTCAGCATCCTGACCAGGAAGCAAAGTCCCTACCGAATCTTGTACGCCAAGGACGCGTGCTGCACGAGAAGTGATTCGATTCAAAACAGTCGCCTCAGACTTTTCATTCCTTGGTGACCTCAAACTTGCCAAGGAAGCTTCCCACAACCAAGTCCACCGTGCGGCGGAACCAGGAACCACAACATCCCCGAGATAAGGCATGGAGTCATCCCCTCGAAAAGAAGGATGACCAAAACTCATCCGAAGCGGGGTTTGCACAATGAGAGAGGTGACTGCGGCGGGCAAAGGAAGAGTAGAATCCAAGTCCTTTGATATTTCTAAAATCAACGGCATGTCCCACTCCTTAGCAAGGTCCGTAGCAACCCGGATTCCGGCAACGCTATCCACGACGATGCGCAAGGAAGCCTTCGTTCGAATGGCTTCTGCAAAGGCCATGGAATGAGGGTCCGTGGCCCCTGAAAGAGCCAATTGCGCACTTTCCCTTAGGGCCATCGCGGCGCCCGGCAAAGAGTCGGCGGCTTGAGGTGTAGCAGGACGGATAGGATTTTCCGATGTCGGCGGTACCGGTGGGCGGAAGAAAGTGGGGGGCGAGAAAGCGGAACTTACTAAGGAAACCCGCAAATCGCTCGTTTTTCGGAGCACGCGTCGAGAGCCCGCCGTTTTCACAACGGCACCCCGCCCGCCCACCAAGCGATTTCTATCAGGAGAAAGGTAAACCGTGGTGATGCCTCTCTCCAATGCCTTGTTGAGGTCTTGAAAGGGAGAATAGTCATCCCATGCCCGCCGGTGCGCACCCAAAGCGTGATCCCCTTGATTCCCCGCACCGGTCAACGGCGCATCTGCGGCAATCAAACCAGGAATGACAATCTTTTCCCCAAAGTCCACGACTTCAACAAAAGGAGGGAGTGCTTCTTCGTCTTCGACCCCGCCAACTACCTTGCCATCTTGGACAAGAAGCCAACCGTTTTCTAAAACGCCCCCCCCATAAAGGTGGATCTCTTTGGCATGGAAAGCTACCAAATCTTCTTGCGCCTGTGCCGACGTCATCGGCACGGCAAAAAGAAGTGCAGCCAGAAAAGGAAAGCTCATTTTCATCGGCTCTGCCCCTTAAGAAGACGTTGCAAACGCTCGTCGGTATTTCGATCGTAGGCCTTGGAACCTCGAATCCAAACTTGCAGTACTTTACTTTGAATATCAAGGGGATCTCCGTCCATCAAAACAAAAGTTCCGTCCGCATTGACCTTTAAGGCTCCCACTTGATCTTCCATACCCCACATGGCGGCGGGGTTGGTGGTGACGGCTGCCAGAGCAACTGCGCGCGGCAGGCCCTCTCGGATGCATGTCGCTGCTTGATAACCTAAGCGGTGTGGCCCCATCCTGCTCTTTTCACTTCCTAATGAGAAGGCGAGACCTGCTTCATGGAAAACTGTAGGAACGAACGTCCGTACTTCTTCCCAAGTCACGGGGTCTCGTTCCACATGCCACATACTCCCCGTCAGAGTGACTGGACGACCAGATTCCATGAGGAGGTCGGCGGCCTTCCATGCGGATGCCGTCACAACAAAAATAATGTGGTCTAATAAACCCAAGTCCTCAGCCCATGTTTTACCGTGAAAAACATCCGTCGCCGTAGGACACCAAAGCCAAAGGCGTTCATCCCCATTGAGTATGTCAACGAGCCCACGTTGGATTTCATCCACGTCCTCTTCGGACAACAAGTCTTTTCCTGGAAAGTCCTCGCCGAAGCGGACATAGCCGCCCGAAGAATCCCACATGTCCCCATCTTCTTCGGAATCCTCCCCCGCTTCATCTGCTTTGAGGGCGTCAGCCTTGACGGCACCCTGATGCAAGATATCTTGAGCCTTCGTGCGGAGGTCACGATTCAATTTGCTCACGGCTTCTCTCAACTCCGCCATCTGCGCACTTCGGCTCCAACCCGATTTCGGACCAATGGCGATTTTCATTCCCATAGAATCATCCAAAGTCATCGCTTCCATCGTCATTCCAGCCGGAGCTACGACGCGACCACGGCCGCCAATCACACAGTTTGCACCTGGAATAATTCCAAGAGCCGTTGTTCCCAAACGAAGCTCATCTTCGAAAAAGTAAGAAACCGGGTCAATCGAATCTTTCACATCAAGAAACGGCGCTACGGGAACATTTTCGTTGGCTCTGTCCAAACCGCCTGAGGTATGCGTTTCTGCGAACCCTGGAAAAAGGGTGGCATCGGGATACTCCTTTAATAAAACATCAAAAGGAATTTCCAGGTCTGCACCGCCAATTGCGGTGATTCGGCCCTGCTCCACGACAACGGTCCCAGGAGAATGCGTAGAGCCGTCCATGGTGATGACGGTGCCGACGCGGAAAGCAACCGACCCCTCTTGCGCGGAACTAAATCCGGTCAGAGAAAGGAGAAGAACAGGAAAAAGAAGGAAGGAAGAGCGCATTTTTTGATGTTGAGCTGACATTAACGAAGGTCAGCCGCAAGACGGCCGTCCACGAAGACAAGGAGAGGACGAGAAGTTCCGACAAGAGGGTTGCCAGACCAAAGAACAAGGTCGGCATCAAAACCGGCAGCCACTTGGCCGACGTGTTTCGCTTGGCCACACAGCATTGCCGCCTTGGAGGTCACCATGACGAGGGCTTGTTCTGGACTGAGTCCCCACTGCACTGCTGTGCGTGCCTGGTGAATTAGACTCGCTTCCGAAAGTGCGGAATCGTGGGCTTCGGCAGAACCAATGGCACAAGAAACACCCGCTTTCCAAAGGAGTGCCGGTGTAGCCGGCGTGGCTTTTTCACCTTCCGCTTGGCGACCAAAGGTAGAGCCGGCAGCGGCGTCATAACGCGGGGTTGTCGTTGCCAAAAGTAGATCCTGTGCAAAACCCGTGATTTTCACGACGTGCGCATCGGGCGCGTGATCTTCATGCCCCGGCTCCTCGAGGCCCTCACAACAAACCGCAGGGGGATTCGCCAGCAACCGAAGCTCAGCTAACGTAGGACCAGTAGCTACTGCGCGGGAAACTTCATCATAGGCGGGACCCACAACGACCGGAACACCCGCAGCAGCAAGAAGTTCTTTTGCGCGCCAAGATTCACTCCCTTCTTCAATAATCATGTGAGGAATTTGAAACTCATCCTTAAGCCGAAGCGCTGTTTGCACATCGTTATTACGACGAGCCTGAATGCGTAAAGGCAAGCGGCCGTCCAAGACCTGAAGCATGATGTCTAAATCTGCGTTGGCGTCGGCCAAACCGTTCCCCCGCTCCTCTTTATAAGAAAGTGCGCGGTAGAACTGCCGACGAATTTCCCAAACCGTCCCCATACGCGTTGTTGGACGTCTAGAACGAAAATCCTGTGGCTTCCCCCAAGGGGAGTGATTGCCTTTTGAAGCATCCAATCCCAAAGAGATCTTTAAAGCTGCGGCAGCATTCACAACTTTGGCAGCTGACAATGCTGGGCGATAGAGATTGAACGGATTCCCTCCTGATGTTTTCACAAAAGCTGCAAGCCCTCCGAAAACGTTGGTGGAGTCCGGAGACAGAAATGCCGACGTCACTCCATTTTCAACCGCGTGAAGAAACCCAGGTGCGTCGAGGTCGGCGGTCAAGGACAGCGCATGCGCCGCGCCACTCTCTTTTGTTTCGTCCACGGTGTAACCCGCAGTGTGTACTCCTAAAAAAGAGTACGCGTCCACAAGTCCGGGAGTCAGGTGTGCTTCGGGAAGATAGTACGTACCTTCCGGTTGTTGAGCATCTTTGGAAAATCCATGCGACACGCCCTCCATCACGGATTGAATCTTCCCGTTCTCAAGAGAGACCACCGCATGGCTAAGAACTTGTCCAGTGCCAAGGTGTAAAGTATCTGCAAGGATGGTGATGTCTTGTACGAAAAGCGGAAGAAGCAGGGCAAACATTATTTTTCCTCCAAGGGGTTCGCACGATAAACCGTCATTCCTGAGACCATGGTGGCCTTCAGTCTTGATGTGGCATCGAGGGGATGACCGGACCAAAGAACCAAATCCGCATAAGCACCTGGAGCAATGACCCCAATGCCCGAAACCCCTACAAGGGCCGCGGCATGTGTGGTGATAGATTGCATCGCAAAGGCAGGATTTTTCGTGGCGCGGGACAATTTCATGGCAGCAAGTCGCAACGTAAGTGGAGAACCCTGTGCGGTGCCAAATGCAAATTGAATGTTTGCCTTCTTGAGCCGACGCCATGTTTCTGCGGTGCGAGCGTCAAGAAAACTAAAGGCTGTGGGTAGTCCGACGAGTTGGTTCGCCAAGGCACCTCCAAAATCAAAAATACCATCCATGGCTACAAAATGATGCGCATGGTCATCTTGCAAGGAACGCCAGCCTTGCAGTGCTTCCCCCGTGTCAATGAAATTTAAAAAATGAGTGCTCTTTGGTATTACGGGCAATTCCTTTTGGAGAATCTCCAGAGCTCCCGGCAAACTATCCGGACCCAAGCGACGATCCGCGACACGATCAGGTAACAAAGACAAGGAAGCGCGAGACTGCTTGACTCGGGCCTCTGACTGACCGCTTCCCCAAAGAGAGCCCCAGCCGGACAAAACATTCGTCGGCCTAGGCATCAGGTGGAAACTAGTGACACCCACACTAAGACGGTCTTCATCAAGGTCCTTTGCCTCCAGAGAGCGGGCGTCGGCGGTGCGCAACGAAGAAGTCACGGGGCGATAATCTTCACGAGGGCCAAGGAAAGCGAATGCATCCACGAAACCGGGCGACAAAACGCCGGAAAGTTCTGCGATGCGAGTGCCGTCGGGCAATTCAAGGTCAACACCCACTTTGACAATGCGGTCACCTTGGATGAGTACCTCATGTCCTTCGAGCAAGGTGCCATCAGGTTGAATGATTGCGGTTGGCCGCAACAACCATGGGCTGGGACGAGGCGCATCTTGCAAGAAAATCGCCGCGGGAAGAAGAAGGAGAGAAAGGAGCATTGGATTAACGGGGTTTGTGCGCACGCACGGCGGCCGAGGCATCAAAAGGCGAGGCCCCTTCAAAGAGAAGGAGAGACCCGCTTTGGCCGACACGCACGCGGCCGAAATCTTCTGAAAGGCGCAGAATGCCAGCAGGAATGGTGGTGAGTGCACTCCACACTTCTTCAGAATCCGCGCCCTGCGCAATTAACTGACCTGCCATGAAAAGCAAATCTTTGTGGAGGCCACCGCTACTGAGGGCGACGATGACCCCGTGATCTTCCAGAGTCATCCAGCGAGACAGCATGTCCTGCTCTGGGAAGCCCCCGCTCTCATCTGTGGACAGAGATAGAACAACGGGGATTTGCGCGTCGGCGAGTTCGGACGCCAATTGATGAGCATCGTCACCCCCCACCAGGAACAGGCTCAGGCCAAACTCTTTCTTCAAAGCGATGGCCTCCTGAATAGCCAAGAAACTATGAGCCTCCAGCCGCACGAGGGACTTGCCGTCCATCGCAGCAAGCACATCGTCTCGGGCCGACTTGTTTTGCGGCTTTTTAGGTGGTTTTGGGCGAGTGGGTAGCTTCTCCTCTTTTTTATCCTTTGACTCCTGGCCGGCCGCCGACTCCTTTTTTTCTTCGTCCTTTTTATCCAAATACTCTTGGAGTTCCTTTTCGTACTTTTCTAATTTCTCCTTGTACTTTTCCAACTTCCCATCGTATTCATCCCACGAGTCTCGCCAAGCTTGCGCATCAGAGAAAATCTCGCGAAAACCTTCCGCGGTAGCGTGCACGCTTACGGCATCGCCAGGCAAAGATAACTCCAAAACCTCGGCGCCCTCCGCATGAAGAAGATTCTGCACATTGAAAGATGCGCTGACACCCAACCCACGTTGCATTCCACCCGAAGAAAAAGAAAGGTAGGTCAAAGCAACACCGGCATCACGAACCCCAAGGATTTGCGAAACTAATTGCTGGTCTTGCGCGTCGGCCGTGCCTAGCAAAAGATTGTCTTTCATCCGACGGGAACTGACTGCATGCCGATCTCCCCCTTGCAGATCTTTGCCCAAGCCGGACCACAAGTCCACCATGCCCGCAGCTAGAGTTCCGGACACTTTAAGGATTCTTGGCGTGGATCCACCCATCCCAAACATTCCTTTTTTCTCCTCAGGAGCACGCTGAGAAACACGGGTAATGACCCCCTTGGTTAGCGTGACGTAGGCCGGAGAAATCTGTTGGCCGGGCGCAATCCATGCGGCGTCGGCATGAATGGTGTAACTCCTTTGGTAGCCTGCGTCCTGAAAATCCTGGGCGGAAAGTGGGGACGCAAACAGAAGGAAGGAGAGAGAAGCGGTAAGACGGGGGGAAGGGTTGAAGCGCAAGTGGTGCTTGGGGGGGGATTAGGGTCATGCAATTTACGAAGGACACCCCTCTGTGTTCGACTCTTTTCTAGACTAACCCCATGAGTTTGGCAGAAACTGCTGTCCACCCCACCGCCGTGATTTACCCAGGGGCCGAGTTGGGCCAAGGGGTTGAAGTGGGCCCCTATTGCATTGTGGAGTCCGGCGCAGAGATCGCCGACAGGTGCCGCCTTTTGCCACATGCTCAGGTTCTCGGTCGGGTCATTATGGGGGAGAATTGTGTGGTTGGTAGTAGTTCGGTTATTGGAGGTGAACCGCAGGACACAAGTTACGGCGGGGAACGGACAAAAGTGATCCTGGGAGAAAATTGTCGCCTTTATGATCACGTGACCGTCCATCGAGCCACCGGTGAGGGGGAAACACGCCTAGGTGAAGGTGTTTTGATGATGGCAGGAAGCCATATCGGCCATAATGCCTCTGTAGGACAAGGCACTATCCTTGTAAACAGTGCTGCCGTCGGGGGTCATGCCACAGTCGGTGAAAAAGTTTTGCTCTCTCAGGGCTCCGCCATTCACCAATTTGGAGTCGTCGGCCGTCTGAGTCTCTTAGGAGGGGCCTGCATGGCCACGAAAGATGTCCCTCCCTTTTCTGTGGTCACCGGTTCCTACCCTGTTCGTTGGCGGGGCGTGAATACCATCGGTCTGAAACGGGCTGGGATTTCATCAGAAGACCGCACCGCCATTCGTCGCGCGCTCCATGCTATTTTTCACAAAGGCGAAAGTACACAGAAAGTGGCCGGCGACTACCTAGACAACCCCTGCACGCTGGTGGCGGAACTCGCCACCTTCATCCTCAACACCCCCCGCGGGATTTGCGCAGGACCAAGATCATGACCCATTCTGACCGCATCGAAACCCTTCTTGAAGAGAACCGTACCTTCCCCCCTAGCGCCGAATTTGTAGGCCGGGCCAATCTCACGGACCCGCAAACGTACGCCGATGCCAATGCGGACCCGGAAGGGTGGTGGGCCTCTTGGGCGGAACAATTAACCTGGGATGAAAAGTGGCATACGGTTTCTGAGTGGAAGCCCCCTTATGCAAAGTGGTTTCTTGGCGGAAAACTGAATGCCAGCGTGCAATGCTTAGACCGGCATATCGATGCTGGAAAAGGAGATCAAGTGGCTTTCCACTGGGAAGGCGAACCCGGGGATCGACGGACGCTAACGTATGCCGACATGTTGGAAGGTGTTGGGCGTGTTGCCAATGGTTTAAAAACTTTGGGGATTGAAAAAGGAGACCGCGTCACTCTTTATATGCCGATGGTTCCTGAACTTGCCATGGCTGTTTTGGCTTGCTCTAGAATTGGCGCAATCTTCTCGGTGGTCTTTGCGGGATTTTCCGCAACTTCTTTAAAAGATCGAATTCAAGATCAAGAAGCAAAGTTAGTCATCTGTGCCGACGGTTGTTGGCGACGCGGAAAAGTTTTGGATCTAAAGACCGTCGTGGACGAAGCCGTTGCCGATTGCCCCAGTATCAAAAATGTTTTACTTTGGCGAAGAGGGGGAGAATTGAAAACTGCATCGAATGGGATTTCTCG
>Ga0302120_10001729_pt1 | contig 10221 bp, 6 predicted proteins | sample AG5_Bottom_MG_FD_203118 | JGI IMG/M metagenome (GOLD analysis project Ga0302120, IMG submission 203118) | Marine microbial communities from Western Arctic Ocean, Canada - AG5_Bottom | ecosystem: Environmental > Aquatic > Marine > Oceanic | place: Canada: Western Arctic Ocean | collected 2017-10-01 | reverse complement strand
GTCCATACCCCTGGTCAACATGTGATGTCCCCAGACTACGAAGCCGAGAATACCGATTCCTGCCATCGCGTAGACCATCGACTTGTAGCCGAAAATCGAACGTCGAGCGCTGGTCGCCAGCACCTCGCTTACGATACCGAATGCGGGGACGATAACCACGTAAACCTCGGGATGCCCAAAGAACCAGAACAGATGCTGGAATAGGATAGGGTCACCGGCATTGATGGCGAAGAATGCGGTTCCTATCGTATGGTCGAGATAGAGGAATAAGACGCCGACAATCAATGCCGGAAGTGAGAGGTAGAGCATGAACATCGAGATTAGAAAACTCCAGGTGAACAGAGGCATTTTCATCCAAGTGACCCCAGGTGCTCGCATAACGAATATGGTGGCGATGAAGTTGATACCTGACAATGTCGATGAAGCACCAAGCATCACTATTCCGGCTATGAACGATACCGTCCCGGGACTATTGGCATAAATCGAATCTCCTGTCAAACTCGAGTATGGTGGGTACATCACCCAGGTGATATCTGCGGCTTCACCGGTGAAAACACCGGTGAATATGAGAATACAAGAGAAAGCGATAAACCAGAACCCGAGGGCATTTATCCTCGGGAATGCCAAGTCTTGGGCGCCAATCTGTAGTGGTACGATATAATTGCCGAAACCTGCAATCATTGGCATCGCCGCCAAGAATATCATCGTCGTTCCATGCAGGGTGAAGAACGAGTTGTACTCAGCATATTCCAAGAAGTCGTTCTCGGGGAACATCAACTGAATTCGGAACAGCATCGCTAGTAATCCACCGACCAAGAAGAAGAAGAAGCCGTAGGCGAAGTACAGGAGACCGATGCCCTTGTGGTCGGTAGTAGTCAACCATTCCTTGAGATAATTCCAAAAAGTTCCCAGACTGAAACCTTCCGGATTTCGGCTGTAGAAGATGTACATAATTGACAATACCATCAGTGCGACGGATAGAAGGACTGCAGTCATTAGAATTCGCAATGGTGGAGCACTAGCTGCTACCGCGTCTGCGTTGATACCGGGGATTGAAGTCGAAATCGAATTCCACTGGTCACCGTTGGAAGAGTCTCCACCGTTGACGGCATTGCCGAGCAGGGTAAACTCCACCACCTTGGAATCATCTCCGGGGGCGTTCCAGGTTAGATTCCACGAACGCATCATATTGCCGGCGGCAGTATGGGTAAGGCCCCCCTTCAATTCTTGAGTCAAGGTTGAATCACCGGTAACCGTTCCCTCGCTGACGATTACCCGGAAACCACCACTCTTGCCATTCCAGCCGGCCTCGGCATCACCATCTTGCCACAAGGTCATTCCATCATTGACTACTGTCAAGGTGAAATCGTAGGTTTGGCCAGCGGTGAAATTTTCCGGCAGGCCTTCGACAACGATAGTCGTCGTCGATGAGGAATCACCATGACAGGTACAGCCTCCATCACCCTGGCTATCAATTCCAGATGGAATTGAAGTCATTGTCGGCACGGCGATAAGTGCAAGCATGGCAAAGGTAACCAATATTGCCGCCTTTCTTCCCAACATCAGGCAACACCTCCCAGGGGTTCAACCACGTGTACCGTTGCAACCATCAACGAATGTTGCAGACCACAGAATTCAGTGCAAGTCAACTCATAGGACCCGGTTTCCTGTGGGTGGAAATACATCGTCGTCCAAATACCGGGTGAAACGTCTTCTTTTACACCCCACTCGCTCAGAAACGGAGCATGCAGAACTGCGGGATGTCCACCAGTATCCTTGGTGGTCATACGGTAGAGTATATCGCTATTGTTTGGAATCCAAGATTCGCCAGAATTAACATGGCCAGCCGAGATATGATGGCGCTCGGCGAGGATGATGTCCTCGCCGTCTTCGACGATGACCTTGACGGTGATTATCGAATGCTCACCCATGCGGTAAGGGTGGCCTTTGGCACCGATGTCACCAACCATCACTCCCTCGGAGGTCAAGTTGTACGGTTTGTCGGCTAAATCGCTCAGCACCACGACAATCTGCCCATTGGCACCATATGTGGTCGCCACATCATCTAGAATCCAAACCTGTACGCCATCGGTGCTGTTGGTGAAGGTTATCGAGCCATCAGGAGCCGCGCCTCCAGCATCCCATTCCAGATTTTCGACATAGGTGAATTCCCAATACCACTGATAGCCGACGAGTTCCATTTCAAAGGTTTCCTCAGACTGAGTATCGGGTATCGTCCCCCAACTACCGACCAAGGATTGCCATGCGATCCATACCAGCCAAGCAACAAGAATTGACGGTGCGATAATCCAAGTCAGTTCGAGTTTGAGATTATCGCGTTCCTTTGGGAACACTCCGGGGGTGAGTTTCTCGAGAGTTTTTTCCGAGACCAAACCTTGGCGATAGACGAGTAGGGTGTACACCATCCATGCGAAGGTGAAAAGGCCGACGACTATCGACCAAAACATGAACTCCGCATAGAGGGTGTTGAAGACGGTGTACTCCGCAGGCATGATTGCACCTATTTGCGGCGGTCCGACTGAAAGTAATAAGTATAGCCGTAGAGCCATTCCGTAGGAATGGGTAAGAGCGATGTGGGAAGAGTCCGCAGTGAGGAAAAAAAGACATTTTGATCAATTGGCAACAGCATAGGCTATCTGCTGGTTATTACAGCCATCTTCAACTACGGAATGAGGTTTGGCGATGGGAGAAGATAATCCGCCAGATGGCATTACTGCCTGTTTACAGAAAAGCCTTGATGGTGAAGTCATCCTCGCACTTGAAGTACAACCGAATTCTAGCCGCGATGCGATTACCGGTATCAATCCATGGCGCTCACGCCTGCAGGTTTCGGTCAAGGATAAAGCGCAAAAGGGCGCGGCAAATCGAGCGGTTGAGAAGATTATCGCGGCGAATCTCAACATCAATCAAAGCGCGGTAGTGATAACCCAAGGATTGACCAGCCGACAGAAAATGATGAGAATCGACGGCGTTGGGGTAGACGAGGTAGTCGAGCTTTTGAGTTCGGTGCTAAAGAGGTGAGAATCAGTTGGAGCCAAGGCAATAGTTCGGTTTCGAGCAAATGGGATTCAAGGCGGTTTGGATGGGATATTCAGAGGGTGGAAGAGCAGTGGCAGATGAGGATAAGAATTACTGGGCTAAGGCGCGCGCCAAGAACGCCGGCCCCCCGGACCGTGCGTCCCGTTTCGATGCTGTCGGGGAGACTTTGGCTATCGCCCGCAAGCGCAACCGTCCGGTCAAATCGGACGGCGCCGGATGCCCGATACTTGTAGAGGGTATTCGGGACCGGAAAGTATTGCGCAATCTCGGCTATTCTGGTCAGATAGAATTGGTCAATCGAGGTTGGAGCCAAGGTAGACTATGTGCGTGGTTATACGAGACCTATGGTACCCGAAATAGCGTCGATGGTGGTTCGGCGATGTATCTGCTGATGGATTGGGACCGCACCGGTGGTCGGTTGCAACGTGACCTGAGTCGGCGTTTGGAGAGTTTCGACATTCTGATTGATGCGCAGTTACGCAAGCGGTTGAGCCGCTTCCTGACTCCCGAAACCAGCACCGTCGAAGGACTACGCGGTTTCATTACCGAGTTGAAGATGCGTATGCAATCATATGATCCAATAGAAGAGGAATAGTCTAGTTCAAGCGTATTACCAATCGCTCAATCAGGTCTGCCGAAAGGTCATGCTCAAGCCGCTCAAGTTCGACCAAGTGCTGACGAAGTTCTTCCTCCAATCGACGAATCAACCCTTGCTTCATTCTCCTCCAGCGGTGATCGACTATCTCGCCGCGTTGCTCGGCCCGCCATGTCGCCTCGCGAATCTGCTGCATCTCGCGCTCGATTCGACCTTCCCAGGCCGAGCGGGTATTCCAGCGTAATTCCTCAAGAATCGGCTGCAGACGGCTGCGTTCGTCCTGCAATAGCCAAGCGTGGAGATTGTCGACCGATTCTTCAATGGTATCTTCGGAATTCTTGTCTGGAGAAATGGCGCGTAGTTCTTGAAGTTCCAGCCATAGGCGCTCAGGTTGGTTGTCTAGAGGATTACCATAGGTGTCTAGGAGTAACCACCGACGCATTACTCGGCATTGCAAGCCATTGGTCTGCCAGTCAAGGCAGACGACCCATTTTGCGGTTTTCGGCCAAGATTCAGGACGCTGTGCACCAAACCATTTTGCCCCTGACTCGGATTCGCTGTGATCAATTAACCAGCGAACCAACGGGTGAGCCGGGGTGATGTGCGGCCGTTCGGGATTGTCGCGGGCCGTTTCGCGTTCAAAGGTGACGGTTATCCAGTACGGTGATGCAGATTCATACAATCGCTGAATGGTCTCATGCCAATCAGCATGTCGACCATCTAGTCTAGTCTCATCGGCACATCGCTCAACCAAATCGGCGACGAGTTCCGGTTTCAGTTCAATTAAGTCACAGCCCTTGAGTTCGCTTTCATATAGGTCGCAGTCATTTTCCTGTAGTCGAGATTTTACCCAGCGGCGCAGATCATCGACTTCGATGTGCAGTCCGTTATCAAGAGTCTGCTGACGTACTTCGTTGATTCCAGGGTCCGGCCCGAGCCATTCTCTAGTTTCCGTGGCTCGTTCCTTATGCCATTTTTCACGCATAGCCAGAAGTGTTTCAACCCCGTCTTCGGGGTTGGCGAGCATGCCTTTTTTCAGTGGTATTCCATGTATCGTTTCCGGGTCATCGTCCGCTACCACCTCTGCATCGACAATGATAGGTCGGCCTTTTTGCATCTCTTCTTTCGCTATCAGTCGCATCGCTTTCCCGAGTAATGGGTCGAGCATACCCAGTGACTGCTCAAACATTTTGATGCGACTGTAAAGCCGACCGAGTACGGCCGCATCAATCGTTCCTTCGACAGCAAAATTGAGGACTGTAATCTCGTCGGCCATTTGGCCGAACCGGTCGATTCTACCGACCCTTTGTTCTAGTCGCATAGGATTCCAAGGCAGGTCGTAGTTGACCATGCGGTGGCAGTGTTGTTGGTCCAGCCCTTCGCTGCCCACTTCACTGGAGAGGAGGATATCGAAATCTCCATTGGCGAAGGATGTGCGAATTATCTCTCTCTCACCCATTTTTGTCGAGCCGGAGATTAATTCGGTGGCAAAACCTGCCGCTCGTAGGCGGCGTAGCAGGTAGGCCAAGGTGCCACGGAAATGGCTGAACAATATTACTCCGCCGACCTCGTCATTGTGCAGGCTTTCAGCGAGCCAGATTGAAAGAGCGTCGAATTTGCTGTCGACCCCACCAAGATTCTTAGCCGCGGTGATGAGAGCTTCAGGATTCCCGATGCGAGATAGCAAGCGTCGCTCTACACGGTCGAGGCCAACCGTCCCAACCACCTCGCCAGCGACCATACCGTCGTCGCCGCACTCCGGCTCTTGGTCGAGGTCCAAAGCCAGTCGTGCGGCATCACGCATTTGTCCCAACACATGACTGGCATAGGCTTGTAGTGAACTGCTTGCCATCCTCTCGGGCACCAGCATCGCCCAATCCCAGACATCATCATTAGGGCGACGTAATTCCATCAATCTTTGACTCCAATCACGCGCCTCGACATATAGATTCCATTCTTCCTCCCGAAGACGAATGTCTAGGGTTATCGCTCTGCGACAGGGCTGTTGCCAATCGAGGTCACGCCTGCGGGAACGTACGACCAGGCCATTTAGTGGCCTTAGGCGACGCACTAGGTCAGCGGTAGCCAAACGCAGGTCGGGCGTGGTCTCCTCACTCCAATGCATCTCGCGCACCAAGGTGGCGAGCATTTCCAAGCGCGCATCGCCTGAAAAACCCACGGTGTGCTCAAGATTCATCACCAAATCATCGACCGCATCGAGGTTGGGAGACTCGGCTGCTAGCAGGTCAAGAATGTTGTTGAGGATGGTTCCCGGTCGCAGAGAGCGGGTGAATGCATAGGCATCGGGCCAGCGGCCGGGTGCCAACTGAGAGAGTTGAACAAATAGGTCATCGGTCGAAAGATTGACCGGTGTTGCAGTCAAAAATACCACCCGCTCTGATGATAGCGAAAGCATCGTTACCGCCGAGTGTAGATGCGATTTAGGATTGCGAATATGGTGCGCCTCATCAACGATTGTCAGTATCGTATTTGGACTGTGGTCTACTAACCAGTCGAGCATGGGCGAGAGCCGAAGAATTCCCTGTGAAACGACTAGCACCATCACTTCCCCAGCCTCAATACGCTCGACATAATGCCTGAATTGCTCTCCTGTTTCAACCTCGACAGCCTCGATATCGGCACGATGCCACAACTCATTGCACCATTTCCTCCGCAGCCCTCCGGGGCAGATGACTACGACCGAACCACTTTCACCACGGGCATGTAGAGTTGCAAGAATCTGAATTGCAGAGATTGTTTTTCCCAAGCCCACCTCGTCGGCGATCATTATCCCTTTCCAATCAGAGGCCGATAGACGCGCCAGTGGGAGGTGCTGATGGGGAAGATCGTCGAACCTGCCGAAGCGTAGCATTGGGGCGCCATCCGAGGTCGGGTGGAATAGGTGTAGATTGGTTAGAAGCTTGCTTATTTCGCTCGCTTCTTCAGTCGGGTCAGACTCGGTCGAATCCAACTCGGAAGAGTTGCTTTCAATATCACTTGAACCTGATTGCATCAACTTTCCCGAATGCCTATCTATTACCAACCGTTCTTGAACTCTTCATTTACTTTTAGTCCATGGATGTAATTTTATCCGGTAGGCAACCCACCGATTCCTTGACAGTATTGAGCACCACATGGGTCGAGGAACGGATTATTCCCTCGATTGAAAGCACATTCTTGGTCAGGTCGTTGAGGTCGTCGGGGTCGCGTACTCTGGCTACTACCATCGAATCGAATTCACCGGTCACGTCGTATACCGAACTGACCCTAGCGTCGGCGGCGATTTCATCCTGAACTGGCATGATTGAATTTTTCTCGATTCGTAAGCCAATCAGCACCGTCATCGTCCATCCTACCTTCTTCGGGTCGAGGTCAACGTGGTAGCCACGGATAACACCACAATCGGTCAGCCGGGTCAAGCGATTGGTCACTGTTCCTTGGGCGACACCGATTTTGGTTGCCAATTGCCTTTGAGAAGTCCTGGAGTCAGCGAGAAGTTCGGCCAATAACTTCCGGTCAATATCATCGAGTTCAACCATTTTTTCGCCCCCCAAGGGTAATTTTACCGGTGTGGGAATCACCCGCCTACCTTGCGGTTATTGAAAGTTCGCACTCGAAAAAACCCACATTTTGATAATTTGCCCAATAATTGAAGGGGATTGTTTGCATTTTCAAATTTCTCCACCGATGGCTCATTCTTCCTCATCATCATCGGGAGGTATGAGTCGCAAATCCATCACCCAGCCCCCGCCAGTACCTTCGACAGTGAAAGAAATGTGGACATTGACATTACAATGCCCCATCTCTTCGCCAGTACGAACATCTAGTTCCCAACTACTTTCACTTCCTGCAGCCAACATCTGGCGCTTCGGTGCCCGACGAACTTTCCATGGTGGGCTGGTGTCGACTTTGAGCAGTTCCGCAGGAAGGATGCCGGCCTTGATGTCGATAGCCACCCTAAATCTGGTTTGGTTACCAGTAGTGGGGGCTGGTAGTAATTTTCCAGTAACTTTTGGTAATTCTATTTCGCGCCGCCGCTCTGAGTGAATGACCATCGCCATCGCGGCAATAATGACCACGGTCCCGATGATCCATGGCAGGCTATCTTCAAGAGTTGCTAATTGCCACCTCGATGGCACCGTTGCTACTGCGGTAGCGAGGATTGTCTCATTCTCTCCAGGCTGTGCCGAACGCGGTGAATCTGAACCTATATCGTGGCCTGAGAGCATGGCGACAACCCCCCAGCGGTCAGCGTGTTTAGGTTCGATGGTGATATTGGCGGGGTCGAGGTAATTGGAATCGAAAATGAATTCCACCATGCCCGATTGACCGGCGGTTCTAGGTAGCCCCGAACGCGGCATCAGTTCTCGAACGACATTCACTGGACGGTGAGTGGACTCATCGCTAGCATGACTCCATTCAACAATCATGAAATACAGCACGGTCTCATTGGAAAGGTTGGTCAAAGGGGTCACCATTGCTTGAACCACAAGTTCATCATACCCATCTCTAACATCCCCATCATTAATCTGCAATTCCAAGGTGATTTCGGCTAGTCGCTCGATGGATTTATTGATGACGTAATCTTCAAGTTGGCTTTCAATATCGGTCGTATTCCCATCCTCGCGCCCCTCAAGAGCGCTCAGTTCGGTGCGGAATGTTGGCAATTCCTCAACCCCCAACTTCTCAGCTCGGACCGAGCCATCGTGATTGCCGACTGGGTCATTGGCGACCATGACCCCAGGGTGCCAAGATAACCACAGTACGCCCGGGTCGTGGCGCAGGTGGGAGAGGTTATCCTCGACCGCGATGGCTTCGCTATCACTATTGTCGACGAACCATTCTATTACAATCGGTCCTTCATTTTTCGGGTTGGAGTGACCACTACTACCAGTAATGAAGATGGTGAGTAATAACGCTACTGCAATCAGTAGTGCCGCTCTCGCCATACCCGGCCCAGGATGCCGCCGTTTGATGAATATGCGTACAACGGGTTTTAGTCGCTTCAGGAGTCCCGCATGTATTGCAGTTCGAGAATCAGCCGTTCATTTCTATCGACCATCGGCGTTAGTAATTCCCCCAACCATGCTGGGACGACGATTTTTCCTCCCATGCCCTCCGCGGTAATCATTACGCTACCTAATTGCTCACCCACATCGAGGTCGACCTGACGTGGCCCAGGTCCTTCAAGCCAATGACGAAATTGCTCTTCGGATAGGCTGATTGCAGTCTTCTCGACCGCTTGGCGAAGAATTGGCATCGCCGCGGATTTTGGCCGCAGCCCGCCACTACGTTCCTCAAGAATCGGTACCCCAGCGTGGAGCACTTGGAGCGGGTGCCAACTATTACCCGGCCACATTCGCCCCTTACCGCCATAACGCTGCGGGTCGTGTAACCAATCCTTCATGAGCGGTGTTCCGACGTAGATTCTCTTTCCTCTCGCCCACCATGAGAAGTTACTTTCCTCAAGCGGCCAGCGCGCCAATATTGAGGCTTTGAGGTCGTTGGCTAGAGGGATTGGTGTGTGTTCATTGGCAGGGGGTGTATCTCTGGTATTCATTTTCATCGTACGGTCATAGCGCAATGCATCCGCGACTTCTCCTTCTCCGGTGTGATTAAACGAGGCCACAAAGAAGCCGCCGGTATCGTCACTTCCTCCTATAGGTAGACGGCGACACTTGTTCAACTCATCCCGTAAGTCAGCCTCATATCCATCTAGCGCAAACCCTAGTTGACCCGGTCTATCCAGTTCTGGACTTCCAAGTTCAGTCCAATCTGGACCCGTCCAATCGCTGAAGCCATGTTGCAGGTCAAGGCCGGGAAATTGTTCAGCATCGATATCGACTAGGCTCAACCATGGGCATTTCACCATAAGTTCAGCAACCACCGCTTCATTCTCTACAACATCGATTGAACAGGTGCTGTAGACCATCCTGCCACCGGGGCGCAACAGTCGGGCACCTCGCTCGGCGATATCGATTTGCAAGCGCTGAAGCCCTGATGCACTGCTCGGTTTCCATCGTTTCCACAAGCCCCCGTTCTTGCGCATGGTCGCCGAACCGGTACACGGCACATCGGCAATTACCACGTCGAATCCGGGTTCACTGACGCGGGGAAAGTGGCGGCCGTCATGCCGGCAGATGACAAGGTTTGCCAAGCCGATACGATTTGTATTACTCCTCAGCATATTTGCTCGGCGATAATTCGGCTCATTCGCCACCACCATGCCCCCGCCGCGCATCGCTACCATCGCTTGAGTCGTCTTTGATCCGGGAGCTGCACATAAATCGAGCAGGGTTTCTCCTGATTGGGGATTGGCGATGAGAATCGGCAACATGCTGGCGGCTTCCTGACGGGTTACTCGACCGGTTTCGTGTACAGCCTGCATCAGCGTTTTGGTCGTCTCACTTTCAGGTTTGCCGCGTCGCCAAGGAAATTGCATTGCCCCACCATCACCTGGGTACCATCCAATACGCTGACCTCCTAAATCACTCAAAGTCTCCTCGGTCCATTCCACGTCATAGCGCAATGGATTCAATCGTAAGGTCTCAGGAAGCGGACTGGTT
>Ga0302120_10001727_pt1 | contig 10223 bp, 7 predicted proteins | sample AG5_Bottom_MG_FD_203118 | JGI IMG/M metagenome (GOLD analysis project Ga0302120, IMG submission 203118) | Marine microbial communities from Western Arctic Ocean, Canada - AG5_Bottom | ecosystem: Environmental > Aquatic > Marine > Oceanic | place: Canada: Western Arctic Ocean | collected 2017-10-01 | reverse complement strand
CTTTCACTCTCAATTGCAGTTTTTACGTGTAATTCGTCTTTGTTACGCTTAGCCCACATCATCAAGAAATCAGGAGTTGCTGAAATTAAGTGCATAATTGCAAATTCAGTCGGTTTCTTTGATTGAGCAATCATCGCTATGGCTTTTCTAAATCCATTTCGAAGGATTGTAGCACTCAACGGATCAAGGTAGAGTTGTGCCACTCTTTGACCCAAGTTCGTTGCTTGGTAAGTCATGGAGATAAGTTCTCTTTCATCATTAGAATTAAGGACTTCTATTTCGATGCTGTCTGCTCTTTCAAAACCTATCGAAGTAGAGATGATTTTGCTCTTAGTATCAGTAGTTGGGATTTGCTTACTATATCCAATTCCAGCAGTCTCACCTGCTGAACTTGCCCAACTTGGCATCTCATCATCCCAATATTCTAGTTCAGAATCAGCCTCATCAATCGACTCATCTGGCACCCCACGGTTGATGAAACCCTCTTCAACTAACCAATTCAAAGTCTTATCAATTCTTTCATCAATCAAATATGCAGGTTGAGTTTTTGAGAGAAATGTTGCTTTAAAAAAACGTCTAATCAAATCTCTATTATGGAGCCCTCCAGTGGCAATTCCAGATAATAAGTGCATTCTCAATGGAGGTTCTGCCGCTAATTTAGAGATAACAGGCTCAGGAGGGCCGTGGATGTATCGTTCGGCCACAGAGTCCGCTTCAAACACTGGGTCCTCCCCTTTGCAAGCAAGCCAAGCCTCTCCTTTGGTGTCGTACCTTGGTCTTCCTGCCCTTCCCATCATTTGCCTTACTTCGATGGTACTGATCCACCCAGTCATCCCATCTTGCCATCTTTTCAAATCCCTGACAAATACCCTACGGGCTGGTAAATTAACTCCGGCTGCCAAGGTGGGTGTTGCAGTCAAACAAAATAACAAGCCATCTTTGAAGGCTTTTTCAATGGATTTTCGCTGTTTGTAAGTTAATCCAGCATGATGGAAAGCAAGGCCACCTCGAACCGCTGAAGCAAGTCTATCACTAAGGGCAGAATCATTTTCTCTCTGTATCTCATCAGCAAGGCTAGATAATGAATTCATTCTTTTGGAATTAGGTTGCAGGATTTTCAGAGTTCTTTCAGACAATTTTCTTGCTTCCGATTCAGCAGAGCGTCGGGTCGAAACAAAGACCAATAATTGACCTTCTTCATCTATAGTGTCTTTCAATGCACACCAAGTGATATGAGATTTCGGACCTTCAAGAGTTCGAGGCGCGGGTAGGGTAATTACCTCAGATGTGGAGATACAACTTCGGACTTCTAGATGGCGTTCTGCCAAGGTCGCATATTGCAATGGCACAGGCCTCCAATCAGAAATAATTAGTTCGGCATCCAACCATTCTGCGATTTTATCTGGGTTTCCAATCGTCGCACTCAATGCTACAATCTGGGCCTTTGGATGAGAAATCCTCAGTCTAGCCAAATTAACTTCCAATGTTGGACCACGGGATGAATCATTGACTAAGTGAATCTCATCTGCGATTACAACACTAACTCCAGAAATAACATCCGGTCGGTTGCGGCTCAATGAATCGAGTTTTTCAGAAGTACAAACAAGAATATCGGCTTTCTCCAAGTTTTGTACTTCTCTATTGGCATCACCAACAGCCATTCCTACTTCTAGACCACAGGCAGCAGCAAGGCTTTGCAATTCTTCATATTTTTCACTGGCCAGAGCTTTGAGTGGTACGATGTAAATTGCCCTGCTGCCGATTTCCTCAACCAGTAGGCGGCGGCATATGGCCAAATATGCGACTAGACTTTTTCCAGATGCAGTAGGTATTGCTAACAATAAATTCCTTCCTCCTAAAGCAGCAGGAATCGCTTCAGCCTGTGGCGGATAAAGACTCTCGATACCCCATTGCTTGCTAAGGAATGAAGGAACACTATCGGGTAAGTCGAGGTCGGCTACGGGATAGGGCCGGCCTGACATAGGGAGGCAACGGTTGTCAAGGGTCCAAAAGCCAACCGGTGCCTCAAGCAGCAGGGTCAAAGACTCAGCATGATGGTTGAATGTGCTGCCAATAACCTCAAGTCAAGTTTCTTTCGTGGAGGGGGTATGGGCGACAATGCAGATAATGAAATCGAGCGCCGACTCGCAGTATTCGAAGATGAACCTGACCTCAATGATTGGGTTGAAGTTTTTTCTGGTGCAATGATAATGGCAATCGGTGTATATTTCCTAATCTACCCTGGCAACATTATCTCAACAGAAGTAATGCAATGGTTCGCCGCAATCGTCAGTTCAGTCGGTCTCGTATGGGCAGCCCACGGCCTCAAAGACATGGCAGTCAAGGAAGTACGCCGCAGCATCGTCATGCTAGATGCCTCTTCCAAGCAAGAATCAGTTGATTATGGACTCATTCGCGATGTACTACTCCACCCAAAGCAATACCGCAGTTTCCTCTTAGAAGCATATGAAAAAGCCTACGAAGATGGTGTACTTTCAGATGAAGAGATGGAGGAGTTGAAGACTATCCAGAGCGCACTCGGCATGAGTGATGAAGAAGCAGCCGCAATTGCCACCAGAGCAGCAATCAATGCAGCACTCAAGGACGGAAGCGTTAGTTCAGACGAGTTGGAACTAATCGCCGATGCAGCATCAAAGGCTGGCCTTTCAGAAGACGACATCAACAATATCAAGAAAGCCTTGGAAGATGAGAAGTTGGACAAGGATGAAAAGAAGATGCTCGATGATGTTCTAGGCAAATTAGACTGAGTCAATTGCCTATGTTTTAGGAGTTAATCACTCTATTTTCCACATCTGTTGGTTCATTTTCGTGAGAATTGACTCCTTGGAATGATGCTCAACTTAATGCACCATCGACTTATCGAGAGGACATGGCCGCAGCCAGCAGCAATCAACAATCAAATGACGGAACAGGTAGACACCTCGACCAAGATATTGCACAGCGCATGGTGGATGAAGCCATCCAAGCAGGAGCAACATATTCTGAGGTTCGTTTAGTTTCCAACCAAAACACCTCGATCTCGATGCGCGACGGACAAGTAAGAAATGCAATTTCAGGCCTTGATGTAGGTGCTACTCTTCGCTGCCTAGTAAACGGTTCATGGGGAGTTCATTCGACCACAGATTTGCAAGCCTTAAAATCACAAGTTGAGGCCACTGTAAACCTAGCATCATCGGTTGCACAACGAAGAGCAAAGGATGATTCAGCAGTCGAATTAGCAGATATCCCAATCAGCACAACAGATGTACATTGGAGAGCAAAAAAGGACATTCGGGATATTTCGATGCAAGAAAAAGTGGAAGTGCTTGAAGAATTTGATTCATTCATCAGAACTGATGAACGGATTGTCTCAGTCAATACCGGTTTCACTGACGAGCATATCGAGATGGAACTAACAACATCTGAAGGAATGGATCGAGCCTGGTCCTTTCAAAGAACTTGCACGAATGCAATTGTTACCGGCAGGGAATCTGGAGAGGTTGCATCCTATAGAACAAGAGTAGGAGGGGTTGGTGGATTTGAGGCAGTCGAGTCAGTCGACCTTCAACAAGTTGGCATCTCTGCTACTGAATCAACCCTGCGCATCTTAGGCGCAGAACGCTCGCCTTCCGGAAAAATGACTCTGATTGCCAATCCAGATTTGACTGGAGTATACATCCACGAAGCATTAGGACATCCTTGTGAGGCTGACCTCGTTGCTGCAGGAGATTCCTGTCTTGATGGAAAACTTGGAGAAATCATTGGAAATCCCCTAGTTACAGTGATTGACGACCCCACTTGGCAGGGAGGCCATGGCAGTTTCCCTGTTGACGCTGAAGGCTTTGATAGCAAATCGAGAACACTTATCGAAAATGGAAGATTGATGACTTTTCTCAACCACCGTGAAACTGCAGCCCATTTTGAAATTGAGCCAAACGGTGCTGCCCGTGCACAAGATGGCCTCCATCACCCCTTGGTCAGAATGTCAAATACCATGATAATGGGCGGAAACCATGAGGATTTAGACGATTTGCTGGAAGGAATTACAGACGGAGTTTACGCCTGTGGCTCACGCGGTGGACAAGTGGATACAGGCCGAGGAAGTTTTCAATTTGCAGCCCAAGAGGCTTGGAGAATTAGAAATGGAGAATTAGTTGAACCATTGAAGGATGTTAGTGTCAGTGGAATGACATTATCAATTCTCAAAAATGTAGATGGTCTTACCAAACACGCAGAAATGGCCAGTCCAGGCTTTTGTGGAAAGGGGCAAGTTGTGCCAGTTGGTGATGGTGGACCAGAAATGCGAATTCAAGAAGCATTGGTAGGATGAAAAGAGGGTGTTAAAATGACATTAATGCCTGAAGATTCATGCCAACGGCTGCTCGATGGCTGCCAACGAATTGGAGCAGCCGCAGATAAATCTATAGCCGATATGTGGGAAGTTTTTGCTATCCAATCATATGGAGCAGAAGTGGAAATCGAAGCAGGTAAGGTTAGCCTCGCCGGTGGTGGAGGGGAAGGTGGCTTTGGGCTGCGTATCCTGAATCAAGGTAAGGTGGGCTTTGCATATGCCGCAAATTCTGACGACTCACAAAGGTTGGTTGATGCTGCTTTGAGCGCTGCATCCCTCGTTCCTTCAGTAGATGGATTTGAATTCCCTGACGATGAAGGAGAGACCAAAATGTCTCCAATGTGGGATACAGAAGTAGACAATGTATCTCCTGAACAACTGATGCTTCAAGCTGACTCGATGCTCTCAATTTGCAAAGATTTCAACCCTATTGCGGTGATAACAGGGGGCGGGATTTCGGCCTCATGCACAGCAGGAGCACTCCTCACAAGTCAAGGAATAAGCACTTCAGGGATGCGTTCGAGCCATGGCGGGGGGCTTCAAGTCACTATTGATGACGATGATAAATTGACCAGCGGTTGGTCATCGATGCACTCTTTCGAGTTATTAGATGACCTATCTCCTATCTGTGATGAAGCGATTAAACTGGCTGAAATCACTCGAAATACAATCACTGATAACGACGGTGCACGCGAAGCCCCAGTTGTGTTCACACATGGTGGAATTGGCAGTCTTTTTGGCAATGTTTTTGCTTCTTCATTAAGGGGTGAAAAGATGGTTAGAGGTGAATCCGTTTGGTCAGGTATGATCTCTGAATCAGTATTTGATAACCACCTATCAATCCATGATGACGGCACTATAGAAGGCGGGGCTGGCTCCGGTAGAAGAGATGGAGAAGGTAAGAAAACTCAACGGACTACTTTGATAGAGAGGGGAGTTTTGAAGAGTGGAATTTGGTCTACTAGAGATGCGGCAGAGCAAATATCAGAAGGAAATATCGAAGATGCCACAAGTACTAGTAATGCAGGGAGAGGAGGGCACCAGTCGTCCCCTTATACCTCAATTTCTAATTTCATATTAAGTTCAAGTCAGGGTTCAAACTCTAGGGATTCAGTTATCGAAGAAATGGAAGATGGTTGGGTCGTCCATTCAGTTATGGGAGCGCATACGGCAAACCCATCGAGTGGCGATTTCTCTGTAACCTCATCCTCAATTCTGAAGGTTGTTGATGGTGAAATAATTGGAGCATTGAAGCAAGCCGGAATTTCGGGGAACCTTCCAAAGGCTTTCAGCGAAGGTGTTTCTTTGATAGAAATGGACAAACCTCGAAGTATTTGGGCTTCTGGCTCGGTTGTCATCCCTGATGTTTTACTTCGAAATGGCATTAGAATTAATCCATCTTGAACTGTTTACTTTCAGTTTCCCACTGGCAGGGTAGCCCAATTGTTCAAGAACCCTCGGCGTTGGGTGTCCGGTTCCAAGGAGGTGTAGGAGTGCAAGTAGAACGACAGCCAGCGCGAAAACCTGCAACCTGTTTACGCGGGTTGGAGTCAAAAGGAGAGAACGACAAGCCGCGGAGGAATCTTCGTGTCAGATGATGCAAACATGGAGAGTGCCATCAAACAAGTTTTGGCATCCGTCCCGGGGGCGAATCCCGAAGAAATCAAGGTCGAGTTTCAACGATACCAAACTGATTTCCTAATTCCACCCTCAGATGCCATGCGCTCTGTTATACGCAAGTTCCAAAGTAAAACAGGTTCATCCACAAAAACCACATCCGGTCAAGCGTCCACTGCTACGCCAATGAAAAAGGTACAACGATTATCAGAACTAAAGGCTGATGACAAAAACATAGAGATAGAAGTTGAAATCTCATCACATAACGTAAGAACCCAAAAAGTACGTGGCGAAGACAAAGATATTGCTTTCGGTTTCCTTGAAGATAACCCCAACGGAGAAGGGGATGGAAAAAGAATGCGCTGGTCCTTCAAGGACTGGGGTGCAAATTCAAACATCATACCTGGAGTTGTTGTTCGTATAGAAGGCGCATCCGTTAACGAATACCAAGGTCAAATGAGCCTCAACATTAACCAAACCAGTAGAGTCGTGGTGTTGAAGGAAAGTAGCAGAATCAATGTCAACCCAAATGAACCCATGAGCCTCTCTGACGCATCTAATAGCGATGGTGACATAACAGTCATCGGTAGAGTATTGGCAGTTCGAAAAGACGTTATCCACCGCAAAGATGGTAGCGGCACAATCGATGTGGTAAGGGGCAGATTAGGTGATTCATCAGGTGCCCTATCCTTCCTCAGTTGGGAGGCTTTTGATCATGAAGTGGGCACTTTGGTAAAAGTCGAAAAAGCCCAAGTACGCCGTTTCAAAGATAATCCTGAAATGAACATAGGGCGTTATACAAAAGTCGAAGTCTACCACGATGCAGCCTTCCCTGAAACCTCAGAATTAGACCAGAGCACACGCATAACCATATCCAACCTAAGAGATGGTTTGAGGGATGTTGACTTAGTTGTGCAACTAATCGATTTAACCGAACGTGAATTTACCGATTCAAAAGGTGAAGAAAAGAAAATCAGATCTGGTGAACTAATCGACCCCACAGGGCGTTGTCGCATGACCAGTTGGTCAGAACTACCATTCGATAAATCAGATTTACCACTTTGCCTTAGTCTACAAAAAGTCAGCGTCCGCGCTTGGCAAGGTATTCCTGACATAACTATCAACACTGCGGACCAAATCACAATACTAGATGAAACACCTTGGGATGAAATCGACCCAAGTACTCATATTATTGATGTTGATTTCACGGAATTAATTTCAGGTCCTTCACGGGCAGGAATCGCTACTGAAGCTACAGTTATTTCCATCAAACAAGATAGCGGAATTATCCAACGCTGCCCTAAATGCAGAAAATTACTGCGCGAAGGTAGTTGCGCCGACCACGGCGAGGTAGATGGAACTAAGGACTTCAGAATCAAATTGGTTCTCGACGATGGGATCTCAACGGCTTCAACAATCATGAATAAAGCAGCATCCGAAAAGTTCACATCTCAAGATACTGCTAAGATGGAGAAACAAATCGCAGAAAATGGTAGCGAAGGATTCGTTGCAGACTTACGCCAACAATGGCTTGGACGCAGATTAAGGGTTGAAGGGCGCTCCGTTTCGGATGACCAAGGTGCCATGCTAATCATAGATGATGCAAGCGGAGTCGAAGTGGATGCAGTATTGGCTGCGACTGAAGTAAGAAACGAATGGGGGGTTGCTTGATGCAGGCCACAAATTCTAGAATGAGTCGACGCCAACCAGCGATTCGTTTGTTAGCCCAAGAATTTGCAGAATCCACACTAAGCGAAAAAGGCCCTGGAGAATATGACCCAGCATTTGTGATCACAAAACTTGGAGCAAGAGTGAACCGCCTCTTAGTTGCGGGACTACTCGAGAGCCTAGAGCCTCGTGAAACCTCATCAGGAACGATGTGGCAAGGTCAACTAAAAGATGCAAGTGGTACTCACTACTTCAGTATTGGACACTTTGATAACGACACCGTTCAGGCTCAAGTGGAAACCCTTGCCAGCCTACACGAAACAGGAGACCCGTTGCTCTTGCTGATGGTTGCTAAAGGCCGCTGCTACACAACCGAAGAAGGCGCAGTCTACACAAGTATGCGTCCTGAAGAAATCGCAATAATCGACCGTCAGCGCTATGCGACTTGGTTGGTTCAAGCCAGTCAAGAAACTATGAAGAGAGTTGCTGACCATGATGCTGCATCCGCTCTTGCACCTTCACGCCAAGCATATGCAGAGGCCGGAATACCTGCACACTCGATAGAGGGCTTGTTAAAATCTAGAGAATTCTATGGGGATACTGATACTGAAGTCCATCGCCTGATGGTCATGCGAGCCCTTGACATCGCTGAAGGAAAAAGAGAAGTTTCAGAAAATACATGGAATTCACCCCCTGCTGTTCCAAAGAATGACCCTACCGAAACTAATGAGGACGCCCCCGAAACTAATGAGGACGCCCCCGAAGCCGAAATAGGAGATACCCTGATTTCGATAATAGAGCAATTAGATGAAGGAAAAGGAGTGGATTTGGAAAATGTCCTAAGTTCTGCTTCGGCTAGAGGTTTTGACCGCCAAATATCAGAGAGCAAACTAGACCAATTAGTGGATGAAGGAATCCTAAAAGAACCCCGTTTTGGTTGGTTCTCCCTAAGTTAAATCCCATAGGCCCTTTAGGGCCTCCCTTAATTGAACATCAATACCTTCAAGGGCGAGTTGAGGGGTGTCGAGCCCGAAGGTGGCACAGACATGGCAGGACAGGACTTCTTTATTCGGCCCGCATCGGGAATGACAAGCGACGATTGGATCGTCCTTAAGGACTGCTTCATAAGTGTCTCAATCTCCAGACGAATGACTCGAACAGTCACTCATGGTGGTGAAGGTGATGACCTAATCGACGAAGGTGCAGAAAGTGCTGAATACGTTGTGAAAGGAGAAATGGACTGCGAAACTTATCGCAAGGTGCTTGCAATGTTCCGTTCAGGACAGCCATATATCCACGACCCATTTGAAGAACGAGATGTGAAAGTGGTATTTAGCAAGTTGAATTACGATGGGGAAAGTGAAGAATACATATTTGAATTGATTGAAGATATTCGTTGAAGGAGAGAGTCCTTATGGCAGAACAAGATGAAGATAGAGAACTTCTCTATGTCATCAGGACGATGGAAGTTTTGATGGGCTCTGGAATCGGATTGGAAGGTGCATTGACCTCCATCGCCCGCGGCGGATATGGATGCATTTCCTCTGATTTAGCCAAAGTTATGAAGAATGCCCAAGCAGGTAAAGCACTGGTAGATGAACTACGTAGAATTCAAAAGAAAGCCAAATCCTCTGCCTACAAGCGATTACTCAATACGATGATTGAGAATATCGTATCAAATACTGACATTGTCAAGACCTTGAAAAACCAAGGTGGCAGAGAAGAAGAAAAGAGAACTGAAAAGGTCGAAAAGTACATTGAAGAACTAGGCGGACTTCCTGAAACTCTGCTTTCAATTGGCATGATATCGCCAATTATCTTAGCAATTTTGGCAATTACTCCCCAAATGATGGCGGGGGCTGGGGACATCATGCCTATGCCCGACCCAGATACTATCACAGTAGTTGTCAATGGCGGATTATTTGCAACTGTCGTTATCATGGCATTAATTGGTTCAAAAGCCCATTTCAAGGACCCAGGATTGTGAGGTGATTAGATGCTATTTGACCTTTTAGAACTCCTCAATGATGAACCGATTATGTTATTGTTACTAAACATTGGATTGGCGGGTCTTGGAGGTGCTCTCCCTCCGATTCTTGAACGCGCTCGAAGAAGAGGATTAGAAAATTCACTTGCTGAAGTTCTTGAAGGTTTATCCGATAGTATTGGAGCAGGCCAAGGTTTGCAGCAAGCGATTATGAAAATAGGACAAAGCCGCAACGACCTGTTCGGAAAATTACTTGCAGAAACTCTTGAAGTCAGCGCTGTAACTTCATTCGATGCGGCATTAGCCGATTTCGCCCTCAAAACGCGCTCAAAACAAATACAGCGAGTCATCAACCTACTTTCCACTGCAGAAGAAAACGACGCACCACTACAAGAGATTCTCTTCAGAATGAGTATGGAATATGAAAAACTCAATGATTTGATGAATAAAAGAGAAAGCGAGTTAATGGGTCGTGCAATCCTTATCATGATGTTTATCGGAGTAGGGCTTCCAGGACTAATCGCTTTCATTTCAGGACTATTCGCGCCATCCACCGCTGGCTATGACGTTGAAGGAGTCAACAGCGCTTTAGCCAAATAT
>Ga0302120_10001726_pt1 | contig 10227 bp, 5 predicted proteins | sample AG5_Bottom_MG_FD_203118 | JGI IMG/M metagenome (GOLD analysis project Ga0302120, IMG submission 203118) | Marine microbial communities from Western Arctic Ocean, Canada - AG5_Bottom | ecosystem: Environmental > Aquatic > Marine > Oceanic | place: Canada: Western Arctic Ocean | collected 2017-10-01 | reverse complement strand
CGGATGCAAAGGTGGTTTTGAAAAATGGGACAACGAAAAACAGATGTCCTATATTAATGGGCTGAAATCAGAAAAAAAAATAGCAGATGCAAAATCTGTGGTGCTAGTACACACACCATACTTATTAGACATTTGCCCAATATCGGGTAGCAAACTCGACTCCAAAGACAAAGCCATCACCGAGATAATTGATGGCAGAGAAATTCGATTTTGTTGTGCTGGATGCGTACCGTATTTCAATAAAGATAAAGAAGCAAAATTCAAAGAAATTGATGCAAAAATGATTGCACAACAATTGCCGTTCTACCCAATCGATACTTGTATTGTAAGTGGCGACCCTCTTGATAAAAAAGGCGGATCCGCAGATTTCATTTACGGCAACCGATTGTTTAGAACTTGTTGCAGTGACTGCAAAGCAGAGTTTCTTGCTGACCCTGTAAACTATGTTGCTGAACTTGATGAAGAAATCATTAAACTACAAAAGAAGTCTTATCCAATCACGACTTGTGTCGTTGGTAAAGGACCGCTCGATGGCATGGGTGGACCAGACTACATGATTGTAGGCAACCGCCTAGTACAACTTTGCTGTGCTGGCTGTAGACCTAAGGTTCTTTCTGATCCCCTTAGTGCTTTCGCTCTCATAGACGAAGCAAGCAAGGAATAAGAGACAAGTTCCAAAGCGAACAACCAACGGCTACTTATAAAAAAAGCCCCACTCAATTGAGTGGGGCTTTTTCGATTAAAACTAACTAATCAGTTACGGGCACGCTCCCCAAGCGTCCACAACTGCGAGCAGGTCAGCAACATTTACGACGCCATCGCCATTAACATCTGCATCACCGCTTCCGCCCCAGCTTCCTACTACTTCTAGTAGGTCTGTGACATCAACCATGCCGTCTCCGCTGATATCGCCAGTGCATGTTGCATCATCGCAGTAGCTGTCCTTAATTGAAACTGCATCAACGCCTGCTTCAATAACAGAACCGGCATTCAAGTCACCACAAACGAACCGTACTTGAATAGTGCCTCCACCTGAAAGTGAATGCTCTACGTTGTACCAACCGCCGCTTGATTCAACAACTGGGCCAACTGTTTCCAAGTTTTCCCAACCGCCACCGTTCACATTTACGTCAACATAGAAGTAGTCATTGTTTGGGTCAGCTCCATCACAATCAGCACCATTACTGTACCAACGCGAATACGCTAGTACGGCACCGTCGCCAAACTCCATTTCAGGGGAATACAAAGTGGTTGTGCCTCCATCGACATCTTCAGTGCCACTGTTGCCCGTTACAAAGCACATGCCTGAGCCATCTGCATCTGTTCCAGCATCGCAACGAATTCCACCCTCAGATGGAGTTACCCGAACCCAGTTACCTTCAGTTGCACCATTTGTAACATCCCAACCCATATCTGAGTTGAAGTCATCATCGAACGTGATTTCACTACCTGAGTATGCCATAGCATTCCAAGTACTACTTGGAGCGCTCGAAGGGCTTACGGTTGATTCATCATCCGTTGAAAGAATTTCGATATACCAATCTATCGATGAACCACATTCAAATGGTGGGAACACTGCATCGTATGAAGCTGTAAGTGGTGTTTGATTCCATAAACCTCCGTAATAGAAGTATAAGAAACCACCTGCAGGTTCAGATGTTCCATTTGCAACATCAATGCTTACAACAGTTCCACCATTTGGATCTAGCAAACTTGGTCGTCCACTAGGGTATGTAATAACAACTGAAGGGTCGACTTCGCAACCATCGCCAGGGCCATCAACAGACAGAGTACCGCTGCCTTCAGCTGAGCTATCCCAACCTCCAACACGTAAAAGGTATTGCGCGCCACCAGTTACATTGAAAGTTGTGCTAGATGAATATGCATCGCAACCAGCACCGTCACCGTTACAAGCAACTTGATTCAGTGAATCGCAATCGCCTTGGTATACAACAATGTCGCTATCAAAATTGATTTGATTACATGTACTCACGGTCATTGAACCACTTTCACATGCTATATAACTAAACCATACATCTGCATGCATCTCTCCAAGGAATGTGCCAGAGCATTGCGCATCGCTGTATGGCGTAGAGTCTGAAAGAGCACCGAGTGTCATTAAATCCCAAGTGCCATCAGTAATGTACTCTGCAGATTCACAGAAATCATTTGGCAATGGTATACAACTTACTTGCGCGCAGTTGTAGCCGTTTCTCCAAGCACCGCCAGCCTCTGCGCAAGCGTCAAATGTAAGTTCACTACATTCTTCGTCAATACAACAAGCATATTCTGGTGGTGGCGGGAAGTCGTCCATACTGTGCATGGCAAAACCTGCGAGGATTTGCACTGAGTGAGGTGTACCATTTGACAGGTCACCGTCATCGTCATCAAGAACAAGCCAGTCGGTTGTAATTGTTGGGTCGATTTCTGTACCTGAGTGCATAGGAATAGAGTTGATTGCAAGTTCTGCAACAATGCTCACACCTTGCCCAGGATATGCCGCTTCCATTTCAGCAACAGTGTCCCATACGCAACCTGAAATCAATTGGCCGCAGTCATGGATTTCACCAGAACAAGGGTATTGGTGATTATTAATCGCATTGCGAATTCCATTCACGCAATCGTTACTATAGAAACCACGAGCTAACTGATTATCGCCTGTAATAAGAACACCCATAACATCGCCCATGCCCTCGCCATACGCACCTTGCCCACTGCCAGCAACCGCTACAAGGTGATGACCATATTCGTGATGCACGATTACTGAAAATGCAGTGTTACTGCATCCGCCACCTGCATTATAAAAGTTAATCGAAGAGTAATCGTAGAACGCGTTGCATGTTCCACTTACACCAGTTTTCACTGGGAATGAAGTTTGCGTTCCGATAGTTGGAAAAGATGGTGCAAACGAAAGTGTGTAATCTCGAACTACGTTCGCCTGTAAATATCCATTTACTTGTGCACGATACTGTTCGTTGTTGTTCGCCTCGCTATGCAAGAAATATGGGTCCGTGCTGCTTTGCGAAAGCGAAGCATCTGAACCTGATTGATTTTGCGAATCGAACCATACTCCATCAAGTGTTGAAGTAATGCTGCCACTTCCTGCTATCGAAAAGTCGCCATTTACATCAGCGTACTCCGTGCTTCCACCAAGTGTTACTTTTGCGTATGGAAGGCCAGCGGCAGATTCTGCATCACAGACATCCGCGCCTGAACTTTCAGTAGCAACGCCAGATACATTTCCATCGACATGCAAAATACGGTTTTCTTCGTGAAGTATTTCGCCCGTTTGAGCATTCACTATGAGTAATAATTTTTTATACGTTTCAGGTTCCCAAGCACTACCTTGAGTTGCCTCGAATACTAAAGATGCAACTGGCTCGTGATGTCCCTTGCTTGTTCCAGCAAAAACCATGAGTTCCGTCTCTGAAATTGTTGTACCACGACCAAGGCGAGTAGCTGCAGCCATAAGTGCTACTGCTTCACTTTGCACGAGGCGGGATGGCTTTTTATACCCAGCAACATCGCGAAGATCTGTCGTTGCACTTACTCCTGGGTATCCATTGACGTTGCGGACAAGCAACATTAATCGTGTACCGTATACCGGAAGTCCATCAGCAGTCTGCATGTAATACACGCCGGTGAATTTATGCCCGCCAGTTTCAGGTATGTACATAAAGTCTTGGTGCGAATGTTGATCATCAAACGGACCACGTTCTACAAATTCTCGAGCGTCTACGCTGAGTGCTTCAGAAAATGTTGCAATAAAGTTTTCAGCTGATGCAAGAGGAGTCCTGCCAGTTGAAAGTTGCTTGTCTATGATTTTGTGAATTTGGCCATGTCTATCTACAGTAAGTAGATTCGGATGGTCATTTCTAATTTGGCTCATCGCCGAATTGGCATCTGCGACAGCAATTGTTGCTGAGCAAATCACGAGCGAAGTGACCGTTGCGGTCAATAACTTTGGGTAATGCATTGAATTTGGTTCCTCTCCAATTAATAGTGTAATTACACGTTTATGTACAAGTATCTATAGTTGCAGGTTGCTAAGATTTTGCAAGGTAAAACAGACAACATTACGCTAATTGTTAATTTAGGGGGGAGTGATTAGTGCCGATTATTGGCAACTTCCCCAGTTTGAGATAACTAAGAGTAAGTCGGGGTTATCTACCGAGCCACTTTCATCAACGTCATACACGAGCGCATCTTCGCCCCAGTGGTTGACTATCGCTAACAAATCGTTTACGCCAACTGATCCATCACCCGTGACATCGCCAATACAAGGCACATCGGGTTGGCATTGCAATCCACTAATCAGCAATTGCCCGCTGCCAGAACTATTTTCACTAAAGCCACCAACTCGAATTAAGTACGATTCACCTTCGTATACATTGAGAATTAGTTCAGATGTATACCCACTACAACTATCACCATCTCCGTTGCAATCTACTTGCACCATGTTAGTACACGTGCCTTCGTACACAACAATATCGGTATCAAAATTCACAAGGCCGCAAGTGCTCACAAGCAAACTACCCTCTTCACAAGCATTGTATGTAAACCATACATCAGAGTTTACCCCACCCAAAAATTCAGATGGGCACGTTTCATTGTCAAACGGATCATCGTCGGTAGTAGCACCAATCGTTGTAAAGTTCCACACTCCTTCGGTTACCACTTGTGCAGTATCACAAAAATCATTTTCCAGTGGTTCGCAACCACCTGTAATACAGGATGAACCTATACCAGCCCATGTACCACCGAGTGAAATACAATCTTCAGCAGTCAAATCGTCGCATCCTTCATCAATACAACATGCGTTTGCCGCATCTGCATCGCAGTAACCGTCTTCGCACTGTGTTAAGTAGCCAATGAATATTCCGCCTATGTTCGAACAATCACTAATGAGTAATTCTTCGCAATCACCAGCAACTCCTGTACAACAAGCACCAACTTGAGGATTACATGAAGCAGTTTCACAGGTTGTACCAGACCCTAAGAAAATTCCGCCCGTATTTTCGCATTCAGAAATAGTTGACTCGTTACAAGACTCGCCTATACAACAAACACCTACTAATGATGCGTCGCAAGCGAGAGAGCATGAAATTTCACCACCAAGATAATTTTCGATAGTAGTTTGCACTCTTGGATCAAATTCTAAAACGATGTTTGATAATCCCCCACTACACAAGTGGCAGTAACTCATAATGGTTGCGCCTAATGCACCAGCGCAATCGTCGTTACCGCAGTTATCTATTGCAGGAATATAATTATGCGTATGCCATGTGCCACAGTTATGACCAGTTTCGTGTGCAACTACAATAATATCCCAGTTGTTATGACTGTAATCTTCCAAAGGCAAGGGGAACGAACCGTTTAAACTACCAGATACGGCATACCCATAACTTGAGCAGACAGCACCAACATATGCAATACCACCACCCAAATGACGCCCACTAAACAAGTGCGCCAAGTGCCGTGGAGTAGCTTCCATTTCTGTTTCCCAATACTCTCGGAACTGTGGCAACTGCGCTCCTGTAGTTTCTGCACTCCAGGGGTCGTTCGCACTCTCCCAAAGTCTCAAAAATGAAACGTGTACCTGCACATCTACATTTGTTGTGAAGATCGTTGACATTGCAGCAACTAAAGACGCTGCATATTCACTGCTTGCTGCAGTATTTCCATCGAACAATTCACTTGTAAACTCGTGATCCGTGTCAATCGCAACTTGCAGAGCGTTACACCCTGCTCCACGCAATTGCCCGCGTCCCTTGAAGGCTGACCTAGGTTGTGGGGTCTCTGCGACACCACACACAAAATCTGCCCAGTTCATTTTATCTGGGTCAACATTTGACAAGTTGTAGACTGTTGTCCAGCCCGCATCTGCGTTCTTCGCAACCACATATGTGTTGCCGTTGCTTTCGATAATTCCGTTTGTTGTGTGCTCCCCTACAGCTAAAAATACTCTTGAACTTGGATCACCTTCAATGGCGCCCTTAAAAAATGAAATGTTTGGTCTTGGGAGTGCACGGTGTACTGCTTTCCCTTCAAAATTCATAGAAGCTTTCACCACTTCGGCGCCCTGTGTAAATGCTTCAAATTTTGTAAGGATGAGTTTTACTTCAGATTCGTTACCAAGTGGAAAATTATGTAAGTACACCGAGTCTTCGGCAAGTACATGCTGAAACAACTCTTGTTTCAATTCGATAGTCACACCATTAAATTGAACGACTTCGATGGGTGTCTTCTTATTCTTTTCAATAGTAAAACTTGAAGGCATAACCAACAAGGACAATGAAAGTAATGTGCTTACGAACATAGATAGCTCTCCAAAGAAAGTGCGTTATTGCACACATCTAATAATGGCGCATTTACAGTAGTAAAGCAAGTCATAACTGCCGATTTCGGAGAAATCCTGCATTGGTACACAACTGAAGTAGTAATGAGTCTGCCAATTGCGTGCGGCTTTGATTTTACAGTGAACATATGAACCCTTTACAAAAAAAACACCCACTGGCATGATAGCCAGTGGGTGTTTGAAATTACACTAATAGTGCGATTATTCGCACGTTCCCCAAGCTTCAACGATTGTAAGCAAGTCGCCGATTCCAACAGTACCGTCTTCGTCGATGTCTGCATCGCTGCCTGACTGGCCCCATTGATCAACAACGATGAGCAAGTCTGCTACGCCGACCATGTCATCACCGTTAAGGTCGCCAAGGCAACTATCAGATGGTGGTTCGCATTCGCCAGGACCATCGATTATGAGCGAGCCTGAACCTTCGCTGCTATCTGACCAGCCACCAACACGAATGAGGTATTCTTGGCCAGCAGTTGCATTGAATGAAGTTTCAGAAGAGTAACCAGCACAATTGTCGCCATCGCCATTACAAGCTATTTGAACTTTGTTGCCACAGCCACCTTCGTACACAACGATGTCTGAATCGAAGTCGATTACGTTGCAAGTGCTTACTTGAGTGTCACCGCTTTGACAAGCAATGAAGGAGAACCAAACATCAGCGTGCATCTCACCAAGGTAGGTGCCGCCGCATTGATCTTCGTTATAAGCGTCTGAACTGTTTCCACCACCAAGTGTTGTGAAGGCATTGTTACCGTCGCCAACTGGTCGAGCGTCTACGCATTCGTCATTGTCAAGTGGCTCAGGTGGTTCTGGGAAGTCAGCCATATTGTGCATTCCGAAACCAGCAAGGATTTCCTCTGAGTGAGGAGTGCCATTTTCTAAGTCACCGTCATCGTCGTCAAGTGTTAACCAGTCGTATGTAATGCCAGGAGTAATACTATCACCCGAATGCATCATGATTGAGTTTACAGCAAGACCTGAAACGATACCATGACCGGCTGGTCCGTATGTCGCTTCCATAGCTGCTAATGTGTCCCAAACACAACCAGAGATCAATTGACCACAGTCATGTATGCCGCCACTGCATGGGTATTGTTTGTTGTTGTCAGCGTTACGGATTCCGTTTACGCAATCGTCACTATAAAAACCGCGAGCAAGTTGGTTGTCGCCAGTTATGAGTACACCCATAACATCGCCCATTCCTTCACCGTACATGCCCTGGCCACTGCCAGCGACCGCTACAAGGTGATGACCATATTCGTGATGCACGATTACAGAGAAAGCAGTGTTACTGCATCCACCACCGGCATTGTAGAAGTTAATGGAGGAGTAATCGTAGTATGCGTTGCATGTTCCACTTACACCAACATTTACAGGGAATGATTCCTGGTTACCGATTGTTGGGAAGTCAGGTGCATATTGAAGCGTGAAATCACGAACGATATTACTCTGTAAGTACCCGTTTACTTCAGCGCGGTAGGAAGCACTTGAGTTAGAAGAGTTGTGGAGAATGTCTAAACCACTTTGCGAAATCGAACTATCAGAGCCAGAATAATTGTTCACATCGAACCATAATCCTTGAAGCATTGAAGTAATGTTGCCAGATCCGTTAATTGAAAAATTGCCATTAGCATCTGCATACGCTGTGTTTCCACCGCGAGTTACTTTTGCATATGGAAGACCTGCAGCTGATTCAGGGTCGCATGTGTCTGCGCCTGAAGATTCAGTTGCAACACCACCAACGTGGCCGTCTGCGTGAAGAATTAGATTTTTTTCAAAAAGAATTTCTCCACTTTCCGCATCAACTAAAAGTTCTGCTTTTTGATACGTTTCTGGGTCCCAACCGCCGCCAACTTTTGCTTCATACACAAGGACTGCACGTGGTTCTGCATGCTCTTCTTGCGAACCTGCATAGACCATAAGTGTTGGTTCAGTAGTTATTACGGTTGAACCGAATCGAGTTGCTGCTGCCATAAGTGCAAGAGCACTGTTGTTCATCATGCGCGCTGGTTTCTTAAAACCTTTTACATCACGAAGGTCAACAGTAGCGTTTACTACCGGGAAGCCATCAACGTTACGCGCAAGAACCATCAAGCGTGAACCGTATACAGGTAACCCGTCTACAGTTTGCTTGAAGTACACACCTGTAAATTTATGCTGCCCTGTTTCTTGGTTGAACATAATTTGCTGAAGATGATGACCATCTTCGAATGGACCTTCAGCGATAAAGTCATTCGCATTAACACCAAGAGCATTTGCCCAAGTGTGTAGGAAGTTTTGACCAGAACGCATTGCTGTCTTACCAGTCGACATACTAGGAGCAACCATCTTTGAAATGCTTCCTGCAATCTCAATCGTGCGGAGCTTTGGATGGTCATTCCGCATTTGGTCCATTGACATCTGCGATAGCGGCCCGCTTGCAAACGCAAACGGTGTCGACGCACAGACTGCTGTGATAGCGAGTGTTATTTTTATTTTGTTAAGCATTGAAGTAACTTCCTCTTTCCTGTTAAATGGGGGTAAAAAAGGCAGACTCTACATTCTGCCTGCATATACCTTCGTAGTACAAATATACACGGTTCCCGCTTAAAAGCAACTTAAAGCGAAAAAAAGCCACTTATTCAACACTGTTGAAGGTTATTACGCCTTTTTAAGCTTCTAAAGCAACCTTCGTCAATGTTGTGCGTATTTAACGGTCGGTTCTATTCTCTATTTACGCTCCCTCCCTCGCAGATACCCTCATCTGCAATACCCAAAACCCCCGATCGTCGCTTCGAGCCACGAAGGGGGTTTTTTACGTGACTATCACCATTACGCTAAGCGAGCACTTGAGAAGTGACTGTCGCTTAGTTGGCAGAATACTTCACAGATGCTGTCTTGTATTATGCTTTGTATGCGAATAAAAACAAATCCAGAACAACTTGCAAAAACATTTGCTTCCCTTGAGCACAATGAAAGTTTTCAAGAGGTCAGTGCAATACTGAAAATGGGTGGCAACGCACATGACATGGTTACTACTATGGCTATGTACCCGCCGATTATCGAAGCGATGGAAACTCTTGGCACTGCTGTATATCCTGGTGGTTCGCTCCCACGCGAACTCAAGGAGCTTATCATCCTGCAATCATCGATCAATAACAGTTGCCAGTTCTGCACGAACAGTCATATTGATATTGCAAAAGGACTTGGTATAAGCGCAGATCCTTTACAAATGCTGCAAGACAAGAAGAGTTTAAAACCAGAGTACGTAGTTGCTTTGGAGTACTTGAACGCAATTTTCAAAAACTCTAATTCAATTCCAGATGGTATGTTTGACGAACTTCGGAAACACTTTAGCGAGAGCGAGATTGTCGAGCTTACATTTCTGGTTGGGTACATAAACATGCTCAACTGGTTCAATAACGCTCTTCAAGTGGAATATCGGGGCGAGTTAGCGCCAGAGAATTGAGAAGAGGCTATACCGCGGTTCTCCCAAATTATGGTAAACTTCGCATCCGCAGTAGTCGATGATTACTGCCAACCAACACCTTTGCGGGTGTAGCTCAGCGGCAGAGCGTCACGTTGCCAACGTGAATGTCGGCGGTTCGAATCCGCTCACCCGCTTCGAAGCAGTGCCCTGCACTGACTCGCATAACCCCGCACCATTGCGGGGTTTATCTTTTTATCGGGGGCATTATTTCTTCCATGCACTTCGCAAGCACTCGCACTGTTTTGCACCGTTTCGTGCAGGGTTTGGGTACAGTTTCGGGTACAGTCGTCCGTGCCCGTTGCAAGGTATTCTTGCACTTGTTTATTGGGTACTATTTCTGGCACGGAAAGTTGATTCACCGCCCCATCTAAGTCATGCAAACGCAAATCAGTGTAAT
>Ga0302120_10001723_pt1 | contig 10230 bp, 6 predicted proteins | sample AG5_Bottom_MG_FD_203118 | JGI IMG/M metagenome (GOLD analysis project Ga0302120, IMG submission 203118) | Marine microbial communities from Western Arctic Ocean, Canada - AG5_Bottom | ecosystem: Environmental > Aquatic > Marine > Oceanic | place: Canada: Western Arctic Ocean | collected 2017-10-01 | reverse complement strand
AAAAATCGTCGCGGCGCCGGCCAGAGCCTGGGCGAACTCAGCATCGTTGCCCTTCTCCGCGGCATGAAAGCGCGTATTTTCGAGGAGGAGAATCTCACCTGCAGCCAGGGCGGCGCGCAGACCCGCTACCGCCTCCCCCACGCAATCATCCGCAAAGCCCACTTCCTTGCCCAAGAGCTCGCCCAGCCGCACGGCCGCAGGACGCAGCGAATACTGCGGGTCAGGGCCCCCCTTCGGGCGGCCCAGGTGGGAGCACAAGACGAGCTTGGCGCCCGCCGCAAGGAGGTGCTTGATCGAGGGCAGAGCAGCCTGAATGCGCGTGTCGTCGGCGATCTCCCCGTCCTTCAAGGGGACGTTGAAGTCCACCCGCATCAGGACCTCCCGGTTCTCTACTTCGAGAGCGCGGATACTGAGTTTGGGCATAGGAACAGGCGGGCCGGAGCTCGCCGATTAATGGTAACGTCAGGATCAACCTCCGAGCAGGGCCATGGCATCGGCCGCCCGGCAGGAGTAACCCCACTCGTTGTCATACCACGAGCAGGTCTTGACGAGGTTGCCCCCAAGAACGGTGGTGAGACCCGAGTCAAAGACCGAGCTATGCGGATTTCCCACCACGTCGGTCAGCACCAGTGGCCCTTCGCTGTATTCAAGGATCCCCTTCATGGGACCTTCGGCGGCGGCTTTAAAGGCTGCGTTCACTTCTTCGGCGGTGACCGTGACCCCGTCCTTGAGCTCGGCCACGAAATCGGTCAGGGAGCCGGTCGCGGTTGGTACCCGGAAGGCCCCGCCGTTGAGCTTGCCCTGCATGTCGGGAATCACGAGGCCGATGGCCCGCGCTGCTCCCGTCGAAGAAGGCACGATGTTCACGGCTGCCGAGCGGGCCCGACGAAGATCGACGTGCGGGGCATCGAGAAGATTCTGGTCTCCGGTGTAGCTGTGAATCGTGCTCATGAAGCCACGCTCGATTCCCCAGTTATCGTGGAGGACCTTCACCAGCGGTGCCAGGCAGTTGGTCGTGCAGGACGCGTTGGAAACAATGTGATGCTCGTCCGCATTGTAAAGGTCGTCATTGATCCCGAGGCACATGGTGAGATCGGGATCCTTGGCGGGAGCGGAGATGAGAACCTTCTTGGCACCCGCTTCAAGGTGCTTGCTGGCTCCGGGGCGATCGATGAAGAAGCCCGTGGACTCAAGAACAACATCGACGCCGGCATCACCCCAGCCCAGCTGGGCTGGATCGCGCTCAGCGCTTGCTTTGATCCGGTGGCCGTTGATGGTGATCGATTCGTCATCGTGGCTGACCTCGGCGTCGAAGATACCTTGGCTCGAGTCGTATTTGAACAGGTGCGCGAGGGTCTTGTTGTCGGTCAAGTCGTTGACGGCGACAACCTTCTCAAGTTGACCTTGTTCCGCGAGACGGCGGAGAACCATTCGGCCAATTCGTCCGAATCCATTGATTGCGTAGTTTGCCATAGCAGTGGTGGGATTGTGCCCGGATTTGGGGCGCGGCAATTAAGCAAGCCGCGTAAGCGCCGTCAATAGTCGCAAAGGGATAATTTCTGCCCAAAAACTTACGGGCTTCTCCGGCAATATTCTTACCCTTGGAGAGGATGGTCCCGCCGGAAGGGAACCGGGCGGGCTTTGCAGCCCACTCGATGGTCTTGGAGCTTGGAGGGGGAGGAGATCTCCGCCTGACCGTCAGCGCTTTCGTTTCTTGGGAACGACCGGGGTGCGACCTGACTCGCGCAAAATCACGGCCCCTACGGGCTTGACGGCCCCTTCCCCATCAGCGGCATAGAGAATCACATTGGTGCGCTCGCGGGCACTTTGATTGACCTCCTGATCGAAGACCTTCACCCATTTTCCACTTTTGCTCTTCAGGGAGAGCTTGAGGGGGACTTTGGAAAAAATCCCACCCTTGCCAGAGCGCAGGATTGCCGCCCCCGGCTTCAAGGAGCCCTTCTCGGTCCCCAACTGAAGACCAATCGTGTATTTCGAGACGTTCACGATGCGCACTCTCCCAGCCGGGAAGGACCGAATATCATCGGGGAGGACCAACGATCGCGCCTTGGTCCACTTGCCCACCGCCGGGTCACGCCAGAGGATCGCGAGACCGGCCGCAGCACTGGTAGGAAATTTCAAGGTATGCCACGCAACCGGATTGAGCCCACCTTTCCCAGTCTCGTGAAGGGGAACCGGGCCGGGACCAACCGGCAATACCTGACTAATCTGGTCGAGGTTGATGGTGACGGCGTCGCCAACTTCCGTGCCTTCCTTGTTGGTCAATTGAACTTTGACCGGCGGTTCACTGCCTGCAGGGGGATCCTGCTGCACCCGAACACCATTCAAAATTTTTTCTTCCCACGGCGGCCCCTGACCCACTGCGATTAGGCGCAAGGCACGACCGCGCTCGCCCTCCTGTGCCGCGGCGGGGACAGTGCAGAGCGAGGAAGCGACCAAGAGAGAGAGGACTCGGGAAAGTGAGCAATGAAAATTCATGAGGATCTTGAGGCGGCGGGATTCAATCATTCGAGCGAGGGGATGGCAAACTGTCTTCTAGGGGCGCAAATGCCACCCCGATGGCTGTTATTGGTTGATAATCTGTGACTTTCACGAAAAACGGACTCCATCCCCTAACCCTCTCGGGGACGCGGTGGAGGAGGAAGGCGGGCAGGTTCACGAAGGAGGCGGACCTTCGCGGGACGCCGGGGTGCAATTCCATCGGCACGATAGATGATGAGAGTTGTGCGCTCGACCGCCTGCTGGCTCACTGCAGTGTTGAAGATGGTGACCAGTTTTCCATTTTTGTCCTGCACCTGAACCTTAACCGGGACCTGCTGCAACACCCTGCCTCGAAGCCTCGCCGTCTTGTAGGGAGCGACCTTGTAGCTCTTGCCCTTGAATTTGACGATGGCAGGCCAAGGCGAGACGTTGACCAAGCGAACGTTTCCGGCTGGAAAGGAATTCACATCATCCGCCAAGGTCATGCTTCGGGCCTTCGACCACTTCTTCTCGACCGGATCGCGCCAAAGCACGGCCAAGGCATGGGTGGTCTTCGCTGGAACCATCAAGGTGTGCCACGGTTTCCGTCCCTGCCCTACCTCGTGAAGAGACAAAGGGCCCGCACGCACCGGGATCGAGACGCTGAGCCGATCAAGGCTCAAGCGAAGGGAAACCCCTTCCTTCTCACCTTTCGGGGTCATCTGCACCACTTCACGGGGCGGGATGCTCCCCTTCGGAGCAGCCTGCTCCTGGCGCACTCCCCCCACGATTTTCTGCACGAAGGGCGGAGCCTCTCCCACGGGGAGCACCCGCAACAGCCGGTCAGGTTTCTTGCGTTCATCACCCTGTCCAATCGTGGATGCAATTCCCATCGCGAAGACCACGAGGGCAAGGGTGGAACAGGCTCGGAGACGGCACGTGGAAATCATCATATCTCGTCAGGATTTAACCAGCGAAAGCACTGGATGGTAAAGCGTCGACCAAACTCATGCTCTTGCCCGACATCGGCGGGATTGAGTTCCACCTTGGTCGGGTTCACCGGAATCGGGGTGCGTTGCACGACCGCTTCACACCACGCTCGCGCTTTGATCGTCCCATGTTTATCGACCGCATCTCCGTAGCTCCTGATCACAAAGGTATCGGAACGAGCAGTGAGGGCCGGGCCCAAGACCTGTAGGAGATCCCCCTGGGTCAGATAGCCACTCGCGCCCCAAGCCTTGGAGGACGACATCAGGGCAGAGCGCGCAGCCAATTTCGGGTTGCCGGAATCTGCATGCGCGTCGGGGGTGGCAATATTCGCCCGCGTCCCCAAATCACCAATCCAGTAGGGGTAGTGCCCCTCTCCGGTTCCACCCTGCACCGACACTCGTTCAACCTCCACCAGTCCTCGTCGCTGACGTTCGGCATGGTCTCCGAGTGATCCTCGGCCAACCAAGGTTACCGGATCCAACAAGTCCGCACCGGAATTCGCGGCCCGAAAGGTCTTTGCGGAGCGTCGTCTCCTCTCGTTCCCACTGACAAGATAAGAGAGGGAGTTTTGCCCGCGCTGCCATCCCTCCTGATCACGCCGATCCATAAACCCGCCATGGGCATCATCTCTGATCCAGACGGAACTTCCCTTGTCATCCAAGTGACTCCAGACTCCAACCCAATGTGGATGTCGCACGCCCTCGATCTCACGGGTCACCGGATCTGCATCGAGAATCGCGGACGGCGCTGACACCCGCTGATCGGGACCCAGGAACTCTTGCAATTCCCCCGACGCCAATGCCAGGGTCGACCGGGCATTCTCTTTCGCCTCGAGTTCATAGCGAGCAGTAGAACTGGAGCGCACTGTGACGCTCGAGAGGGACAGCACTCCGAACATCACGATCGAAAGGAGCGCCATGATGGTGAGGGTTGTGACCAGTGCAAATCCTCGCCCCGCCCCTTCCCTTTGGGAAGGCGCGGCACGGAAATTGCTCTGCTTCGCCATCATGACCACTGGTGTATACATTATCCATACCGGATGCGCGAACCCAAATAATCAAATAAAGGGAAGCAACCCATGATTTTCCGAGTCCTCAGCGGATCCTGAGCGCCCCAAATGGGGGATCTCTACCCCCTGAAAATTCTCCACCATCGCCCATCCCGAAGGCCAAGCGAGGGCGCCATCCTCGATGGCCGTCGCCGGCCTGAGCTCTTCGCGAGGGGCGTCCTGACGCCGAACCCTGCTCAGCCTTCTCTTTGAAATCTACTCTTCCTCACTGGAAGGATCCGCCTCGGGGGCCTCGGGGGGGCTCTCGGCACCGTCGCCGTCGCCGGCATCCACGGCATCCACGGCTTCCTCGTCCCCATCTTCGCCTGACTCCTCTTTGTCGTCTTCATCCCCGCTCAACACCTTGGCGATATCGAGGAGTTTTTCGGTCCCGCGCAGAGTCACAAGCTTCACCCCTTGCGCGTTCCGACCAGTCTCCCGCACCTCCGCTGCACGGATCCTGATGCTTTGACCACTCGTGGTCATAAGCATCAACTCGTCCGACTCTTCGACCGCGACGGCCCCGACAACTTCGCCAGTCTTCTCCGTCACTTTCATGGTGATGATGCCCTTTCCGCCACGCGTCTGGGCCCGGTAGTCTCCAAAAGAAGTGCGCTTCCCAATTCCGTTTTCGGAGGCCACCAACAAGGTGCTCTCATCGCTCACCAACACAAGGCCCACCAAGACATCGTCTCCCACTGGCTTGATCCCGGCCACCCCGGCGGCGGACCGCCCCATGGGACGGGCCTGCTCTTCCTGGAAGCGCAGACTCAATCCTCTCCGGGTCACCAGCACGACTTCATTGCTTCCAGTGGTGAGCCGAACGTCAATGAGCTCGTTGCCTTCATCAAGTCTGATTGCGATGATTCCGTCCTTCCGAAAATTGCGGAAGTCATAGATCCCGGTCTTCTTCACCTTGCCGGTTCGCGTGGCAAAGAGAACAAATCCCGCGTCCTGTCCAAAGGTGACATCGTTTCCTTCCTCATCGATCCGTCGTTCAAGTCGTAACATGGCCGCCACGCTCTCCTCCGGTTGGAGGTTCAAGACGTTCTTGATACTGCGCCCCTTCGAGGAGCGTGACCCTTCGGGTAGTTCATAGACGCGCTCGACGTAAACCCGACCGGTGTTGGTAAAAAACATGAGGTAGTCATGGGCCTGTGCACTGAAAAGATGTTCCACAAAATCATCTTCCTCTTCATTGGCACTTTTGGTCGCCATGCCCCGCACTCCTTTGCCACCCCGACCTTGCACCCGGTACTCCGTCGCCAAAGTGCGCTTCACATACCCACGGTGACTCAGGGTGCAGATCACCCCTTCATTCGCGATCAGATCCTCAATCGCAATCTCACCTTCGTCCGGAAGAATTTCGCACCTTCTCGGCGTGCCATACTTCTCCTTCACCTCGAGGAGCTCTTCCTTGATGATCGCCAGAACGCGCCACTCATTGGCAAGAATGTCCATGAGATCCTTGATCTCTTCAATGATCTCGTCGTAGTCCCTCTTGATCTTCTCGCGCTCAAGGGCAACCAATTGGTAGAGGCGCAACTCGAGGACGGCATTCACCTGTCGGTCGGTGAAAACATAGTGATCACCCTGTATGCTCGGTTGATCACGGATCAGCACCCCAAGCCCCTCGGCCGCCTCCTTCGTAAACTTGTAGGCCTTGACCCTTTCCCGGGCTTCATCGCGGCTCTTCGAGCTCCGAATCATCTCGATAAAATCATCGAGGCGTCCCAGGGCCAGCAGGAGCGCTTCCAGGTTTTCGGCACGATCTTCCGCCTTCTCCAGGAGGAACCGGGTGCGTCGAATGACCACGTCGCGACGGTGCTCGATGTAACAATCGAGTGCATCCTTGAGGCAGAGCAACTTGGGCCGGCGTTCGTGAATCGCCAGCATGTTGGTGCTGAACGAGGTCTCCATCGAAGTCAGCTTGTAAATCTGATTCACCACCACCTGCGGCCGCGCATCGCGCTTGAGCGTAATTTCAATCCGCGTGTTCTCGTCGGTGAGATCCCGCATTCCTGAAATGCCCACGAGGATCTTTTCCCGGTGCAACTCCGCGATCCGCTGTTGCAGGGTGGCCCGGTTCACTCCGTAGGGCACCTCCGTGATCATGATGTTGGAGGTTCCGTTGTCCTTTTCCTGGATCTCCATCTTGCCGCGCATCTTCACCGATCCCCGCCCGGTGGCAAAGTAGCTCTCGATCCCCTTGATCCCGCGAATCTCGCAGGCCACTGGAAAGTCAGGCCCCTTCACGTATTGCATCAACTCGGGCAGCGTGATCTCGGGGTTGTCAATCTGCGCACAGATCGCGTCCACAATCTCGCCAAGGTTGTGCGGCGGAATATTCGTCGCCATCCCAACCGCGATTCCGGAACCCCCATTGACCAGGAGGTTGGGAAAGGCCGCGGGAAAGACGGTGGGCTCCGTCCTCGTTTCGTCGTAGTTGGGAACAAAATCGACGGTCCGCTTTTCGAGATCAGCCATCATGGCCATACCCAGGTGCGTGAGCTTCGCCTCGGTATATCGCATCGCCGCAGGAGGATCCGCTTCCGGTGATCCGAAGTTCCCCTGGCCGTCGATCAGGATCTCACGCATCGACCAGTCTTGCGCCATATTGACGAGAGTCGGATAGATGACCGCTTCCCCGTGTGGGTGATAGTTCCCCGAAGTGTCACCGCAGATCTTGGCGCATTTCCGATGAGCCTTGTTGGGAGCAAGGCCGAGGTCGTTCATCGCGAAGAGGATTCGCCGCTGGGACGGTTTCAATCCATCCCGTGCATCAGGCAGGGCTCGCGAAATGATCACTGACATCGAGTAGTCCAGGAAGGACTTCGAGAGTTCGTCAGCTACGTTGATTGGTTTGATGTCGTCTTCGGAAGACATGAGGCAGTAAGTCGAAAAGTCGGCAGATTGAGGGGCTCAGGCCGGGCCTTGAATCCTTCAGGAGGATAATTGATTGAGGCGTTTAGACGTCTAAATTGCGGACGTTGAGGGCATTGTCCTCGATGAATCGTTTACGGGGTTCCACCACATCGCCCATCAGGGTATCGAGCATGCGGTCGGCTTCGATCATGTTGTCCTCATCGAGTCGAACGCGCAGAAGCTGCCGAGTGTCCGGATCCATGGTGGTGCTGTAAAGTTCCTTGGCGTTCATCTCCCCAAGTCCCTTGAAGCGTTTGATACTCACTCCGCGACGACCAATCTCGAGGACCTTGCTCAGAATCTCAGGAATCGAGAAGAGAGGCACGATGCTCTCCTTGTCGCCCTCTCCTTCCACGATTTCATAGAGTGGCTGGTCCATCGCATAGAATTTCTCCGTATCGATGCCTGATTCGTTGAGGCGCTCAAGGAGCCTGGCAATGACGTGGCTCTCGTGCAGTTCATAGCGCACCGCCCGACGCGAAATGACCGTTCCCTTCGCGGCCTTGGGTGCGGGTTTTCCTTCCTCGGCGACCTTCTCCTCGGCCGCCCCTTCCCCCCTGGCGCACTCCTCCTTTTCTTCCTCCTTTTCTTCCTCCTCTTCGGCCAACTCGCCGAACAAGCGGAGATCTCGATTCTCATCGGAAAACTCCCGCAGGACCTGCTCACTTGAGAAGTAGTGCAGAGTCTCTTCGTTTCCTTCGCGCACCCGCACCATGTATTCGGGAAGATGACCATCCAGTCGCGCGTCCAGGTAGTCCGAGAAATTCCCGCCATTCCCTTCGATACTCCTCGAATAGCGCGACAAGCTCGAAAGCGTATCCAGAATGACCTTGAGCGAGTCAGGCCCGATGCACTCCTCCAAGCCTGACTTTCGAAGCTGGACGTCATCAGCACCAAGCTCGATCAGGATTTTGTTGAGCTCCCCATCGTCCTGCACATATTCCTGCCGCTTCTTCCGGGTCACCAGGTAGAGGGGCGGCTGCGCGATGTAGAGAAACCCGCTCTTCACCAATTCGGGCATCTGCCGACAGAAGAAGGTGAGCAAGAGAGTGCGGATGTGGGAGCCATCCACATCGGCATCCGTCATGATGATGACCTTGTGGTAGCGCACCTTCTCAATGTTGAAGGCCCCGTCCTGTTCCCCATCACCGATGCCCGCCCCGATCGCGGTGATCATGCTCTGAATCTCCTTGTTTTGCAGCGCCCTGTGGAGGCGGGCCTTCTCCACGTTGATGAGCTTGCCTCGCAGCGGCAGGATGGCCTGGGTGCGACGATCCCGGCCCTGCTTGGCCGAGCCTCCAGCAGAATCACCCTCCACAATATAAAGTTCGCTCTTGGCAGGGTCACGCTCTGAGCAATCCGCCAACTTGCCGGGCAAGCCACCGCCCGAGAGTGCCGACTTGCGAACCGTCTCCCTGGCCTTGCGGGCCGCTTCACGCGCCCGAGCGGCATTGATCGCCCGATCGATCACGGTCTTGGCGAGGGCCGGATTCTCATCAAAGTAAGCCTGCAAGCCCTCGTAGACGATGGAGCTCACTACTCCTTCAATCTCCGTATTGACGAGCTTGGCCTTGGTCTGGGAGTTGAAGCGCGGATTCGGCATCTTGACCGAAATGACGGCCACCAATCCTTCCCGCACATCGTCGCCACTCAAGGAGGCCTCCTTATCCTTCAGGATCTTGTTGGCCTTGGCATACTGATTGATCGCACGGGTAAGGGCCGTTCTGAATCCGGTCAGATGGGTTCCCCCATCTGAGTTGGGAATCGAGTTCGCGAAGCACAGAATCTGATCATTGTAGCTGTCGTTGTACTGGAGGACAACGTCGGCAAAGATATCGTCCTCGGTCACAGCGTCATCGTAATCGATCACGATCTTGCGCCTGCCTTTCAGGATCACTGGATCGGGGTGTACGAGAGTCTTGTTCTCACCGAGCTGAGCGACGAACTCCTCGATGCCGCGCGCATAGAAAAAGGAGGTGGAGTTTGCACTCTCGGGACGCTCATCGGTGAGATCAATGGTCAGACCTGGATTGAGGAAAGCCAGTTCGCGCAAGCGGGTCGCGAGGCGATCAAACTTGAACTCAATCGTGTCGACGAAAATGGTGGCATCCGGAAAGAAGGTCACCAGAGTGCCGGTTTCCCCGGCATCGATATCTCCGATCACGTGCAGAGGTTCGGTGGTCACTCCACGTTCGAAGGTGATCGAATAGACCTTGCCATCGCGTCTCACCTCGGCCTTGAACCAATCGGAAAGGGCATTCACGCACTTGGCTCCCACTCCGTGCAGCCCCCCGGAATATTTGTAGGCGCCCTGTCCAAACTTACCGCCGGCGTGCAAGGTCGTGAGCACGAGCTCAACCGCAGGCAGCCCTGACTTCTCGTGAATGTCGACCGGAATACCTCGGCCATCATCAGAGATCGAGACCGATCCATCCACATGGATCGTGATCCGGATCCGATCGCAATACCCCGCCAGGTGTTCGTCGATGGAGTTGTCGAGAACTTCGAAAACACAGTGGTGAAGACCGCGTTCATCCGGGTCCCCGATATACATCCCAGGACGCTTCCGAACAGCCTCCAAACCCTTGAGCTGATCAATTTGGGAAGCGTCGTAATCCTGCTCTTTTGAGACTGAAATATCGGGCTCGTCGGTCTCCGATTCAGAGTTGGGCATAGGTGCGCCAAAGGTGGTCCAGAACCGGGTTTGAAACAAGGTTCTTTCGCCTTTTCTGGAGCCTATTTTGCAAGTGGTTTTGACCCGTCCTGGGCGTCAAAAAACCCTCTCT
>Ga0302120_10001722_pt1 | contig 10232 bp, 9 predicted proteins | sample AG5_Bottom_MG_FD_203118 | JGI IMG/M metagenome (GOLD analysis project Ga0302120, IMG submission 203118) | Marine microbial communities from Western Arctic Ocean, Canada - AG5_Bottom | ecosystem: Environmental > Aquatic > Marine > Oceanic | place: Canada: Western Arctic Ocean | collected 2017-10-01 | reverse complement strand
GTTTTCACATCGACATTATACCAGCCTTTTTCCTTGTCTGAGAGTGGTAATTCCGCCACCGAATCGAGGAAGGCTTGGCTCGAGGCATGAGCCATCTGCTCCTCTGGGGCCATGGTGTTGCTACCGCCTCGTCCATTTTGAAGTCTTGTAACAATGAAGCGCTGAAATTTCCCAATATTAAGTGGCAAAACGGTTATCAAAGAATACATCCCCCGCCAACGAAAGGGAATAACTATTTCCGGAAAATAACAAAAAATCTAAGTTTTTAGCCGCTAATCATCAACTTCCACCCCCAAATCCCCGCTTTCAAAGCATTCATATAGAATCGGCCAAAGCCCCGAACATGGCGACAATCAGTGAAGTAGACCGAGCGATATTGGGACAACTGCGAATTAACGCCAGAATGTCCTATGTGGACCTCGCAAAAAATGTCGGAGCCAGTGAACGAACCATCCGCACCCATATCCGCAAGATGGAGGAAAATGGCACGATACGCGGCTATACTGTGCGCGAGGGTGGCGTTGGCCTTACGGCACTTGTTCGTATCAAGGTCAGCCCCGGTGCCGAAATTGGTTCACTGGCCGGTGAGGTCAGTGGGTGGCAAGGAATTGAATTACTTTACGAGGTCAGTGGCGAGACCGATTTGATCGCACTTGTCCACGTTGACGATACTATGTCTCTGAGAGCACTGCTTGACAGTATATGGATGGCGGCGCCGGCCGAGATTGCCAGTACCACTACCGAATTGGTCCTTGAACAGTATTGAAAGGCCATCCTTGCTTCGCTCAACTTGGGGAAGTAGATGAGCAAACTCATCACCGGACTTGACGCCCGGCAAATAATCGATAGCCGCGGCAATCCGACCATCGAGGTCGATTGTTATGTCGCCGGCCAATTGGCTGGGCGAGCGGCGGTGCCAAGTGGAGCCAGTACCGGCCAATACGAAGCCTTAGAGATGCGCGATGGTGGCACCAAATGGATGGGCAAAGGAGTCGGCAAAGCGGTATCCCACGTGGTCGAGGATATACAGGAAGCACTGGTCGGGATGCCGGTCGATGTGCAGAGCGAATTGGACGAGGTAATCATCGAATTAGACGGCACTGCAAACAAGTCTAACCTTGGTGCCAATGCCATGCTTGGTGCTAGCATCGCTTGTCTACACGCAGGGGCAAACACCCACGAATTACCATTATGGCGCTATATCGGTGGAGTCGCAGGTGGCTGTCTTCCTGTACCGATGTTGAACATTCTCAATGGCGGCGCACACGCCGCCAGCAATGTCGATGTGCAGGAGTTCATGGTCATACCACACGGTTTCGATACCTTTGGCGAGTCTCTGCGTGCTGGAGTTGAGTGCTACCATGCGCTGAAAGGTGAACTAAAGCGCGATGGCTTACTTGGTGGCCTAGGTGATGAGGGTGGTTTCGCCCCTAACCTGCCTAGCAATGAAGATGGCCTGCGCTACATGGTCAAAGCCATCGAAGGAGCGGGCTACAGCACCGAAGAAATCGGCATCGCTCTCGATGTCGCCAGCACTGAATTCTATCGCGATGGTAAATACCACATCGACGGCCAAGCAATTTCAGGCGAGGAGTTGGCTGACATTTACTCGGGCTGGCTCGATGATTTTCCGATTCTTTCCATCGAGGATGGCTTTGATGAAGACGATTGGACATCGTGGGCGAACTTCACCAAGAATGACGGCCATCGCGTTCAATGTGTCGGTGACGACCTATTCGTCACCCAAGCGGAACGCTTGGCGATGGGCATCGAGGCCAAAGCCGCTAATGCAATTTTGGTCAAACTCAATCAGGTCGGAACTGTCACTGAAACTTTTGAAACCATGGCCATCGCTGATGCCGCCGGTTTCAACTCGGTCATCAGTCATCGCTCGGGTGAGACAGAGGATACCACCATCGCAGACCTTGCAGTGGGTACTCGAGCTGGCCAGATAAAGACCGGTGCGCCAGCTCGAAGTGACCGCACAGCCAAGTATAACCAATTGCTGCGAATCGCCGAGAACTGTGATGAATTTGCATCCCCATTCTGAGGTATAAAGATGGCAAACATTGGTCGTGAAATCGGCCCAGTGATTCTGATTATTTTCAGTTTGATAGCCGCACGGGAGATTTGGCCATATGCTGATGTTCACGACCCACACCTACTCATCGATGGATATGTGCTGGAGGAAGTAATGACCGACCTAGGTGGGCCGACCTGCTTGCATTGGGCTACCGATTCGGCGCTACTCATCTGCGACCGCGACGAGGGAACATTGCTTGCAGTTCTCTACAATAGTGCCGACGCATTCATTCCGAATGTGATAATCAAAAACCTAGATTCACCACACGGTGCTTTGACCTGGCAAGACCCAGACACCGGAGAATGGCGACTTTTTGTTTCCGAAAAGGGAAAATTGTCGGCCTGGAATATCTCAGGTAATGACCCACTTTCATGGACAATGGGAGAGAAACAGGTGTTGGCCGAGGGAATCCCCAGCGGCAACCATCAAACAAATGCAGTAATGGATGGCGGCAATGGTACTCTGCTGTGGCACAGCGGTAGCACATGCAACATCTGTGACGAGGATGATTCCCGCAATGCAGCCTTACTCTGGGTCGACCCTTGGTCGGGAGAACATGGAGTTGTGGCCAGCGGGGTACGCAATTCTTACGATGGCACCTGGGTTGAGGGAATGGGATACGTGTTCACCGATAATGGCCGAGACTGGGATGGTGACCATCCCCCCGAAGAGGTCAACCTACTGATGGTTGGTGCCGATTATGGTTGGCCGGATGATGACCCCGACCATCCTGTTCCCGAAGGAACGATTGGCCCGATAGCGATCTGGACTCCACACAGTAGTATCAACGGTATCGATACCCGGCCGGAAAATTCGTCACTGCCCGGTGGTGAGTACACGGTTTACGTAACCGTCTATGGCTCGTGGAATACGGCGATCCCCCAAGGCCACGAAATCATCAGAATCGATTTCACTCAAGATTCCAATGGCGAATGGAGCGGACAATCCACAGTCATTGCCAAGGATATCGGAACCCCATTGCCCCTGAGATTTCACCCGACTACCGGTGACCTATACTTCGCTAATTTCGGAGCAGGCGGCTCACTGTGGCGTATCTCAGAAGCGTAATCCATTGGTATTGTTGCAAGCGTATTGATGGAGTACAGTCCGAGTCAGCGAACTGGACTGAGTGAAAACGTCACCAAGCAATACGAGCGAGGGAAGTTCGCGGCCAAGCCTGTGGGCATACAGTACCTAACGTGCACTACTACAAGAGTATCATAAGAGCACAGGCCGAGATTTGAACTCGGGTATCAGGATCTGCAGTCCCGCACATAGCCGCTCTGTCACCCGTGCTTATATTGCCCCACATACAGGTTATATTTCAACGCGACTTCCTAGATAACAAGTCGCAGTAGCCAAGTTCCGACTTTTCAACTCCACTAAAAACCATCTTTCCATTTCCTACATAAAGTGGTTTGTTGAGAAATGTAAGCCGCCATATTGAAAGGCTGTAGCCCCAAGCATACGCTATCCCATTGGGGTAAAGGTGGTCGGATGCCGGATATGAATCAATATTTGGATAATGTTGGCAATGGATTTGCCGACTTCCTCATCCCTCCTCCCGAAGGAGTCATCCGTTTTTCCATAGGTCAGCCCGACTTCATCACCCCAGAGGGCATTAGGGAGGTTGCCATTCAATCACTACGAGATGGTGAGACTTCTTACACCCGCCCTGGTGGAAGTGAAGAGTTATGCAGAACTGTGGCACGCTTTCTTGACGAGAGATGTGGTATTGAGGTCGGCTGGGAAGATGTGGTCGTCACACCGGGCTGCAAGCAGGCCCTACTCTATGCGCTGATTGGATTGGGTAATCCGGGAGATGAGGTGTTGCTGATTGCCCCATCTTGGCCGACCTACGATGCGCAGATTCGCTTGGTAGGTATGACACCAGTACACGTTCCAACCCATCGCCCATCGTTTCACCCAGACATGGAAGCATTGGAAGCCGCAGTCACAAAGAAGACGAAATTCATCTTCATTAACTCACCCAATAACCCGACCGGGGCAGTCTATACTCCAGAGGAAACCAAGGCTTTGGTTGATTTGGCGGTACGCCACGACCTGTGGATAATCGATGACATGATCTATGCAACAATGGTGTGGTCAGACCATCCATACACCTCCCCAGCGACCATCGAAGGAGGATGGGAGAGAACCATCACCATCGGGGGTTGGTCAAAGTCTTGGGCGATGACCGGGTGGAGATTGGGATTCTGTGCCGGGCCGCCGGATGCAGCGCGTGCCTTGCACCTGTGTCAGACCAGTGCTGCCACTCACGTGCCGACTTTTTTGATGAAGGCCGCGGCTTTCGCCCTGTTCGATGATGAGGAGCGTATGCCGATGCACAATGCCTTCGCCGAGCGGCGCGAGGTGATATTCGAGGAATTGTCTAACATACCACAACTATCTGCCAACAAACCCGAGGGGGCATTCTTCATCCTCATCGACATCACCGCCACCGGCATGGATGACAAGACCTTCGCTCGCCGTGCCCTTGCAGAGGCACAGGTACAAATCGTGCCTGCCAGTTTAATGCAGGGCGGAGAGGGCTTTTGTCGAATTTCCTATGCCACAAATATCGATAATATCCGCGAGGGCTGTCGGCGCCTGCGCCAGTGGTTAGAAAATATCACCGAAGGACAATAAAACGAAGGGTCACTAAGATTCAAATTCAGGTACGGCCTTCGGTAAGGGGATGAACTCGGCACAACCTTTCCCTCCTAAGACTGAACGTCGTAACGACATGTAGTGACCTTCGGTTGCGGAAATGATGAAATGCTTACGGCCTGAATTACCCCCATGGAAGAGGAATCCGGTGATGGGCCGGTAGAGCAGGAGGTACAAACCCCACCACCGAGTGTGGTGGTCGGTGCCTTTGCCTCACCCGGAGGCCAAGTCGCCCCATTGCTGAGCGGGCAGGTTGCAACTCCGGGTGGCGTTGGTGGAGTCGCAGCATCTCCCTATGGAGTGATGGCCGGGGTTCAGCCAAAGTTATCGTTCAGTGGTTGGTACAGACAACTGATCAGTACTAACAATGGTCGTTTCAAATTACTGCTGGTTGGCACTATAATTTCGTTGATGACGGTGGTGCCGATTTTCATGGAATTAGTCTACGACAACAACTACCGAAACTATGACGATTACGATGGTAGTAAACTAGAAGAAAAGGTCATGATCGATGGGGTTGAGATGAAGGTGACATCATACCCGGACAGTGCCGAAATTGACCAAATTACATGGATAGACGTGGGTATAAAAGATGGGAATTGCTGGACCGCGGTCGGTGATTTACAAGAGTCGCACACTACCCAAGCAGACGGAGAAACATGGTATGAATTAGAATGCGAATCATGGCGTAATAATGAATGGTCGGTTGCATGGTTAGCTGTTGACGATGATGCCAATCTCCTCTTCGCCCACGAGGACGAATATGCTCGCTGGATTGAGTATGAACCCTATGGTAATGAAGCGTTGGAGATTATAGCTGATTTTCTTCCCGTCGTAGGTTGTCTTTTGATTCCGATTTCAATCATCGGCATCTTCGTTACACGACATGAGAAGTCACCGGCACAACTTGTACATTGATACATGCGGCCCGATTCCTTCTACCTCGTAGGTTGGCCCAAAGGCCGCCCACCCCATCCTCTCGTAGAATGGAATCGCCGGCACCCGCGCCTGAAGCCACCCGCTGGCACAACCCCACTGGGTGCGAGCCCCAGTCTCAAGAAGTTTCAGAATATCTTTGGCACAACCTTGGCGACGCCATTTCTCGAGGGTGCCCATCTGGCGAATTTGAAAGGCCGGCCGTAAATCATTAGGGGCAGGAAAACCGCCCGCTCCAGTGAGTGGCGTAAATGCCGGACAGGTTGGTGCATCCACACCAGCATGGTCTGCCACACTACCATCTTCATCGGGTGGAATTAGATGCGCACGGCCGACCGCCACCACTTCGTCATCAACTTCTACCCAAGCGTGTAGGGCTTGCCCATCATCGGCGATGTGTTCAGTTCCTAAAGGGAAACCCAGCGGTTGGCGCAAAGTCAGGTAACGGGTGGCGAAATATGCCTCGGGTAATTCCTCTCCCGGTGTTGCTATTCTAGACCGTTGCACCATCAGTCCTCAGTTGTCCGTTACAGTGCTGGGGGATGAGGCTTGCTAAGGGTGATTTCCCTGAAAATACTGGTGGTAATCCGAGTTCGTGGTTTATATTGGGTGGTGAACCTGTGCTATTGCCATACGATGGCAGGAGAAAAAAATGAGTAATAATATACGCACCACAGTAAAGATCGCCGATAATACCGGACACACGACCCTACAACTGACCAAGGAGGAGACCATCCAACGTCTTACCTCCCAACCTAACACCTGGGTCTTTGCCGATAACCGTCTAGTCGACGGAGAATTTCTGGCCAATGCAGATTGGGCCAATGTCGGTACGATTTTGATGCCTAACGCACTAGTCGGTGGCAACTAAGTGAAGGCCATATTGAAGGAAATTCGGTTCGGTCAAAGACAAATAGCCATTGCCTGAGCCACATTTCACCTTGAAGGGTGAACGTTGTAACAACACGTAGTGGCCTTGGGCCAGGACTACGAAATGGATTTGAATAAGGATGACTACAAGTCAAACGATGGCAGCCGAGAACCCGCCCGCAGATCAGCGAGATGAGCGTGAGCGCAAGAAGCAGGTTAGGCGACTGATAGAGGCCTTTGAGATATTTTCCAAGCGTGACCCCGAGGGCTTTCGCAGCATCGCCCCTGAACTACTGCGTCAGGGAATCTGGCACACCCGGGGGAGCGACCCATTTCTGCTGACGCAAGTCGATAATTGGCTTGAGCGAGAGTGGAAGTTTCACCACTTCTCTGAAGTCCTGCCCAAGGGTGACCAGTTTTACGATATCAACTACGATTCTGGCAAGAGTATCAATCCTCGTCAATTCAAAGGCGAGAAGAAATCCTGGTTACTGAATCTCGAACTGAGATTCACCGAGAAATGGGAGCGTTGGGATGCCTCGACGAAGGACCAATTCATTATTCTGGGGATGATTGCCAGCGCCCCCGAAGGCGCATCACAGGGACAACTCATCGACCGCTTGGCGCTGGCCAGTGACACATCTGAGGAATTGAAGGAGGCCTCGAATACCATCAGGGCAGCAAAAATCGCTCTCGCACGGCTAGCCATCAAAGCTGGGATTGAAGGCGGTGTCTTTGCTTCAGCCGAAGGCCATGGGCGTCTACGCCAGTATCGTTTCTCTGACGAAGGGATACGTGAAACGACCGCGCGCTTACTGTGCACCCACCCCGCAAGTGTACTATTGCCGAGTTCATCACCTACTTCCTCACCTTCATTATCTCTAGATGCTTGAAAATAGCGTTGATGCCACCGCGCGCAGGCTTCATAAGCATCTAGTATCCACCGAAGTTTAGAGGGAACGGCGGGTTCCCTATGAACGAAATGTGAAAATTGATGCAAGAGGATAACCAAATAACAGCGCTGAATAATAGAGACAATCGCCACACTGCGGCGATATCGCAGGGTGTCAACGGCATCGGCGAAAGCACTGTATCCTCACCCAAATTATCCCTTTACAGCACCCGCCATTCGGGTCTGTTTGAGGGAGAAAGTGCCCGCACCATCCCATGTGCTAATTCGAGCCGGTCTCGACTAGTGATGGAAAGAGAGAACAGCGGGTTCTCTGATCAGTAAAAAAAAAAATGAAATAAAGGAGAGATCAAATATGAAAAATAGAATAATGAGTTTGCTTATTGCAGTACTTCTCGCAACATCCGCTCTAGCAGCGGTAAGTGGCGACGGTTCTGACCCACTCGACCCGTCTGATGGCGGCGCTGACTGGGACGGAGACGGACTAACTAATGCAGAAGAACAGCAACAAGGCACGAACATGAACAATGCAGATAGCGACGGAGACGGCCTACCAGACGGATGGGAAGTTGCCAACGGATTGAACCCGCTTAACGGCGGCGACGGCCAGGCAGACCCAGACGGTGACGGCTTGACCAACAGCCAAGAGTATGCTATGGGTACCAACCCAAACAACGCCGACACGGATGGCGACGGTAAGGACGACAATGTCGACCAATACCCGACCGACCCGAACGACGGTGAGTATAGCGACTCTGACGGTGACGGAATCCCCGACGCCTACGACCCAGACTTCCAGGAGTCTCAAGCCGGTAACGGAGACGGCGGCACCCAAGGTGGCGGCGAATCCGAAGACCAAGGCCAAGGCGAAGGCCAAGGCCAAGGTTCCGGTCAAGGACAGGGACAGGGTCAAGGGCAAGGTCAGGGACAAGGTCAAGGTCAAGGCCAAGGTCAAGGCCAAGGTCAAGGCCAAGGTCAAGGACAAGGTCAAGGCCAAGGTCAAGGCCAAGGTCAAGGCCAAGGTCAGTCTCAAGGCTCCCAGCAAGGCCAGCAAGGCCAGCAGGGGCAAGGACAGCAAGGACAGCAAGGTCAACAGGGACAGCAAGGCCAGCAAGGCCAAGGCTCCCAACAGGGCCAGCAGTCCGGCCAACAAGGCCAGCAGTCCGGTCAGCAGGGTCAGAATGGACAACAAGGTCAACAGCAGGACAACGGACAGGGTCAACAGAACCAAGGCGGCGAACAAGGCGGCCAGCAAGACACTGGACAACAGCAAGACCAGAACGGCCAGAACCAGAATGGGCAGAACCAGCAACAGCAGGGACAAACCCAGAACGGTCAACAAGGCCAGCAAGGTGAGCAGTCCGACCAACAACAAGGTCAGCAACTTGACAATCAGGATCAAAATGGCGACAACGACAACGATGGCGACGGTATACCTAACGACCTCGACAACGATGACGATAACGACGGTATTCCTGATGATGTCGATGACAACCCAATGGACCACGACAACGACGGTATTGTAGACTCCGAAGACAACGATGATGACGGTGACGGCTTGAACGACACCGAAGAGGTCAACGATGGTGATCCTAACACTAACATCTACGATCACGACAACGATGGCATCCACGATGCTATCGACCTCGACATCGACAACGACGGAATAGACAACTGGAATGACGTTGGACCAGCTGGAGAAGACTACAGTCGCGATCATGATAACGATGGAATGGACGACGGGGTCGACCCCGACGACGACAACGACGACATCCTAGATGTCGACGAACTCGACGGCGCAACCGGCACCTACCACTACGACCACGACAACGATGGCGTGTGGGACCTCAGTGACACGGATGATGACAACGATGGCTTAACCGATTGGTTTGAGGCTAACGATGGCAATTCGCTAACTGGTCAGTTCGACCACGACAATGACGGCCTAGACGACCACGAAGATGATGACGACGATAACGACGGCATCCTCGACGTGCTCGAAGCCTGAAATCGTAAAATCGTAATCGGTTGAAGTTCAAAACACCCTGCTCGACAGGGGAGCAACAGCTCCTTCGGCGGTGCGCCGCCGAAGGGGCAACCTTTTCCTTCCTACTGGTAATTTACCGAATTCTAGCTAATATTGCTGGAAAAACTCTAAAAGCGAAAAAAATGCCGGGGAAAATACGTTAAACAAAAACCCCTTCCGCAACTTCGATGAAGCAGGTTGCCTACTGCGCGGATTGCGGCTCAGCATTCGATTCAGAGATGGGTTTCTGCCCTAAATGTGACTATGAGGGCGATATCGGGGAAGAAGGGATTCCCCCCTTGGCCGATTTATGGGACATGAGTATGGAACAACTCGGTGAGATTGCCGAGAATAATAATATCAGAGGTTGGCGCCGTCTGGAACAGAAAGGCCTGATCTATCAGTTGAACCAATTACGGCTGACCCAGGTTGAGACATTCACTGTTAAGTCCCTCTATGAGGAATTCGCCCAGTTTGCGCAAGAGCGCAATGTCGAGGCGGCGAAAAAGAAGTATGAGGAGATATGCGAGGCAACCGAAGAAGTCGATGAGCAAATTGTCATGACCATGGATTGGGTCCTCCTTCCCGAGCAGATTGCCGCAGCACTGAGCGAAGCGGATATTCCCGAATTAGCCTTCCAAATCGATGACCCGGAAATTCATCAGGCTGCCAACGACATGATTCAGATGTTCGCATTCCGTTCCGAGGTTGAGCAACAACTGGTCGGCATGGAATCG
>Ga0302120_10001721_pt1 | contig 10243 bp, 5 predicted proteins | sample AG5_Bottom_MG_FD_203118 | JGI IMG/M metagenome (GOLD analysis project Ga0302120, IMG submission 203118) | Marine microbial communities from Western Arctic Ocean, Canada - AG5_Bottom | ecosystem: Environmental > Aquatic > Marine > Oceanic | place: Canada: Western Arctic Ocean | collected 2017-10-01 | reverse complement strand
TTATTCCATGATGGAATAAAGGGGTTTTATGCCACAAAACACCTGATTTCAGCGCAATCTAATTGTGACCTATCGGGTTATCCTTTTTTAGACATCAATTTGGATTTGAACTTGGCGAATAGTGATTGCCTTTTAAAGAGCAGGAAGGATTAGTGTATAGTTTGTGCTTCTTCCACCTTCACCAGAATCGGATAAGATTCCTTTTTCGATCAAATCTTGAATATCTCTACGGGCAGTATCTCTATGCACTTTTGTCATCTTTGCCCATTTGGATGAATGCAACTTGCCAACGAAGTCACCTTGCAGTTTATTGATCATTTCGACTTGTCTCTCATTTAGCTGGGTGGTTCTATGCAATTCCCAGAACTTTGCCTTTACCATTATTTTCGATAATGTTTCATCAGTTACTTTAAGTGCCTCAGTCAAGCGCTCGAAGTACCATACGAGCCATTGGCTAATGTCCATACTTCCTTTTTGGGTCGACTCCAATACATCGTAATACCCCTTTTTGGATTTCATGACCTGAGCCGACATACTATAGAACCTCTGGTTGGTTCTGTCTGCTCTGGCTAATTGAGCATCTGCAATGGCTCGTGCAATTCTTCCATTCCCATCATCGAACGGGTGTATTGTTACAAACCACAAATGGGCTATGGCTGATTTAACTACGGGCTCAATGCTTTCACCTGCATTGAACCACTCCATAAACTGATTCATCTCCTCTTCTAATCGTGAAGCTTCAGGAGCCGTGTAATGTACTTTTTCCTTCCCCATTGCGCCTGATACGACCTGCATTGGGCCTTGCGCATCACTTCTCCACTCACCCACTGTGATCCTATGCATCCCACTTCTGCCTGTTGGGAATAAGGCAGCATGCCATCCACACATTCGATCCTTAGTTATGGGGTCTTCATATTGCTGAGTTGCATCTAACATCATTTCGACGACCCCCTCTACATCCCGACTTGCATTAGGTAATCCTGAAATTTCCATCCCTAGCCTACGAGCTACTGACGACCTGACCTCTTCTGGGTTCAGTAACTCCCCTTCAATTTCACTTGACTTGACGATGTCTTCGGTTAATGTCTCAAGAACTGCTTCTTCCCGAAGTTTGAATCCCATGCCTTCCATTCTGCCTATTAATCTGCCTTGCAGATCACGCACCTTGCTCACATATGGGAGTAGAGCGTCGTTATCCCATTTAAAGTTTGGCCAATCTTTTCTATGATGTAAATACATGTAAATACTTTAAATGCCGTATTATGCACTGCGAATATAGCCTATATTTGACGTACTTTAATATAAATGCCGCATTAAATACGTCAAAAAGATTGTTGATGGCCGTATTTGAGGAAAACCGGAAGCGGCCTATCCTCATGTGAAGGCGAAGCCCTTTTGGTAGTATTAATTCAATCCTCTATGTTTCCTCATCTATAAGCTTATGCAGTCTCCGTAAATCCCCCGCTAAAAAGTTCGACATCTGTCCCCTTGGCTCCACGGACTGATCAAAGCTCACCACAAAGTGGTGGGCTTTTTTTATTTGACACGAGTCAAGCTTGCTTGAGTGAGTAGAGAAATAAAAAAAACCAAGCGGAGTAAAACGAAGCGAGGTTTGATTCCCTGCACGGGTTCGGAGGGATCAGCGAAGGAATTGAGCTACTCCTTTTATTACATGAAGTGAGAGCTTCGGCTTACTGTATCAGAACGAATGAATCAGAGCGCAAACCTTTCTGTTGGCTTAATCTCCATTCTCAAACTACATACTTCTCTTCCCCAAACTAATGTTATAATCGTCGGGGTTGCCTACAACCTTAAGGTTGATGTAGCGTGTTTTTCGGGATTCATCTGCATATTCAATCGCATCAATTTGATCGGGATCTACCTCTTCCCGTTTCTTGCCAAACAGTTTAGATGAAGCGGTTTGACTTACCAACTTCCAAGGAACTTTGAGGTAGTATTTAAAGTTCAGATCTAAGTCCTGCTCTCCTTCAAATTCCATAAAACCAAGTGAGGAATTGACACTCATGTTTGGGATTGTGAGAATACCATTCGTGAGATCGATGTGGTTGTCCAGCGTGTCGAATTGAACATTTTTCAGATTCTTATTTTTGAAATAATCGGCCATAACGTCAAGCAGGGCAAAGTGCTCCAACCTTCCGTTGCCAACGTGTATGTCCATATGAATCTCGCTATCATCTATCATTGGAACCAGGTCATTGTGCATATGTATCTTTCCTGTGATCTTTCCCGAAAACTCCCCGTGTAGGTTTTCCGATACCAGATGATCTTGCCCGAATTTTTCAAATTTGAACAATAGTTTATCAAGGTCAACATGGCTTATCGTCATATTTGGACTGAAGTAGATCTTTTTGGGGTCTGACCCATTGAAGTAGCCCTGAATATCAAAAGAGCCTCCTGCCGCATCTAAGCTGAGAAAATCGAAATGAATGAAATGTTCAGGAGTAGTTCTGAATTCAGATGTTATGTTGTCGATTAAATAGTGGTGGTAGTTCAAATGCTCAATGTCAATATCGTAGGTCATGTCTGTGAATGGCAGCTCATATAAGTTGAATCCAGAATCATGATCAACCTTTGTTAAGGTATCAGGAGGTGCCTCATATAAATGTAGTTCATCAAAGTCAAGGTGGTTGGAATGAAAGGTCAGGTGATTATCTCGCTTTTTCACTTTTTTGTCCTCTCCTAGATACCAATGCAGTGATGTTGTAAAATCGGATCTACCAATCTTTCCTGAGAAATTTTCGATCACTAGGTGCTCATCTTCATAGTGTATCCGTCCCTTGAACTCTTCAAACCGAAGAGGATGAACCTTCATTTTTGCTTCTAGCTTGTCAAGGTTCACATCGAGAGACCGCAGACCTTCATTAAAGTGAAGATCCGCATATCCGTGTAAGATCAAATTATCAAGTTCTTCATATCGATAATCTTCAGGGATATGGTTCTCTCGTTTATATGAAAAAAGATCTTCCAACTTAAGCATGTCGGACTTTAAGTTAAATTCAATCTTGGTGTCACCCTTAGGATGCTCAAGTGCCCACATTTCGTAATGTTGTAGCACACCGGAAAAATGAAAATCACTTTCGTCGATCATACCGGTAAAATCAAGCAGGTGTAAGTTTTCCTCTTTTACGATCACATCAGCATGAAAATCATGAAACGTGTGTGGATAGTGCTTGAGTTTGGCGTATAGGTTTTCAATAAAGAACTCTCCAACTGGTAAATTTGGAGATTCCGTGAATGCTTTGGCCGAGCTCTTAAAGTCGAGATCCAAGGATAGATTCTCGACCTGCTCATCAAAGGCGGTCGAGTCGCCCCCGGTTAGTTCATATAAATCCAAGAGCTGACTTTTAATCTTTAGCCGGCTATCAACCTCCAGATCGGCGTGATGAATAATAGCAGGTAAATCGCTAATTGTTCCGGAGACATGAAGGTCCGAATTGCCAACTACGATGTCACAGTATTCTATTACGGCTTCATGACCATTCATCTTCGCATATATATCAATGTCTTTCACATTAAGATTGCTCGTTCCTTCAATAAAGCCCAGATCCTTCACTTTCAACTCCGTGAAGTATGATTCATTCAGTTTTTTGATGCTGTGTTCTGGGTTTTCAAGATTAATGATGTCATGGAAGTTCATGACAAGCTCCACACTTCCATGCATGTCTTTTAAATTATCTACATTAAGGAAGTCAGCTAGAAAGTCGAGTTCGAAGTTGGTATTCATTTTTAAATCTATATCAGGATCATCGAAGTTCTCAACGACAAGATCGACCGTAATATCACCAATGCCAGGGTGTCCAGTAAGATCTTGAATCTCAAACTTCATAGTACTGGCATCTCGATTTTTTCCATTTGTAAAATATGCGATGAAGCTCAATTGATCCAATTTCTTGTTCACTTTGGGATTGGCAAAGGATCCATTTTTACATCCTAATTTTGCAATGATCGCTGGCTTATGCCCATTGGTGGATCTACCTTGCACGAGAGCCTCAAAATAGATTTCCCCTTTGTTTTGATACAATCGTAGTACTGGCATTAAGTCTTCTGGAGCCATGTCGATGAACAATTCAAAATTCTTTTTGTTGCCAGAAAACATCATATCGAGATCAATATCGTTTCTAAAATCTATTGATCCCTCCATATTAAACTCAGATCCTTCCAACAAAGCGACCGTTGGCTGAATAAACATAATGTCTTTCTCCAAGAGGAAATCGATCTCTGTGTCTAGGTCAAAACGTTTGTGTTTAATGGCGGTGGTATCTCCGTTGATAATCAAGTTGAATTCGAATCGCGCGTCGAGTGAGATATATACATGCTTTGGTGTTGTCCGAAATATCATATCGGCATCATCGATGTTGGCATCTACCAAGATACTATTGGCTTCATTGAGTTTTGTGAAATCGATGTTCTCTAACTCGATCTCATGTATGTCTAAATGAAATTCTTCGTTGACATCCCCTATCTCTATTTGTGCTGTGAGCGCCCTGATTATGTTGAATTCTCCATCCTCATGTTGCACAAGATTAAGGTGGCCATCTTTCATTTTAATGTCTTGGATCGAGAGGTTACCAGTGAGCACTTCCCATAAGCTGAAGCCGATAAAGATCTCCTCAACGTCAGCAATTGGCGTTGTGTTCTTTAGCTTATCTTCATAAACCCTTACATGCTCGAGATCGATCGCTATGTACGGAAAGATCTCGAAAGGGGAGATGTGCGAGCCATCAAGCTCCAGTGTGCCCGTAAAATCAACATTAAGATCTTCCACAAGGTGTTGCACCATTTCCTCTTGTTTCCAATAGAGGATGGCCACGATGGCCATGAAGACTAGCAAGGGTATCAGAATAACAATTGCAAAAAACCGCTTCCAGAACCTGCCACTGCTAATCCAGCGCACGAAAAAAGGCCCATTGTTTTGCAGGAAGGTTGAATTCACGTCTTATCAGGCTAGTTCAAATAATATACCATTAATTGGGAAGCTGAGGACTTAACAGCGATTTCCGCTTTAGAGTTGATAGTCATATTCGAAAATATGATAATCCATCGCTTTGGCAAACAGGAGATATTTTAGTAATTGTGATCAGCTCTGCAATTTCTGGCTGATCAATTTATCTTACTAATATAGTAATTAAATACTCGGCGAGGGATCTTGCTAAACTTTATTTAGAGTCCATATTCTCGTCTTGAAACCCCGTCAATCGTCTCAAATCCTCCTCCAAATGGCCCGACTCCCTCCAGCTCCACGGACTGATCAAAGCTCACCACGAAAGTGGTGGGCTTTTTTATTTCCAGCCAATGGAATTATATTCAAGAGTTTAGTTTGAGGGGTCAATCCAGTGCTGAATAAAGGAGCTCATTCATCGAAATCTAGCATATGATGGATAGGGATTGACAAACAGCATTGGAGAAGCTGTAGCCTCAGGCTACATCATTGGTAGGACAAAGGCATAGCATCTACCTAACTGGGTTTGACCGTTCAGTAATTATCAATTGAATTTGAATATCGAATGAAGCTCGATATTCAGAAATCATTTGAAAGATAGCTTTCAAATGATTGGTGCTAGACAGAGTTCAGCTTACAGACCCCACAGTTTGAAGATCTAGCCAACTTATTTATATTATCCATAATTTCTTTCTTTTGCCCTTCAGAGAGTGTGGTAAGAAATTCTTAGTCCATACCTCTCCCGCAATAATACCCAACATAGATTAGTTTTGCATGCACGCTGCGCAACTGCTAACGGGCCAAGGAGGATGGCCGCTCAATTACTTTAGAGACTTCCACAATTTAAAATCTGTAATATTTTCTAATTTGTTGGCGACAAATCCAAACTTATTGCCAAAAATTTAATCGTATGGAAAACAATCAATTTGATATTATTATTGTTGGTGGAGGTATTGTAGGATTAGCAGCAGCATATAAAATCAATTTAAAATTTCCGAACAAAAAAATACTTGTTCTTGAAAAAGAAAAAGAGGTTGCTGTTCACCAAACAGGTCATAATTCTGGTGTAATACACTCGGGCTTGTATTATAAACCCGGCTCATATAAAGCAAAAAATTGTGTGGAGGGAAGAAGAGAGCTTGTTGCATTTGCTAAAGAGCATAAAATACCACATGATATTTGCGGTAAAGTTGTGGTTGCAAGCGATGAGTTGGAATTAGCCCACATGAATAAATTGTATAATAATGGTTTGGCAAATGGTATTGAAGGAATTGAAAAAATTGAAGCAAAACGTATTAGAGAGGTTGAGCCCTACTGTGTAGGGCTCGAAGGGTTATGGATACCATGTACCGGCATTATTGATTATGTAGCTGTTTCACATAAATATGTGGAGTTAATTAATTCAAAATTTCATGGAAGCAAAGTGCTTACCGAACATGAAGTAACTGCATTTGAAAAACATGCTGATTATACGGATGTAATTACTCCAAAAGGAAAGTTCAGAGGAACTTATATCATTACGTGTGCAGGTTTGCAGAGCGATAGAATCGCAAAAAAAGAGAGCGCAAAAATAGATACAGCCATTGTGGGTTTTCGAGGTGATTATTTTGATCTGACAGACAAAGGGTTGAGCAAGGTTCGCCACTTAATTTATCCTGTTCCAAATCCAAAGTATCCATTTTTAGGCGTACACTTTACACGTATGATACATGGTGGTACAGAGTGCGGTCCTAATGCAGTATTTGTTTTTAAACGTGAAGGGTATGGTAAAACTGATTTCTCTTTTAAAGATACAGTAGAAGCTTTTTCTTATGGCGGTACCTGGAAGTTTTTCGCTAAGAATATGAAATTTGGTTTAGACGAATACCGTGGAGCATTTTCAAAAACATTTTTTTTAAAACGTTTACGTAAACTTATTCCTTCATTAGAGTTAGATGATTTAAAACCCGGCCGTACGGGAGTACGAGCAATGGCTTTAGCGCCTCACGGAGAAATGATTGATGATTTTAAAATTGAGATAAACGGTAACGCTATCCACGTGCTAAATGCTCCATCACCCGCTGCCACTGCTTCATTAGCTATTGGTACGGCTATTCAAGAAATGGCGACAACGCATTTTATTTTGGGATAGGATACCTAGTAATGTATGATGGAAATCTGTAATACAAACCAAAGTTTAACTATGGAGTCCATCTCCGGCTCAAGCCGATTCGTGATTCATTGATAATTTCTCAACTAATCGCTAAAATGACATGAAAGCAATAATTGCAAAACCAATTTACTTTCTTATAGTAATTGCTGCTCTTCTAGGAACAATTAATAGTCCTACTGCATTATTGATTGGTTTTATATTCACCTTGATTTTCCATACCCCTTTTAAATTATACAGTCATAATGCTATTCACTATTTATTACAAATAGCAGTAGTAGGTCTTGGATTTGGGATGCTTCTCAAAGAAACATTAGAAGCCAGCAAAGAAGGTTTTAGTTTAACTGTTTATAGTATCATTTTAACCATAAGTCTGGGACTATTGTTGGCTAAAATATTGAATTTGGATAAGAAATTAGGTCATCTAATTATCTCAGGCACTGCAATCTGTGGAGGAAGTGCGATAGCGGCAATTTCGGCAGTAATAAAAGCAAAGAGTCATACTATTAGTATCGCTTTGGGTATTGTCTTTATATTAAACTCTATTGCACTCTTTGTTTTTCCAATAATTGGTCATTTACTTAATTTAACTCAATATCAATTTGGATTATGGTGTGCCATTGCGATTCACGACACTAGCTCTGTTGTGGGCGCAACTTTAGAATATGGTGATGAAGCATTGAGAATTGCAACAACAGTAAAACTTTCAAGAACATTATGGATTATCCCATTATCCATTTTCTCTTCGTATATATTCAAGACTAAAGGTGCAAAAATCAAAATTCCTTTTTTCATTTTGCTTTTTATAGCTGCAATAATTATAAATAGCTATCATATTTTACCAGAGCCTGTAACGGATTTTATTGTGTTAATGTCTAAAAGGTTATTAGTATTAACGTTATTTATTGTTGGCTCAACATTATCAATAAACAACTTGAAATCTATAGGGTTAAAACCAATTTTATTTGCGCTAATATTATGGCTATTTATTTCAATCTTTTCTTTGCTTTTTATACAAAATACAGTGTACAACTGAGCTTAAAACTTGCTGTAAATTTTCTTATTGACATATTACGAAAGTCATTTATGCAAACATACCCATAACTCACTGTCCAATTATTTATAGCACATCCAACAGAGAAGAAAAACAAAACATGAAAGAAACATTTTACGCATACATTCAACAACTTCAAGATTCCATTACTGCCAAATTGGAGGCCGTGGACGGTGTAGGGAAGTTCAGGGAAGATATATGGGACCGATCTGAAGGTGGTGGTGGCCGATCAAGAGTCATCGAAAATGGGACTGTTTTTGAAAAAGGAGGTGTGAATATTTCTGCCGTTCATGGCGCCCTGCCCAAAAGCATGCAAACCTATTTTAAGGCTAAGGATGCCGATTTTTTTGCCTGTGGACTCAGTCTGGTCATCCACCCTAAAAACCCCATGGTCCCAACGGTACATGCCAATTGGCGTTATTTTGAAATGTACGATAAAGAAGGCAAATTGGTAGATCAATGGTTTGGTGGCGGACAAGACCTTACCCCCTACTATTTGTTCGATGAAGATGCTAAACACTTTCATTCGGTCTGCAAAGAGGCCTGCGACAAGCACAATCCGGAATTTTACAGCACTTACAAGTCACAGTGCGACAATTATTTCTGGAACGCCCATCGAAATGAAGCCCGAGGGGTGGGAGGTTTATTCTACGATTACTGCAAAGTCACCGAAAACATGGCCATAGAAGATTGGTACGATTTTGAAACGACGGTGGGCAATAGCTTTTTGCAAGCCTATGTGCCTATTGTGGAAAAACGAAAAGACATGCCCTATACCAAGGAACAAAGGGACTGGCAAGAAATACGTCGCGGAAGATATGTGGAATTTAACTTGGTACATGATAAGGGCACCCTTTTTGGCCTAAAAACCGATGGAAGGATAGAAAGCATTTTAATGAGCCTGCCACCTCATGTGCAATGGGTATATGACCATCACCCGGCAAAGGGAAGCGAGGAGGCACGTTTAATAAAAGTACTCGCACACCCAAAGGAATGGGTGTAACTTAATTGGCAGTAATACCATGAGTAAAAACACGAATATTTTCGTGCGTCCTTGATGAACCTCATATATTAGCAAGGCAGCTTAATAGAGTCTGGTTCTACAATGGCATAGGTGTCATTATTTTCTAAAAAACTATTGGGAGAATCCGGAAACGTAATAATTTTATCTTTTGTGATACCCCATGGCTTCCAATAGCTTGTTAACACTTGTGCGAACATATCATCATCCCAGCGGTCAAACAAAGATTGATTCGCTGTACCGGTCAAGGGAATAGATTCTACAATCACTTTTTCGTCTGTTGAATGTATAGTATATTCAGCAAGATGATTTAATAAATAATTGGCATAAATGAATCTTGCGCAAAGTTCTTCAAACTGAATGGGATGCAATATTTTATTTAAAAATTTATCTGTCATTTCCTGCTGGTTAATACCAACTGCACCGTTGTCCTGCAAGCAGGCTACAATCCCAAAACCATTCATTCCTAAAGAAAAATTCAGATTGTTGGGTTCGTCTTTATAATGAAATAGATCTTTAGAATACTTGATTTTAAACACTCGGATGCTCCAGGGTTTGGCCCCTTTAAAATCCATTGGAACAACTATGGATTGTAACATCAAATGCAGTTTTTTGAATCTTTCCTGCAAGAATTGAGACAATATAAATTCTTTTCCCTTTATAGTAGATTTTCTTCCTTCAATACTTATATCGTTGTATAAAACACCGTATATTAATTTAGCCATCCATTGAAACAAGCGTTCTTCCGGCACTTTTATTACGGCTTCATATCCAGCCGTAAAAGCTTTTTCTATTTCGTTTTCCAAAGGATTTATAGCGCTTTTAATAACGTCAGAGGAACAGGGAATTTTCATATCCCGATACTGAATGCTGCTTGCATCTAACATCTTAAATGTTTTATCTCTTAATGAATACCGATCCAGAATCCATTCAGGAAAAACCGAGATGTGTTCTTCTTCAGACCCGATAGCTGTCGGGTCTGAATTCTGACCAGTTAAGAAACATGTTTGTGGACTAAAATCGAATTTTTGGAAAGGGTTGTAAAGTTGGATTCCCATG
>Ga0302120_10001720_pt1 | contig 10246 bp, 9 predicted proteins | sample AG5_Bottom_MG_FD_203118 | JGI IMG/M metagenome (GOLD analysis project Ga0302120, IMG submission 203118) | Marine microbial communities from Western Arctic Ocean, Canada - AG5_Bottom | ecosystem: Environmental > Aquatic > Marine > Oceanic | place: Canada: Western Arctic Ocean | collected 2017-10-01 | reverse complement strand
CTCCAAGTTTTGAACGACTTGAACCATTTTCCATGATAGTTGGACCATTCAACAATAATTGGTAAGATGAATTGTAGTTAATTGCGCCAGCTTGCCAATGGTGAGAACAAAGTCCGGCTTCATTTGGTATCTTAATAGAACGGCCATCCATCAAGGCACAAGGGTGGGCTCCATCCCACACTGGGTGGGCCTTATGTGAAGCATTATCAACAGTAGTATTCTTCATTCCACAGGCTTCTTCCTGTAGACAAGTCCAGACAAAAGAAGAATTTAGTGTAGGTTCGTATAAGGAATCATACATCTGGTGGCCATCGAATTTCCAACCAAACGCCTCAGCCAAGCCGCTGGCGAATCCGAAGTCCTCGAGGACAATTACAGTGCCATTTGCCTTGTAGAAATCAACGATGGCTTCGATTTCAGAAGTGCTGTATCCATCAGCTTCCTCGATTTCAATGAACCCTGATTCACCGAAATGTGGCATGCTGAAAGTATCCCTCTCTACTCCACTGATAACGAAAGTAGCATTGCCGGGGTCATCGATATCATTGAGGAGGAGTGGACTACTAACTACCGAACGGGTCGTTATACCCATATCATTGATATCTTCTCGGAAGGCTGATATGTCATTCCAATCATCGTCATAGGCGGATAACTGCGAACGGTTTCCAGTTTGGATATAAGAGGACAGAACAACTCCAATCAAGAGCAATAAAGTGCCATAGAATCCAGCCAGAAGTAGACCTCTTCGCATCTTTCGTCCCATCTTCGCCATCTCAATTCCCCCCTTGTCTCCTGTTAACTGGTTGCTCCACGTACTTCGCTCGGTTTAGAAGGTTCCCCGACCTTGGTCGGTCGTTGATTCACCTCTTTAACGCTTCAGATGTACGCTTGTTGCTACTCTGTCAACCTCCTCAACCGGCACTCGCATCAAATTTTCATCCATATTCCAGGGTAATCTGCTCGGGTCGAGATTCTCTTCAAGACGAACAAACATGGCGAGTACAGCACCTGTAGGGCGGTCTATCTCCAAGTCAACGAGAATTCCCAAACTATCGCCAGCCGAGTCAACGACTTTGCGCCCAAGTAATTCATGTCCGAAACTTGAGCCCATTTACTCCCCCCCCTACGGGGGGGTGGTCATAACACAGCACCATGAAGGCTTTGCCTACGGGCATTAAGATAATCAGGCTCAAACCGTTTCAAATCCACGATTAGAATCCTTATCTCGCTTGATGTTAGAAAGGCCACTGACAAGCATTGTTTCCATTTTTGTATAGTATTCCATCATATCAGCAGTAACCGTTGGGCGTACTCGTGAAACTGCTTCCTTGAAATGGGCTCCAGTTACCGTCTTCTTATTGGCTCGCATGGCTATCAAACCTGCTTCTCTGCAAATTGCTTCGATATCTGCGCCAGTAAATCCATCTAGTCCCTTGAATTGAGTATCCAAGTCTACCGATTTACCTAATGGCATCTTTGCTGTATGAATCTCTGCGATTACTCTTCTGGCTTGTTCATCAGGTGGCGGCACATGTAGGACCCTCTCAAAGCGGCCACTGCGCAGTAATGCTGGATCTATCATCTCCGGTCGGTTAGTGGCTGCCACGACGATGACTCCTTCCAAGGATTCTATTCCATCCATACTGGCCAATAATTGGTTGACCACACGATTGGCAACATCACTTCCTTCACCACCTGAGCCACCTGACCTCATGTGAGCAATGCTTTCAAATTCATCGAGGAAAATAATCGAAGGTGCCGCCTGCTTTGCCTTCTTGAAAATCTCACGAATTGCCCTCTCTGATTCTCCAACCCATTTTGATATCAATTCTGGACCCTTGATTGAGATGAAATTGGCCTTTGCTTCATTGGCGATTGCTTTCGCTAACATCGTTTTTCCAGTTCCTGGAGCACCGAATAGGACGATCCCCCGTGGCGGTTTTATTCCGAAGTGCTCAAACAATTCCGGTTTGGTTAATGGCCATTCTACACTTTCTTTCAAGCGTTCTTTGATTTCTTCAAGTCCTCCAACCTCCTCCCAAGAGATTTCTGGTATCTCAACATAAATTTCTCGTAATGCAGATGGTTCTATTTCTCGGATTGCTATCTTGAAATCCTCCATCTTCACTTCCATCTTCTCCAACACTTCTGGTGGAATGACCTCTTCATCCAAATCAATTTCTGGCAAATAGCGGCGCAGTGCTTTCATAGCTGATTCCCGAACCAAGGCGGCTAGGTCTGCACCGACGAAACCGTATGAATTATCCAGTACCCAATCAATATCATAATCATCACTAATTGGCATTCCACGGGTGTGAACTTCCATAATTTCTTGGCGCCCATAACGGTCTGGCACGCCTATCTCAATTTCTCGGTCAAAGCGGCCAGGTCTGCGTAGAGCAGGGTCGATTGCATCACGGCGATTAGTCGCTGCTATGACAATGACATTGTCTCGGCCTTGCATTCCATCCATCAAGGTCAACATTTGAGCGACGACGCGCCGTTCAACCTCACCCGAAACATCTTCTCTCTTGGGGCAAATTGAATCAATTTCATCGATGAATACAATTGCAGGAGCATTATTTGCTGCCTCATCAAAGATTTCTCGTAATTGTTTTTCTGATTCTCCGTAGTACTTGCTTATGACTTCGGGGCCATTGATAGCGGTGAAGTGGGCATTAGTTTCAGTGGCGACCGCCTTAGCAATCATGGTCTTACCAGTACCAGGGGGGCCATGAAGAAGAACTCCCTTTGGTGGGTCAATTCCCAACCTTCGGAATAACTCAGGATGCTTAAGTGGTAATTCAATCATTTCTCGAACTTTGAGTAACTGGTCGCCAATTCCACCGATATCCTCGTAAGTAATCCCCGAAGATGCACCGACGTCTTCCTCATCAACCGATTCATCCTTGATTATTATCTCAGTATCGCCATTGACTTGGACAATTCCTTTGGGTGTAGTTTGAAGGATTGCGAATGGCAAGGCCTCAGCAAATAGGGTCATTCCAGGAATAAAAATTCGATCTCCGGCAACCACTGGGCGCTTGTTCAATCCACGCCGAGCAAATCCCTCAATTCCAGGACCAAATTTGACCTTCTGCTTATTCGCCATTACTGGAGAGAGAACCAATTTAGTGCATGCTTTGCCTTCAACCTTGCAAACTGAAACCTTGTCACCTAGGCTTACTCCTGCGTTTTTGCGGATTATACCATCTATTCGTACAATATCCATGCCGGAATCTTCTTGGCGTGCACGCCAATACATGGCTGCAGTAGAAAGTTTTTCGCCTTTTATTTCGACAATGTCTCCAGGTTTCAAGCCAAGAGTATTATCACCGGATATTCGAGCCCGTCCATGACCGACATCGCTTGGTATCGCTTTTGCGACGCGTAGATTTATTGAATCGTCCTTCCTTGTAGCCATATTCGAACCCCAGCCGGCCTTACGAAGTCGGCGAGGGTAAAAAACCCCTTCAATCAATAATCTGCAAAATAGGTCAAGAATCAATAGTCGCCGGCTCTGCGACGAAGCATGGACACCCTAGACCACTTACAGTCGCATCACAGGGATTTTCACAGTTTTCACGATGTCATGGTCGATACACAGGCTGGGCGATTTAACGAAGAATACTGGGATTTCTTCTCAAAGTGGATTGCCCCGGCTTTAGTTCCAAACTCCAAAGCCTTGGATATGGGTACTGGCCCAGGAGGTTGGTTAGCGATGATGAAGGCAAGATATCCCGAAGTTGGAGTGTGTGGAGTGGAATTTGTTCCAATCATGCTCGAAACTGCACGCCTAACCGGTGCTGAAATTGGCGCCGAAGTTGTGGCTGCAGATTTATCGAGCGATGAATGGTCAGAGAGCATCGATGGAACCTTTGAAGTCGGCCATTGTAGTATGGTCCTTCATGAATTGCTAAATCCATTTTCTCTATTGAAAAATGCTGCAAAACTTATTCGCCCAGGTGGACGCCTTTTCATCTTCGATTGGTGCCGTCATCCCTTAGCAGATTACTTGGCAAGAAAGGAAGAGGAACCACCTTTGGATGAGGATACTTTTCAACACTTTAGCGAGCATGCAAGGTTTAGCCCAGATGATGTTACTCTACTGGCAGAAAGAGCCGGATTCAGGGAAATTGCTAGACACCATAGAGATGTTGCCCATGTTATGTTGGCATATCAGCGTAAAGGTGGATGAAGCGTAGCATTCATCTCCCCCCCGCCGGTCGCCGGCCCTATGGTACACGTACTTGCAAGCGCCCTTGAGGTCCTAAATACTGACAATCCCGACGGATTACCCCGCATTAAGGGGTGGAATATCATTAACGGACAACTATCATCATCAAGTGATGGAGTTACTTTTACTTCGACTAATCCAGCAAATCATAACGATATACTTGGAGAATTTCCACTATCATCAAGAGATGATGTTTCTGCTGCATTGGATGCTGCTCATGCAGCCTTCCCTGATTGGTCATCAACGCCTGCCCCAACTCGTGGTCAAATTATCGGCAACATGGGACGCTTGTTGATGGAACACAAAGATGAAATCGTCCGCTTGGAAACAAGAGAAATTGGTAAAACTCTGAAAGAATCAGCCGGCTCAGTACAAGAAGCGATTGATACTTGCCTATTCTTCCAATCTGAGGGCCGCCGCCTATATGGTCAAACCGTGCACTCAGAATTGCCAAATAAGGAATTATCCACTTACCGCCGCGCTTTGGGTGTTTGTGGAATAATCAACGCCTGTAATTTCCCAGCTGCAGTACCATTTTGGAAAATGATTCCTGCTATCATGTGCGGAAATACCTGTGTTTGGAAATCACCTCAAGATGCACCACTCCTTTCCTTTGCCTTGGCTCGAATCATGCACCAAGCAGGTTTGCCAGATGGTGTAATCAATTTAGTTCACGGAAAAGGTAGCACTACCGGCCAATATCTAGTCGATGCGGTCGATGAAGGCAGAGTCAACAAGATTTCATTCACCGGCAGTACCGCAGTCGGCAAGGCAATCGGTGAAGTATGTGGGCGAAACTTAGTATCTTGCAGCCTTGAATTAGGCGGTAAGAATCCTCTCCTCATTATGCCTAGTGCGGACTTGGAGAATGCGGTTGAAGGTGCCTACTGGTCTGGATTTGGAACTGCGGGGCAGCGCTGCACTAGTCTTGGCAACCTAATTCTTCACGAAGACATCTATGATCAATTCATGGAGATGCTAATGGAGAAGGTTAGGAATACCGTTATCGGAGATTCAATGCATGATGGGGAAGTTCTCTATGGACCAATGCTTTCTCAAAAATATGCAAATGATTTCCTTGAAACTATCAAAATGTGTGATACTGATGGCGCCACTAAATTATTTGGTGAAGGCAGGATAACCGCACAATCTGCCCCATCAGGGTTCCTTGGAAATGCTGACGAAGGAGTCTACATGTGGCCACACGTTTACACAGATGTCACCGAAGATATGGACTGTTTCATGAACGAGATGTTTGGTCCCGCCATTACAATCGTCAAAGCCCGAGACTTTGAGCATGGATTACACTTAGCAAATGCCTCACCATATGGTCTATCCAGTGCTATTTATACCAATGATAGATTGGAAGCATACCGCTTTAAATCCGGAATAAAAGCGGGAATGACGGGAATCAATAACTCGACCACTGGAGCAGAAGCACACTTACCATTCGGTGGAGTAAAGGGCAGCGGCAATGGAACCAGAGAATCGGGGATATGGGTCATTGAAGCCTATTCTTACTGGCATGCAGTCAACGATGAGTTGAGCGGAAAGTTGCAGTTAGCACAGATGGATGTCGACGAGATTGAAATGGTCGAGACGGAAATCGATTGGGGAAGCCTGTCGTGAACTAAGTCTAGGGTATTGGATAAAGTCAAATGCCCTAGCAGCCACCCGTCCCCATAGGGGTCGGCAATCAATGGTTGATGCGAAACAATTACCAATGGATAGAGGCCTTGGTAAGACTGACAGAATCGATTCTTGGTGGACTTCACCGATGGCAATGGCTGCCTATCTTGGCATCATGATAGTCTATGCAACATGGCGTGGATTCATGGAAGCGGACTTCTGGATATTCTCAGATTTCGGTGCAAGTGGCGGAACCCAAACAATGGCTATTGAAAATAAAAACAGCCACGTACTTTCCCCGCTATACAGTCCGCTGATAATTCCTGGAGCAGATGGCCTCGGGTCGTGGGTCCCAAAGTCCCTTTGGTGGATGAGTCCCGCCATGTTTATCCTAATTGTTCCCGCTGGATTCCGCGGTACCTGCTATTACTATCGCAAAGCATACTACCGTTCATTTTTCGCAAGCCCTGCCGCTTGTGCAGTTAGCACACCGTTTGGGGATTACAATGGAGAGCGGAAGTTATTCCTCTTCCAAAACTTGCATCGCTACTTCATGTACCTAGCAGTAGCATATCTTTTCGTCCTTTCTTATGACGTCTACATGGCAACTCAATTTCACAGCAGCAATGATGCAGGCATGGGGCTCAGCGTGGGCACTCTGGTATTGGCGCTCAATGTATTCCTACTCGGTGGCTACACCCTTGGCTGCCATTCTTTCCGGCACTTAATCGGTGGAATCCGCAACCGCTTCCGAAATGGCGGTGGGAAAGTGGCAGAAAAATGCTGGACTGCATGTTCTGGCCTAAACAAGAACCACAACAAATGGGCCATCTACTCATTATTCTGGGTCATGTTTTCGGATTTCTATGTCTACATGTGCACCAGCGGTGTTTGGAGCGACTTGGTCTTAATCGGAGGTGTCTGAAATGGTAGATTATGAAAGCCACGAATACGATGTTATTGTTATCGGCGCTGGTGGGGCCGGACTACGTGCTGCGATCGAAGCAGCACGTCAGGGTGCTCGAACCGCCATCATCTGCAAGTCCTTACTCGGCAAAGCACACACTGTTATGGCAGAAGGAGGGGCTGCTGCTGCTCTTGCTAATGCGGATAATCGCGATAATTGGCAAACCCACTTCAAGGACACCATGAAGGGAGGTAAGTACCTCAATAATTGGCGGATGGCAGAAATCCATGCCAAAGAAGCAGCAGACCGAATTCGCGAACTCGAACAATGGGGAGCAGTTTTCGACCGTACCCCAGGTGGTCTAATCAATCAACGCAATTTCGGAGGACACACCTATCCAAGATTAGCCCATGTGGGTGATTCTACTGGCCTAGAAATCATCAGAACTCTTCAAGAAAAGGGAATACACTCTGGTCTTGATATCTTCATGGAATATACCGTCCGCCATCTACTGCAGGATGATGATGGAAATTGTACTGGCTGCGTAGCATATGACCGCGTTGATGGTGCATTACACGCATATTCAGCCAAGACTACTATTCTTGCAACTGGCGGCATCACCCGTTGCTGGTCAGTCTGCTCAGGCTCTTGGGAGTATACTGGTGATGGTCATGCTCTTGCTCTATGGGCTGGTGCAGAATTAATCGACATGGAATTCGTACAATTCCATCCAACCGGTATGGTTTGGCCACCAAGTGTACGTGGGATCCTCGTAACAGAAGGAGTTCGTGGAGAAGGTGGCGTGCTAAAGAATAGCGAAGGTGTGCGATTTATGTTCGACAATGTCCCAGATATGTTCAAAGGCGACCATGCCGAAACAGAAGAAGAATCCACGGAATGGGTGCGCCAAGTTGTCGCAGGAGAAATCGCCAGCGTCCGCAGACCCCCAGAGTTACTAACAAGAGATGTTGTAGCCAAGGCAATCAATAAGGAAGTAGAAGAAGGAAGGGGTTCAACCCACGGTGGAGCATACCTCGACATCGCATCCCAACGCTCTGCAGAAGAAATCAAGGCGAAACTCCCCTCCATGTATCACCAATTCAAGGAACTAGCAGGTGTAGACATTACCCTCGAGCCAATGGAAGTTGGACCTACTGCCCACTACGTGATGGGAGGAGTTAGGGTCGACCCTAAGACTCAGGAATCCTCTGTCTCTCGCCTTTATGCAGCTGGAGAAGTCGCATCAGGATTACACGGTGCTAACCGACTTGGTGGAAATTCGCTTTCCGATCTCATCGTATTTGGTCAAAGAGCAGGTGAATATGCGGCCAAAGCTGCTGCAGAGATGGAGCAACCCGCACTCGATACGGAACAAGTTGAAGCAGCCAGTAGAGATATCATGGAACCCCTCTCTCGAGAAGATGGAGAAAACCCTGGAATAATCTATGAGGCAATGCGTAATATGATGCAGGAAAAGGTCGGCATCATTCGCAGTGGCTCTACCTTGGAAGAAGCACTGAAGGACCTTGATGAGTTTGCTACACGCTCAATATCAGCAAACCCTGGAAACTCCACTGTCTACAATAGTGGCTGGCACCAAGCCCTAGATCTGAAGAACATGGTAGATATCTCAAGAGCCTGCACCTTGGCTGCTCTAACCCGAACCGAGAGTAGAGGCGGACACACCAGAGATGACCACCCAGAGCCCGACACTGGCAAATGGAGTCACACAACCAATGTTATCTGGATGCAGGAAGGAGAAATAAAAATCCGTCAGGAAGAATTGGATCAGCCCCCTCCGGAATTGGAGAAGCTTCTCGACCGTTCAAAGGCGAAAAATCAGGAAGAGGAGTGAAATGGCAAATAAAATCACAATCGATATTTTCAGAGGTCAAGAAGGGGAAGGAGGACTTGAGTCCTATGACCTCGAACTCGACGAAGGAATGGTTCTACTGGACTGTGTTCACCGCGTCCAATACGAACAAGACCCCGAATTATCAAGTCGCTGGAATTGTAAGGCCGGAAAGTGTGGCTCTTGCAGTGCTGAAATCAACGGTAAACCACGCTTGATGTGTATGACAAGAATGAGCGACTTACTAGAAGAAACGCCCGAAGGCACAAACGTCACAGTCCGACCAATGCAAACTTTCCCTCACGTGAAGGACCTAGTAACTGATGTCTCATGGAATTATGAGATGGCGAAGGCTGTGGCCCCAATCAAAGGTCCAGAAGAGATGGATTGGAATTTCAGCCAATTCGAGGCGAAGAGGGCTCAAGAATTCAGAATGTGCATCGAGTGTTTCATCTGCCAGGATACTTGCCACGTACTACGTGAATATCGGAAGTTCGATGTATTCGGTGGGCCAAGAACTATGGTAAGGTTGGCTAACTTTGAGATGCATCCAATGGATCAAGAGGATAGAATTCCTGAAATTAAAAATGAATTTGGTATCTCCTATTGTAATATCACCAAGTGTTGTACTGATGTTTGTCCAGCAGGAATAAACATAACTGATAATGCAATTATTCCTTTAAAAGAGCGCGTAGTGGACCGTTATTACGATCCGCTGAAGAAGTTATGGCACAAAATAACCGGCAAGAAACTACGCACTTAGGGTTGACATGCCGTAACTAAAAAAAAGCCGCCCAGAACATCTGGGCGGCCGCCGTATTCGGATGTGGTTATCCGTCTCAAACTCAGTCAGAAGACTAGAATGAACACTCAAAGGTGTTCGATTCCGATTTTACTGACATTGGCCTTCTTGACCCTATCAGGCAACCAAGCTGGACCATTTTCCGGCTTGTCCACCATCTCGGTCCAACCCTTAAAGCAATGTACCCTCTTTGTGCCGCGCTCGCGCAGTCGTATTTCAGTTGCTCCTCTGGTTGCAGCCTTCAATGCCGCGCCACGTGGTTGACGGCTAGCGAAGACCTGGCCTGTATCTGCTCCGCCCTTCATTAGAACGAAGTACTTCTTATCTGCCATAGTTATCTACCTCCAATTATACCACCTTAACATTGAGGGGATAAACGTTTCGCAAGAAAAACGTTGCACTGCGCCACATATTGCCCTAATTGCTAAATTTCGAGGGTTGTTTTTACCATATTAGAGCAGTCATGCGTTTAGGTAAAATACTTAAAATTAAAAAATAACAAGTGTGTATTACTTGTCTAGATTAGAGTTCTGCACCTGCTAAGGTCTTGGAATCAGATACTCCTTCTACTTGCCGGATTTGGTCAACAACGGTACGAGCTATAGTGCCCATATCTGCTGCCTCGATTTTTACAAGGATATCATAATCCCCGAATAGAATTGTAGCATCAACTACATTTTCCATTACTTTTATTTCTTGGAAGGCCTGAAATTCCATTCCTGGCTTGACATTGATTAATACATATCCTGTTGCCATCTTGCTCAGACCTTGCGAGTCCTTCCACCATGAATAGGCTTTCGCGTTGGAGTGCTCAAATTA
>Ga0302120_10001719_pt1 | contig 10247 bp, 3 predicted proteins | sample AG5_Bottom_MG_FD_203118 | JGI IMG/M metagenome (GOLD analysis project Ga0302120, IMG submission 203118) | Marine microbial communities from Western Arctic Ocean, Canada - AG5_Bottom | ecosystem: Environmental > Aquatic > Marine > Oceanic | place: Canada: Western Arctic Ocean | collected 2017-10-01 | reverse complement strand
TGAAGAAGGTGTAATAGCTGGAGGCGGTGTTGCTTTAGTCAGAGCTCTGCAAAAACTTGAGGGACTTGAAGGAGAAAATGAAGATCAAAATGTTGGTATCAGCATCGCTTTGAGAGCAATGGAGATTCCGCTAAGACAAATTACCAGTAATGCAGGAGAAGAAGCTTCTGTTGTTTTAGACAAGGTAAAAGCAGGAAAAGGTAATTTTGGTTTTAACGCTGCTACCGGAGAGTATGGAGATATGATCAAAATGGGTATTCTTGATCCTGCAAAAGTAACAAGAACTGCACTTCAGGCTGCTGGGTCAGTTGCGGGTCTAATGATTACAACTGAAGCCATGATTTCTGAAATTCCGGAAGAAAGTTCAGGTGGAATGCCTGGAGGAATGCCTCCTGGAATGGATGGAATGGGCGGCATGATGTAATAAGAAAAAGGCCCTTCGGGGCCTTTTCTTTTTCTTACCCATACCCAAAAATTTTCATAGCTCCCCTTTATCTTGTAAGATAATCTCACAGGAGGGGTTATATGGAAGATTTAGTTAACATGTTGTTTCGTTGGGGGCATATCTTAGTCGGTGTCACCTGGATTGGACTTTTATATTATTTTAACTTTGTCCAAACTGAATATTTTAAGGAAGCTGAAGAAGAAGCGAGAAAAGATGCTGTTGCTAAGCTAGCACCCAGAGCTTTATGGTGGTTTCGATGGGCCGCTCTATTTACTTTTATAACCGGCCTGTATCTGCTTTATTCGATTACTCTAAGAGTTAACCTAGATATCATTCTTGGTGTCACTATGGGTACCTTTATGATGCTTAATGTTTGGGGAATTATCTGGCCTAATCAGAAGATTGTCATTGGACTAAAAGAAGGTGATCCAGGCATTGCCGGACCAAAGGCAGGTTTGGCTTCAAGAACAAACACTTTGTTCTCACTGCCAATGCTTTACTTTATGGTTTCATCCGCTCATCTACCGCACGGGGGATATTTAATGGTTCAAGGGGATATGAGCTCCACGGCTTTCTTAGCTGGTATATTTATCATTTTGGCAATTCAAGCAAACGCAATATGGGGAAAAATGTTTGGTGTTATAACTTCTGTTAGAGACGTAATAATCTCAGGGTTTGTACTAACAGTAATTCTTTCCAGTATTAGCTATTATTTATAAATAATAGGTAAATCTCGAGAAGGCTTAGGTTCTAAAAAATCTAGAGATTTCTTTCATTCAAAAACCGCTACTTATCAGCGTCAGGCATAAAACCGTCTCGGGATTCTTCAGGCATAAAACCGTCTCGGGATTCTTTAGTCATGACGTCGACAATCACACCAATCACCATATTTAACAGGACCACGGCATTAACAATGATAAAACTAACAAAGTAAATCCAGGCAATCGGGTAAACGACAATAAGTTCCCACATTATCGCTCCCCAGTCGTCATAGGTGGCAACTTGCACCAGAGTAAGCATAGCCACGCCAATGTTGCCCCAGTGTTCTGGATCGACCTCATCAAAGAACAAGGTGCCAAGGGCGCCCCAAATGTAGATGAATATGAACATCAATAAAGCAATGAAGCCAACGCGTGGGATAGTTTTTACTAGGGAGTCAATGATATGGCGAAACGCCGGTACCACAGTGATGATTCGAAGAATACGAACAATTCTTAAGAGTCGGACAACGAAGACACTCTCCGCACCCCCGATGGGGATCAAACTGATGGACACAATAAGGAAATCAAATACATTCCAACCGTCTTTAAAAAAATTAACCAGTGAGCGCTCGGCGAAGATGCGGATCAAGATTTCAACGGTAAAAAATACGGTGATGGAGTAGTCAAAAATCTGCAGTAAGAAAGCGTAATCAGCAGGGATGACTTCATTGTAGGAACTCACCCCAGCAAACAAAGCGGAGGCAATGATCACCGAGATCACTAAAGTATTAAAAAACTTACTGTTTCTGATCTTCAGAAACGCATTGACTAACTTAGTTCCAACCACTTAACTCTCCTTTATCTAAGGGTTCCGCATTATAAAGGAACTGGAGACAGATGTTCACTCACAGGTACCCGAAGTGCAATCTACCAGATAAATTCCCTCTGCCACATAGAAATCATTAGCACCAGCAGAACCCGGTGACCCTGATTTTGAAAGACTCACATTTACTTTGCCTCCACTCTCATTGACGGTACTGTCACCATAGAGGGCTCCTTAAAGTTCAATCCACCAGATAAATTCCTTCAGCAAAATAAAAATCGTTTGCCCCTGCAGTTCCAGTATCGCCCGATTTAAATAAACTTACATTGACCCTACCACCGCTTTCATCGATTCCACCTTCACCAAACAAATAACCTTCAGCAGAAGCTCCACCGGACCAAGAGTTATCTATAGTGTCAGTCGAGTCACCTGAATAAGATAAAGAGTTACCGCTAGTACCTGCAATGGCGATCGTAAAAGATGAAAATCCTGCATTGTCAACAATCGGGTTTTTATCATCAAAGTTGGTAAAAGCCAAGCTACCGGAATAGCCACTTGCGCCCCAGTTAAAGGTCGCAGCAACATCGGCAGTGGTCGTGTATTTATGGATGTCGTAATTGGTTCCGGTCTGATTGTAACGATAAGCTACTTTCATCACTGCAGCCCCACTCATTGAAGCCGTGCCTGAAGTAGGTATGTCTGATGTGCTAGGTGAAGTCCCTGCTACCCATGTGCCCATATGCACCGATGCATTCTGTGAACCCGAGTTAGGTGAAATATCAACAGCGCTCATAGCCCAGAACCCCCAGGTTGAATAAGCAGTATTGGGCATTAGATTATTACCGTTGGCATGGAATAAATCTGAGTCTTCTTTTTCAATGGTGTTGTATGAAACCAACACTCCTGCTAAGTTATTAGAACCACCTGAAGAACCATCAATCTGCGATCCATCGTCTTGAATTTCAGCAGCAAACACTTCCCTTGAGATCATTGCAGATTTAGCTTCATCATTGGTGGCATCACCAAATTTTAAAGTTATGGAACCCGTATCAACTGTGGTCCAATTGGATGTGTAGTTATTTGAGGGTGCGGCACTGATGGTCATGGGTGCTACCACTTGAACATCGTGATTCGTGGTATCAAAGCTAAAAGTGGCTAATGTACTGCTTGAGCGAATGGGTGCTAACTGATTGTTACCGGTCCCACTAACATCGAATTCTAAAATACCAGCAAAATAGCCATTAAGAGAGGTTGCTGTTACATCGTATCCAGCTGATAAATTAGGATTAGAATTATTAGCAGAACCATCACCGGAACAAGAACCGCATCTAAAATTATTAATTTGTGCAGCATCTTCCCAAGATGAAGTACTGATCTTGACATGCTGTCTAAACAATGGCTGATTAAAAGTGCCAGTGCTAAAGGTGTCAGTGTTTGAGTTGTAATTCACCGCTAAAGTCATGTCACCTGATTTATAAGGATCTGAGGTTGTGATCATTAGTGCATTAGGGAAATTATTATCATCACCAAAGAAACAACCGCCTTCAGGATGGGTTACGCATTCAATGGGAGAAGTTCCATAATTGATACCCAAACCATTATTATCAGCATTGGTAGCTCCTTGATATGACCAATAATGATAACCATCCATGTAGGAGCCTGTGTCGCCTGATGAATATTTGGTAGTGTTAAATTGCCTATCATGAACCTGTGAGATAACCACGTTTAATAAACTCTCTTGATCATCGCGTGTGGTAGATCCCTCAGCACCATCGTAGGAATCCTTAAAAGAAAGTTGAGCCCATAACCCAGGCCCAACTAAACGATCTTCTCCACCAGTAGATCGAAAAATCTGCCACCACATAGACATGCCTTCAGGAAATGTATTGTTGGAATACACGCCAATTTTCGTGTCGGTCCAGACAGCATAATTACGGTTGTCTCTAACCCAACTGTTCCATTCATAATTAAGGGTATAATCCGCGTCGCACTCTGCTGCCGTATTACCCGTTCCGATACAGTAATCCAACCCTACATCACCGTATGACCAAAGGTTGGTGGGAATAAAATTAGGGTAAAAATAATCGTTAGCGGTACCAGCATTCGTTGCATAATTTTCAATAGCAAGGGGTGCAAAGGCTATAACGTAAGTAACGTTATTTTGACAAGTTGCTCCAACGCATAAACCATCAATAAAATCTTCCTGGTATTCATACACCTGACCAGCCACGATTGCTTGATCTTCATATAAAGAGTAAGTTGAGGTTATTGTGGTTTGGCTTCGGCTAGCAGCAAGTTCTAAGATATCAGTATCTGCAGTACTGTTAAGCATTTGACTTCCATCCATCCACACTATTACATCCCCAACATATTGTGAGTCAGTCATTGAGGCAGGAAATATAGCAAATGTCGTATAACAATAATCATCAAAATCAGAATCACAAATGAGTGTAGAACCGCTGTAGTTCCCCCACGAATAATTACTAGCAATGGACTCTCCAAGCACTGAGGTATCAAATACTTCCCTTGTGCCGCCAGCTTGCCATGAAAAATCACTGCCACTCATAATGGATTCTAAAAAAACAACAATGGCATCATTTTGATCGTCCCAGTTTTGATTTTCGCCGTGTAACACTAAAATCGAGTCGGGTGTCGTTAGATATGTTTGAAAATGAGTATAGTTGGATGTTAAGTACTGACATCCACCAAGACCACTGCAGGAGTAATTACCGATTACCGGGTAGACAACTATAGCGTACATAGAAAAATCTATATGTGAAAAATCGTCAGGATTGGTCCAGAAATCGGTTACGTAAAGATCAGTTAATAAAGGAGTGCTCAAATTGCCGGCTTCTGTTCCCCAATTGGTATAGTTACTGCTAGCAGCACTTGTATACCACATTTTCCCGTTGTTTTTAGAGGTGTATGAAATATCAGCAGCAGATTGTTCTGTGAGCATAAACCAGTAACTAGTCCCACCAGCACTATTCCTAGCCGCAGAGATTACGTTAGTAATATCGGTTGTAACTGTGGTACCTACGACGCTCTGATATTCAGCATCATTTATTCCGTTTAGAGTCATGTTAGGAACAAACAGATGCTCCCCAACATCACTAACATTAGAACCGTAACAACTACTTGATTCATGGCAAAAAGGGAAAAAATATTTCCAATTCGTTCGATTGCTGCCATCTATGATAGTACCAACATAAGTATTACCAGTAGCATGACTATAAGAACTGCCACCTCCATCGTCATTGTTTAATCCATATTGATCCTGGGGGGTAGCCGCACCAATGTTGCCAACTTTTTCTATTACATAGGCGGGTAAACTGGAACCTGAGGGTCCACGGGTTGCTGTAGCTGAAAAACCTGTTCTGGAGGCAGAATTATAAGCCTGTGAATACCGCATAAGGATCACCTCGCTCCCCTTTTCTTCTACGTTGCTCAAATTTACGGTAAAGTTATCTGTAACAGTTGCCCCATCTCCAACTGCAGTCAATGTTAGGCTATAGCTCGACCCGTCTCTGAAATTTAAGGGTTTCGCTAGCGTTATATTACCGCTGCTGTCAACCGCAAAATTACTGCTGCCCGTTCCGCTCAATGAATAAGAAATGCTTATATTTTCTGGATTACTAATACTAGAACTAGCAACAGCGGTTCCTAAATTTGAAGACTCAGCTAAAGCAGCCCCGCTGTTTGCCAAAGTCACTGCCAAATTTTCGACACCTGCATCAGAAACACTCAAAGTAAAGGTTTGAGAGGTAGTGGTAACCCCATCGTTAGCAGTCACTGTAAATTCATGGGAAGTCTTAGTTTCATAATCTAAGGCATTGGCCAAAGTGACTTCACCGGTTGAGCTGTTAATAGCAAATTTGTTATCAGCATCGGTTAAAGAGTAGGTGACGGCGCCTTCTGTATTGGAAACTGAAGAACTGGCAATGGTGGTCCCGGTTGAGACGTTTTCACTTTGCGAAGAAGATGCAAGGCTAGCACTTAGAGATAAATCTACATCCGTTACATTGATTGTAAGGTTTTCAGTGACCGTATTGGTTCCGTCTGAAGCACTGAGTGTCAAGTCGTAAGAAGTGGTACTCTCGTAATCTAAGGCACTACTTAAAGTCACAACACCCGATGAACTCACAGCAAACTTATCACTGCCGGTACCCGATAAAGTGTAGCTAATGGTTGCGTTCTCAGGATCCGTAGCTGATGCGGTGGCAATAGTGGTGCCGGTCGAGATGTCTTCAGCAAAGGAACTGGCTGCCAGAGTGGTCGATAAAGTCAGTGATTCATTCACATCACCAACACTAAAAACAATTGATTCAGAAGTACTGTTGGTTCCGTCTGAAGCCGTTAGCGTCAAGCTGTAGGAAGTGGTGCTTTCGTAATCCAATCCGCTTGATAGGGTCACAGTACCATCACTGCTGACACTGAACTTATCACTGCCGGTACCCGATAAGGTGTAGCTGATGGTCGCGTTCTCAGGATCCGTAGCTGATGCGGTGGCAATGGTGGTTCCGGTCGAAATGTCTTCTGAGAATGAATTGGCGGCTACTGAAGTGGACAAAGTTACGGCTTCATTCACGTTGTCTACAGTAACCGTAATGTTAGTGGTGGCAGTATTAGTTCCATCTGTGGCTGATAGAGTCAAAGTGTAAGAAGAGTCGGTTTCGTAGTCCAAAGCATTAACCAAGGTGATGGTACCGTCGCTGGAGATCGAAAAATTATCACTGCCCGTTCCCGAGAGTGAGAAACTGATAACGTCACCTTCTTCGTCCGTGGCAGTAGCCGTAGCAATGGTGGTTCCGGTGACTGTGTTTTCAGAAAATGAACCAGCTGCCAACGTGGCTGATAAGTCGATTGGTTCATTAATGTCAGTTATTGAAAAGGTGAATTCTGAGGTAGCTGAAGTAGAGCCATCAGATGCGGTTAAGGTTAACGAATAAGATGTCTTGCTTTCGTAATCGAGTGAGTTTAACAATGTTATGGATCCATCACTGGAAATGGAAAAATTTTCGCTGCCTGTTCCCGATAAGGTGTAAGTAATCTCGTTTCCATCCGGATCAATGGCTGTTGAAGTCAGAATAGTGGAACCAACTGCAGTATCTTCGGAAAATGAACTCGATGCCAATGTGGTGGACAGGGTCACAGCTTCTTCTACATTAGTTACTGAAAAGACAAGGTTGTTAGTTTCCGTGTTAGTTCCATCACTGGCACTCAAAACCAGATTGTATGAAGTGAGGGTTTCGTAATCCAAGTCGCTTACTAGAGTAATCGTCCCGTCGCTGGAAATAGAAAAGTTTTCACTGCCTGTCCCGGATAAAGAATAAGTAATTGTTTCACCGTCTGGATCTGATGCTGTCGCCGTCGCAATGATGGTACCAGTGGCCGTAGTTTCTGCGAAAGAGCTAGAAACCAGAGAAGAAGACAAAGTCACGGGTTCGTTGATATTGCTAATATTAACAGTGAAGTTATTGCTGGCTGTGTTAGTACCATCAGTAGCGGTTAAAGTTAAGCTATAAGAAGTGGCGGTCTCAAAATCCAGAGTGTTAATCAAAGTAATGGTGCCATCACTAGCAACGACAAAGTTTTCGCTACCATCACCAGAGAGCTCAAAAGTGATGATATCTCCATCTGGATCGGTGGCTGTCGCTATCGCTATTGTGGTACCTGTAGCGGTGTCTTCAGAAAAAGAAGAAGCTATCAAAGAAGTGCTGAGGTTAATTGCCTCTTCCACATCGGTAACCGTAAAGGTGATTTCTGAGGTGGTTTCATTGGTGCCATCAGAAGCGGTTAAAACCAAAGTGTACGAAGAAACTGTTTCATAATCTAAAGCGCTGATAAGGATGATGGAGCCATCACTGGAGACTGAAAAATTATTGCTTCCAGTTCCTGACAAAGAGTAGACAATACTCCCGTTCTCAGGATCATTTGCCGAAGCTGAAGCAATAGTGGTACCGGTGACGGTATCTTCTGAAAAAGAAGAAGCTGTTAAAGCCGTGGAAAGAGTAACCGCTTCATCCACATCGGTAACCGTAAAGGCAATCTCTGAGGTGGTTTCATTGGTGCCATCGGAAGCGGTAAGGATTAAGTTGTACGAAGTTGTGGTTTCGTAATTCAAAGTACCAGATGAAGTAATCACTCCTTCGCTGGACACGGTGAAATTGTCGCTGCCAGAGCCAGATAGGCTATAGGTAAGGGTATCGTTTTCAGGGTCAGTGGCTGAAGACGTTGCAATTGTAGTTCCGGTTGGGATGTTTTCAGAAAAAGAAGACTGGGACAAAGAAGTGCTTAAAGAAGTAGGTTCATTGACATCGTTAACTGCAACGGTGACGGGTAGAGATGTGATATCTCCGTTTTCGTCGGTTACAGTCAAGGTTAGAGAATAAGTGCTCTGGTTTTCATAATCAGAGGAACCGGTAAATATCAAAGTGTTGGTTAGTGCGTCAAAAGTAAACTGGTTACTATCTTCTCCCTCTAGGGTAACCGTAAAACCAATTCCTGATGGGTTGTCAAATGAGAGTGTACCAATGGTTACGTCAGAGATATTCTCTTCCGTACTGGCAGCTGCCTGCACGAAGCTAACCTCGAAAGTGGCATTAGCAATTGTACTTTCTGCTTGAGAGGTAGAAGCAACGTCTTCCACTGAAGTCTCTGCGGCTTCCGAAGTCTCTTCGGCTACTTCCTCTTCGGTGTCGTCACTGCCATCAATGTCTACGTCCACACTGGCTTCTAAGTCATCCGCAGTGGACAGATCATCAGGATCAACGTCTGAGGAATTGTCAGATACCCCCGAACTGTCTAAAGCACTTTCATCCACATCTGGTTGTGCGTCAGTATCATTGTCTGAGTCAGTATCAGTGTCTGCTGTGGTCTCTTCAGTGGAAGTATCATCACTAGAGCTGTCATCATCACTGGAGCCATCGTCACTTGAATCTTCATCATCACTTGAATCTTCATCATCACTTTCTTCTTCGTCCTTTTCCTCAGCTTGCAGATCTTCTTGCAGCACAGAAAGTGATTCAGCTGTGAGCAGATCAGGATACTCAATATCATCAGTAGGATTCCGTACTGTAACCACAAAACCGTCTTCAGTTAGTGTGGTCTTGCCATCCGCATTCTGGGTGGGCGTTACGGTCATTTGATCACCGTAAACAAAGGCAGCCTTGGTGCTCTGTCCCTGAGTTTGAACGATGACAATACCGCCTCGGATACCAACTGTGGCCGCATTGGTTCTGATAATGGCTGGAGTCTTCTTGGTGACTTTTCCACCGACCAGCCTTAACAAACCGCGACTGGTGACTTCGAGTGAACCGTCAGCCGTTTCTGGGTTGTAAATAAATCGATCCAGAGTGACGGAAGAATTCGGGCCGATGGTAAACGCAGTACCGTCAACCAATAACATCTGCGCTCGACCAACTTTATCGGTCTCAATAGTATGGTTCTGGATAATCTTATAGCCGGCTTCAACTAGTTTCCGTTCCTGCTCTAAAGTTAAATCGGTGGTGTTCTGATTGACTGCAGAAGCCACGCCTATCTGGTTTTGAGCATAGCTTAAAGCGCTGAATAAAATCAGCAACGAAATAATAATTTTTGAGAGTTTTAGCATAAGAAATTTAATCTCCTGTAAGGCATAGATAGCTGTAATCCATTCTGATCTGGGTATTTTTCTTCTGATAGATGGCGATAGAGCTTTTATTCTGATTGGAAATCATGCTGTAGTTCGAAGCCCAACAAGGACTAATAGATTTTGAAAACCCCACTTGGAAGGAATTTATCTTATCTTCTCTAATACCAAATATAGGTGCAGGATGATAGTGAGATTTACGAGAGAGCTTTAATGAACTAGAGAAAATCCAATTCCCCTTTATTTGCTTTGAAGTCTTTACATCTAAAGCCTGGAAATTGTAATTTTCCCATGGAGTGACTGAATTGTATTTATCAAAATTATAATTTACCTCTAATAACACATCATTACGCTTAAGTATAAAAGTGTTACCTACTTCTAAACCGTTAACATTCCAACTCTTCAAATCGTTATCCGAGAACTTTCTTTTATCATGATAATAACCTATAGAAAGAAAGTGGTTATCAGATACGGACCCTGCGTATTCTAGTTCTACTCTATGGGAAGTCAATAAGGGTTTGTCCGCCAATAAAACCATAAACCCTGTGTAACTGGTTGTGACTAGGGGACTGGAGAGAATTCCAGTAAGAGAATCTTGGAGGTTAAATATGCGGTTAACAGAAAAGACAGCTGTGGATAAATTAAATT
>Ga0302120_10001718_pt1 | contig 10255 bp, 10 predicted proteins | sample AG5_Bottom_MG_FD_203118 | JGI IMG/M metagenome (GOLD analysis project Ga0302120, IMG submission 203118) | Marine microbial communities from Western Arctic Ocean, Canada - AG5_Bottom | ecosystem: Environmental > Aquatic > Marine > Oceanic | place: Canada: Western Arctic Ocean | collected 2017-10-01 | reverse complement strand
CATTTACACTTTGAATTGCGTAATAGTCAATCTCAACCAATAAATCCCTTAATTAATGGTCTAAATATTGAAGATTATCGAAATCCTCGCGTTTTTCAAATTGGTATTATTCCACTATCCACATCTAGTAAAATCAATGGAAGTTCAATTCCTCGAGCGTATCCATTATACGCAGCAACTACTGGTGGAGGATTAGAACTCCCAGATACGGTAAGTTGTTTTGGACCCATAGGAATAGCAATTGAAATAGATGATAAGATTCAAGGTGCTAAAAACAAATATCAAGTTCAATCAATCCAGCTATTGGTAGATGATCAAAATATTTTCTCCCTTAATTATAGCAAACTTGACTATGATGAAAAATCCACTGTAAATCAAACTAGAGAAAATCGTTTTCATCGATTAAACCTGGGTTCATTTACGAAACTTTATAAACTAAAAACATTCTCTAATAGTACTATTGTTAATGCAGGTATTTCTGGTATACTTAATTTAACGCCTGGGTATCATAAGGTAGAAATTCAAATATCGGATGCTTCTGGAAACACAACCAGAGTAAAAGGAACTTTTATCAATTATCCCCCTGTAAAAATAGCTATTAGGGATGTTGAATGGAATGATAATACCATTGAATTCAATATCCAGCCTGTCACATTAAATATTCCTCTTACAAAAATTAGCTGTTATAGCTACACAGCGTATGGATATCCAGATGAAGAGTTAACAATTATAAAAAGTAAAAAGGACCGTTCTGGCCTCAGAATCCAATTACTAAAATCTAAATTAGGAAAGCATGGGGTGTCTTTTATTGTAAAAAATAAACTTGGAGTGTATGGCTCTCCACTAACCTGGCACGATCCAAATGCTGAAAGAAAACTTACAGAAATGGATGTTGATATAACATTTAGTTCTATTGAGCACAAGCTAATTGCGCAAGTAAAAACTAATGGTTTTACATCTGGAAATACTAGCCTACGAATATTAAAAGAAGATGAATACATTTCAATACCTTTAACAAAGATTCAGCCTACAGTCTATACCTCTGATTTGCTTTTGCCTTCTTTATTTAAAAAAACAAAACGAATTGATGCCTTTTTTGATGGAGAGATTGAGCGAATTATACAGGTCAATTTAGACCCAATTGTTGCATCTCCTAATAAGCTAACAAATATTTTATCAAATGATAAAAATTGTTCAATACAAATATCAAATACTTCTTTATATGATACATCATTGGTTTGGATAGAAAAAATAAATCACCCAGTTGAACCAAAAGGAGGAACTAGATTATCCTCTGTATATCAATTACAGCCCTTTGAACTTGCATTAAAAGATACAATTCGTATTGGTATCCGGTATAGCAATCACATTAAAAATATGAAAAATATATCATTGTACTATTACAATCAAAAAGATGGTTGGACTTTTTTACCTAGTTCAATGCATACAAATAGACAGGTAATTGCAAGCACATTATTTAGTTTAGATGCAATTACTATAATGCAAGATATTGAACCTCCATTCAAAAGAAAAGTATATCCAGAAAATGGAGGTAGGTTCCATTATAAGGATTTAAAAACAATATCTGTTATTGCTGATGATTACTTATCTGGACTTAATTCTGATGAAAAATCTATGAGCATGAAATTAGATGATATTCCTGTTAGATATGCTTTCCAACCAATCAAAAAAGAACTATCTTATTACCTTCCAACGCCTCTTGAGGCTGGCGAACACACTATGGAATATAAAATATCCGATCAGGCTGGGAACATCATGTCTGGGATCTCAACATTTATGGTTGATTAATGTTTTTCCCTTACAAAGATGATAACCCAAGAATTCTATTCCCATTTGTAACGTATTCCATCATTGGGATAAATATTCTAGTATTTGTTTACCAATATTTCATTATACCACGCGACCTATTTGAAGAATTCATTAGAGCATATGCCCTTACTCCAGCAAGTCACTCTGTACTAAATATATTTTCATCCATGTTTATGCATGGAGGGCTCACACATATTATTTTCAATATGTGGTTTCTATGGATTTTTGGTGACAATATTGAAAGCGTTTTTGGTCATAAAAGATATTTATTATTTTATTTATTATGTGGCGTAGGAGCAGGGTTAGCGCAAATTCAAATTAACCCAGAATCAGTTATCCCAATGGTGGGGGCTAGCGGAGCAATAGCAGGGGTTCTTGGGGCATATTTATTTCGTTTTCCGAAGGCAACTGTACATGTTTTGGTAATTTTAATTATTTTTATAACTTTTATTCGTGTACCAGCCATGATAGTAATAGGATTTTGGTTTTTATCAAATCTTACTGCAGGAATAGGTACATTGGGAATTGAAGAGGCCGGTGGTACAGCATGGTTTGCACATATTGGTGGATTTGTTTCAGGTGTATTATTTAACTATTTATTTAAAATAGTAAGAATTGAATGACTGATCAATTAATAGAACAAGCGATTCAAATGCGCAGTAAAGCCATTGCTCCATATTCAAAATATAAGGTTGGTTCAGCTATTTTAACTGAATCAGGTAAAATTTTTGGGGGTTGCAATGTGGAATCTAGTAGTTATGGTCTAACTTGTTGCGCAGAAAGAATAGCTATTTATAATGCAGTATCTAATGGGCACACAGAATTTTCTGCATTAGCTGTCGCAACTAATAATGGAGGAAAGCCTTGTGGCGCATGTCGACAAGTAATTTGGGATATATGTGGTGAAATATCGATATATATCACCGATGTTTCAGGAAATATCAATAATACAACAAGTTCAGAATTATTACCAAATGCATTTGATAAGAGCTCGTTATGATAAAAGAGATAAATAATTTTGGATGTATAGAAGTAATATGTGGAAACATGTTCAGTGGTAAAACTGAAGAACTTATAAGAAGATTAAGGAGAGCAAAAATTGCCAGATTAAATGTAAAAATTTTTAAACCAAAAATTGATACTAGATACGAAGAAGGTAATATTGTTTCTCATAATCAATTAAAGCTAAAGTCATTGGTAGTGGAATCAATAACAGAAATTAATGATCTTGCAAATGATGCTGATGTAGTTGGAATAGATGAAGCCCAATTCTTTGATGATACTATAATCAATGTTGCAAAAGATCTTTCCTCAAAAGGAAAAAGAGTGATAATAGCTGGTTTAGATACTGATTTTAAAGGAGTGCCTTTTGGCCCAATGCCAAAATTAATGTGTGAATCAGATTTTTTAGATAAACTTCAAGCAATATGTATAAAGTGTGGAAACCCCGCCTCCTATACACAAAGGATTTCTAAAGATGATAAACAAGTAGTTATTGGAGAAACAGATATATATGAGGCGCGATGTAGACACTGTTATCAACATCCGGAGAAAAAATAAATGGAACGATTTATTGGGCTGCTTGGTATTGTTGTTTTATTAGCAATTGCCTTTGCTCTTTCTAATAATAGAAAACAGATAAATATGCGTATTATTGGTTGGGGGCTTGGGTTACAAGCTATCTTCGCTATATTTATTTTAAAAACACCAATAGGTGGCCCGTTATTTGGTTTTCTTGATAAAGCCCTCCGAAAACTGATTAGTTTTTCTGATGCAGGGAGTGATTTTTTATTCAAATCGTTTGTACCGGATGTGGGGTACCATGTTGCCATGTTCAACTTTGCTTTTCGAGCTTTGCCAACCATTATTTTCTTTTCCAGCCTCATGGCTGTTTTATATCACTTTGGTATAATCCAAATGTTTGTCAAATGCATAGCTCGAGCTATGCAAAAAACCATGGGCACCAGTGGTTCGGAAACATTAAGTATTTCCGCTAATATTTTTGTAGGTCAAACCGAAGCTCCACTCATGGTACGTCCGTTTATCCAACACATGACAAAATCAGAGTTGATGGCCGTGATGACAGGTGGATTTGCAACCGTTGCAGGTGGGGTGTTGGCGATTTATGTTATGTGGTTAGCGGATATTCCGGGAATTGCCGGTCACTTAATAGCGGCGTCGGTCATGTCTGCGCCGGGAGCACTTATGGTGGCAAAAATTATTTATCCTGAAACGGAATCATCAGAAACGATGGGAGACCTGAAAATCAATATTGAGCAAACAAGTACGAATGCAATGGAAGCATTGGGAGATGGAGCAACCAGCGGATTAAAACTGGCGGCAAATGTTGCAGCTATGCTAGTAGCTTTTGTATCCCTCGTTGCCATGATTAACTACCTCCTAGGTTTCGCAGGTACATCTATGGAATCAATCCTCGGTTTTATATTCAAGCCCTTGGCATGGACAATGGGCGTTCCGTGGTCAGAGGCCGGCACATTGGGAACACTTATGGGAAAGAAAATCGTATTTACAGAACTGATTGCCTATGGTGACTTGAAAGAATTAATGTCCACAGGAGCCATAACAGACCGGACAGCCATTATTGCAAGTTACGCTTTATGCGGGTTTGCCAATTTTGGTTCTATCGGTATTCAATTAGGCGGAATAGGAGGTATGGCGCCGGAACGAAAAAAGGATCTCGCTAAACTGGTTACAAAAGCCATGGTGGGAGGCGCTCTAGCTTCATGGCTTACAGCAACCATTGCAGGGTTGTTGATTTAAGCGTATTATTAGTATAAGGTTTTAAACCATGCGTTTAATATTTATCGGTCCACCAGGCGTTGGAAAAGGTACTCAGGCCAAACTTGTAAAAGAATATTTTGGTATAGTTCATTTATCGACTGGCGACATATTACGCGAAGAAATATCACAAGTATCTCCCCTAGGAATTAAAGCTAAGTCCTATATAGATAAAGGGCATTTAGTTCCAGATAATGAATTATTAAATATAATGAGTAAAAGACTAAATAAAGAGGACGCTAAAAAAGGATATCTGTTAGATGGCTATCCAAGGACAATCCCTCAAGCTGAAGGATTAGATAATTTTCTTGATGAAATGAATCAAAACATTAATGCTGTAGTATCTATTGAACTTGATGATGAAACCATAATCAAAAGATTATCAAGCAGAAGATCTTGTGAGGGGTGTGGAAATATTACAAACTTGTTATTTAATCCACATAAAATAGAGGGAACATGTGATAACTGTAATGGCAGGTTGTTACAAAGGTCTGATGATGGCAAGAAAGTAATAATTGAAAGGCTTGTAGTCTATAATAAACAAACAGCGCCACTGCTTAAATATTATTATAAAAAAGAACTTATAATGAGAATAGACGGTAGTGGAAATATAGATAATGTTTTCCAGCTTATTCTGAAAGCGCTTAGATAACTATGTTGCGTATAGGATTAACTGGTGGAATTGGTACTGGAAAAAGTGCTGCTAGTAAAATTCTTGAAGAATTGGGTGCATACATATTTGATGCTGATAAAGAATCAAAAAAAATACTATTGTCCAACGAAACAATTAAAAGTGAATTGATTTCTGAATTTGGTACTGATATAATGAGGGGAGACGGTAACGTTGATAATAATAAATTGGCACGTGTTGCATTCCAAGATCAGGATCATCAACTAAGATTAAATACAATAGTGCATCCTTATGTTTTTAAAGAAATTGATAAAAACTTTGATAAAAAACTAGATAGTGGAAAATATGATATTTTTGTAGTAGATGCCGCTCTTATCTACGAGTCTGGTGCTGACACCCATATGGATTATGTAATTGTAATTACAGCACTAATTAAAACTAGAATGGAACGCGCATTAGCTAGGGAAACTCTCAGCAGAGAAGAAATATTAAAAAGGGTAGATTTACAGTGGTCTGAAGAAGAAAAAGTTGCATTGGCAGATTTTGTAATTCATAATGATGGGTCTGCAGAAGAACTCATAAAGAATATAACTGACATTTATAAAAAACTAGTTTAAAACTTTTATCGTATTAATCTTCTTAGGGCACGAGGTTTATCAAAAATTTCTTTTAAAATAATCGCTTTTTTTACTTTATCATTATCATTCAATAAAGAATTAACTAATAATGAAATATTCTGATACTCTTTTTTCTTTATTCTATATTCCTTATGTATGGGCTTTGGACTATCTTCAGATAAATTTTCAAAAACAGCTCCAGATATTTCTTCCGATGGTGTTTCTATATCTATTTCTTTATTAATATCTTCTTCTTGAATTACATACTCTTCACTTTCTTCTTCAACATCATCCAAGTCTAAAAATTCTTTTCCATAGTTCTTTAACTTATCAAAGAAATCATCCATTGTTTCCGGTTCATTTTCTATAAAATCACTATTATCGGAAACAGTATCCTCGAAATCTAATTTATTGCGAGCAATTTTTTGCTTTCTCCTCTTCATTAATGAGGATAGAAAATAAAGCGCTGCAATAAATAACCAGTAAGCTAATCCGTCCATCTATTTCTCTTCAGATCCTGGTTGAGAAGTTGAATCAGCCTCTTTACTTCCTGCAATAGAATCTCTCATGTCTGTATCGGCTTCAATATTACGCATATTGTAATAATCAAATACTCCTAACTTTCCCTCGCGAAAAGCTTGAGACATTGCCATTGGAATTTCGGCTTCAGCTTCTACAACTTTTGCACGCATTTCCTGAACTCTTGCGATCATTTCTTGTTCTTCGGCTACAGCCATTGCTCGTCGAGTTTCAGCTTCAGCTTGAGCAATTCGCAAATCTGCTTCTGCCTGGTCTGTTTGCAGCACTGCCCCAACATTATTACCAACATCCAGATCTGCTATATCAATAGATAAAATTTCAAATGCTGTCCCTGCGTCTAATCCTTTTTGTAATACCGCGCGAGATATATTATCTGGATTTTCAAGAACATCTTTATATTTCATGGATGAACCAATAGCGCTTACAATTCCTTCACCAACTCTAGCTATTATAGTATCATCTGTTGCCCCACCAACTAAACCTGGTATATTAGTTCTTACAGTTACTCTTGCACGCGCTTTTAATTCAATTCCATCTTTGGCAACAGCTGATAAATAACCCTCTCTTGGTGCATCAATAACCTTTGGATTTACACTGGTTTCTACAGCGGCATAAATATCCCGGCCAGCTAGATCAATTGCAGTGGCTGTTTCAAAAGGTAATGGAATATTTGCTTTTGCTGCAGCAATAAGAGCAGATACTATATTTGGAACTGTTCCGCCTGCTAAATAATGTGTTTCAAGCATATCTGTTGTTATGGTATTTAATCCAGACTTATGACAATTTATAACACCATCTACAACTAGTCTCGGAGCAATTTTACGAAGTCTCATTCGTATAAGATCAATAATGGTTATGCGCCCTACTCCTAGACTCACAACTGCTTGAATCCATAATCCTAATGGGACAAAATAGAAAAATAATAGAATAAATAATAAAATAAATACCAACATTACATAACTTATCATGATATACTCCTAGTTATTCATTTATATAAAATCTAACAACAACACGATTTCCATCTACAGACAAAATTTTAACTTGTTGATCTTTATCAACAAACTCTCCCTCTGTTACAACAAATATTTTTGTATTATTTACAAGCACCCATCCCGATGGTCTTAAATCAGAATTTGCTACACCAGTCTCTCCAATAAGATGCTCTAATCCTAATGAAGAATTATAGCCCTCTTCATCACTTTGGATTTCTGGTGAAGTTAATTTGACCCAAAATTTCGTTTTTGTCATCATTCTAAATAGAAGAATTAAAGCAATTATTCCGCCGATTAATCCAATAGTTAATCCGGTCATTGCAGAATCGTATACCTCTTGGGAAACAGGAACGTCTGGTAATAATAACATATAAAGACCCCATAATATGACTCCAATTCCGGCAAGCCCAGCTACGCCAAATCCTGGAATTAAGAATGCTTCAACCATTAATAAACCAAGTCCAAATAATACAATAAGTAAATCTGACTTTGTTGCAAGTTTTACAATTACTGAAGCACTTAAAGACAATGTAAGACATACTGCTCCAAATGTTCCAGGGATACCCCAACCTGGGCTTTGTAATTCAAATAGTATTCCTAAAAAACCAAAGGTTGTTAATAAAGAAGCAACAACTGGATTTGTTAAAAAACGCACTAAATTTTCCGACCAGTTTTCTGATAAAGTCTTCACTTGTGCGCCAGTTAATTCAATTAATGTTAATAGTTCATCGAAATCTTCTGCTGAACCATCCGCCATTTTATATTTTAATGCTTGTTCAGTTGTTAATGTTATAAGCTTACCTTCTTTTCTACCTTCCAGATCTGTGACTTCTATTGAATCATCATCTATAACTATATGAGTAAATGATAATTCTTCATCTACCATACACTTTGCAATATCTGTATTTCTATTGCGATTCTCAGCTGTTGATGCCATTTCTTCTCGCATATAACTAATTACTTTTTCTGATGCTTTGTTTCCCGACATATCAACAGCTGTGGCCGCGCCAATTGTTCCTGCTCCAGTCATATATATTTTTTCACAGGATAAAGAAATTAAAGCTCCAGCAGAAATTGCTCTACGATTTATAAATGCTACAGTAGGAATATCCGAATCTAGAATGGCATCTTTTATTTGTGTCGCTGCATCAACGCGCCCACCAAACGTATCAATATCAAAAATAATTGCTTGAATCTGATTCTTTTCAGCTTCATTTATAATTCTTTCAATAAAAGTTGGGAGCCCAAGATCAATAACTCCCTGTATGGGTACGCGGTATACTACATGGTCAGCAGAATATAGATTTGCTACATTAACAAAATAATAGATTGTAAGAAAAAGAATTTGTTTATTTATCCTAATCAAGATTCCTCGGAAATTAAATATTGACCTATAAGAAATTACCTTAGATTCAGTTAAAACGTACCACACAATTCAACAAATGAAGCTTAAATATCGTATAACATATAATTTATTAAAGCTGCTATCTAATTTGGTTCAATCTTTAAAACCAAGTAATCAATATTATTATGCTAATAAACTTGGTTCTATTTGCTATCAATTGTTAATAATTAGGCAAAAAGAAGCTCGAAAAAACATAGCTATAGCATTCCCAAAACTATCAGAAAAAAAGAGAGAAAATATTTTAAAAGATACGTACAGATTTTTTATATACAGTGCAATGCAATTTCTATCATTGCCAAAAAGTATTACACGTCGAAATATTTCTGTAAATGGAACACAATATTTGAAAGAAGCTCTTAATGAAAATAAAGGTGTATTATTGGTTTCTGGGCATTTTGGATTATGGGAACTGCTATTAGGCTGGTTTGGTATAAATAAATATTCATTATTACTCATTGGGCAAAAACAAATAAATATTGGTGCGGATAGATTTATTAATGAATTACGAAAAAATAATGGTACAAAAATTTTACCAAGAAAATCTTCGCTTGAATTGATGTATAGTGCTTTAGAAAATAATGATATTTTAGCCCTAGCAAGCGATCAAGACGCAAAAAAGAGCGGGATATTTGTTAACTTTTTTGGCGTAAAAGCATCTACACCTAAAGGCGCAGCTTTATTCCATTTAAAATCTAAATCTCCCATTATATTTGTTACTTGTTATATGGAAAGTATAAATAAATATATTTTGAATATTCAACCTATTAAAATACATAATAATTCAGATATAGAATCGATTACAATATCTTATACACGTTTGTTAGAGGATATTATAAAAAAACACCCGGAACAATATTTTTGGTTCCATAGACGATGGAAAACAAAACCATCTTAATTAACTAATTATGATAAAGAATATTCCTATAGATTATCCCAAAATATTTTCTATTTGCAAAAACTCGCTAGATAAGGGTGGCGTTGTAATATACCCCACCGATACCTTATATGGATTTGGTGTGGATGCTAGAAATGAAACTGCAATAAAGAAATTGAATAGTATTAAAAGAAGAAACTCTCCTGTAAGTATAATTGTCGAAAATTTTGAACAATTAGTTGCCTTTACAAATTTATCAAAAGATAAAAATAAGTTTATTAAAAAAAATATCGGCAATAAAACCACATTTATACTTCCAAGTATTAAAGGGAACGTTCATGAGTCTATTATGAGCAATAATAATTTTATTGGTTTTCGTATACCAAATAATACAATTGGACCAAAACTAGTATCAGCAATAGGATATCCAATTACATCATCAAGTGTAAACCGACACGGAAATAAACCAATGAATAATCCAAAAGAGATCATTGATGAGTTTGGAGATGAAGTTGATATTATAATAAACGCAGGTGTATTAGCTACATCTAGCGGATCAACAATATA
>Ga0302120_10001717_pt1 | contig 10258 bp, 10 predicted proteins | sample AG5_Bottom_MG_FD_203118 | JGI IMG/M metagenome (GOLD analysis project Ga0302120, IMG submission 203118) | Marine microbial communities from Western Arctic Ocean, Canada - AG5_Bottom | ecosystem: Environmental > Aquatic > Marine > Oceanic | place: Canada: Western Arctic Ocean | collected 2017-10-01 | reverse complement strand
GCTTTATCACAATATGGGCATTGACCCAAATACCACCACTCTTCCCGATTTAACTGGTAGACCTCATTATCTCGTGGACGGTTGGAGGCCTCTGCCCGAGTTAACTTAAGGAAGTTTTTGTGGTGACCGCGGTGGGCATTGATACTTTAGATCTGTTATAATAGAGGTTTTTAAGAGTGAGCAAATTGCCAAAAACTTTGGTATCCAACGAGGATTGACAGCGGAGAGGCGCCATCACTACCATTATGGTTATGAAATTAAAAGTGAAAATGCTGATAAGCTCAATCCTTTCGGCCATGATTCTTGCCGTTCTTATACAGCGCGCCGCTGCAGATACAACCATCGCCACCTATTCCTTTGACGACGGGACAGCAACCGACAATTCGGGACAGGATTTGGATGGCACGATCTTTGGCGTTACTGCTGGTGACGGGATGTTTGGCGGGGGTCTGGTTTTTGCTGGCAATGATGCCTCCTACGTAACAATTCCCAACCTGGGAACGCACGACGAAGTAACCATAGCCGCGTGGTTCAAGGTGACCGGCCGAGTTGGCCAGTGGCGGGTTCTTTACAATGTTGACAATTGGAACGCCGGTTGGCTGCATCACCAACTCTATCCCGACAACCGTTTGGGATTCTCCATTCATTCCAATTCCGGAGGCAACGACAGACATAGCAACTCAATATTCGATGCTACTTCGATCAATGTCTGGCATCACTCAGCGGCCGTTTACAGTAGCATCGACGGCACACTGAAGTTATATATCGATGGAGTCATTGACGTCGAACATAGTTGGGGCGGAAATCCGATTGTTCTCGAGGCCGGCCGATTAGGAGGTTGGAACAGCGGTGGGCGTGCTTTTCAGGGGACCATCGACGAAGTCATTTTTCTGGACTATGCAGCTTCGCCACAGCAAGTCATCGATCTCATGAGCCAAGGAATTGGGGAAACTCGCATCTTTCAGATTACCGATATTGCATTAGTTCCCGACAACGATAGTGAAAACAACGAGGTCGTGTTCCAATGGACGGCTACTGAAGGAAAAAATTATGCGGTGGATCGTAACCTTGAGCTCGATGGTGAGTGGATCGAGCTCGATGATGGAGTCATCTCTACTGGAAAAATTATGAAATACCGGGACACCAGTTTACCATCACCTTTGCCAGAGAGGCTCTTTTATCGGGTGCGTGAATTGCAGTAAGCTAGGAAATTATAGGACTGCAACGCGGTTTTCTGCGTCACATAGACGGCAAGCCTGTGATGCTCTTTACGGAAGAAGATGACCGCCCAGTTCACATGGGCGAAGTAATGGTCACGCTTTATCACAATATGGAAATTGACCCAAACACCACCATTCTTCCCGATTTAACTGGTAGACCATTATCTCGTGAACGGTTGAAGGCCAATGCCAGAGCTGATTTAAAACTATTTATTGTCCGGCGATTACTACAATTCTATTATGTGGTTTCTTATATGGATAAAAATGCATCTTGATCCATAATTCCTGCATATTTATCGATAATCCATCAATCTTGACTCATCGACATTAATCCATCTTTATCGATAATATTAAGGCCCTTATCCATATTCTCTTTCTATGGTGATAGTTCATCTATAAATCATGCATCTTTATCGATAATTTATCGATTCCCGTCCATCAATACTCAGTCTAACGAATTTTCTAATTTCATCCGTCTTGCTAATAAAGTATGAGAACATTTTCTATGAAACTGAGCTGGCTCTGAAATTACCTCTTGGCTCTTATTCAATATTTAGATAAACACGAATCACTAACCCATCATGCGTACTCTAATTGTTCTTACATTTTCCCTTATGATCCTTTCCGTCCCTGGGTCTGCATTAAATCAAATCAAGCCCCTAAATGCTGAACAGCAAAAAACTTACAGCTTAGATTCTAAGTTCTTTAAAAAATCATTACTTGTTCAAAACATATTAATAGCGACGTCCGTTAAGGTTTCAGATACAGCCATTTTGGAGACTGGGTACCTATTTAACCATATTATGGGCACCATCAATAATGAGGTTGCTGAAAGGATCCGCCAAAGAAACGTATTATGCATTCTGGTCGGTAAGGATGAGCTCACTTCAGAAATTCCTCAATTTGTTACCAACAAAACGGGCAAAGAGCTCGACTTTTATAATTGGCGTCAGCGGGGCTTTCTTCGGCACATAGACGGTAGGCCCGTTGTCCTCTTTGCTGAAGAAGATGTGTTGGAATTTGAAGGAGGAATGCAGAATGAGAGTATCCTCATTCATGAATTTGGCCATGTCATCCAGGGCGCCGGCTTCGACGCTACTCTACAAAAGAAAGTTCACGAGGCTTTTGCAAAAGCAAAGGCCCGTAGTATTTGGAACGATGGCAAAGCCGCTCAACGGTTCAGACGAGTTAAAGGCAATGAGCCGGTCAGTTTACTCGATTCTTTGATTAAGTCGTTTCCTGATCAATCCCGTGATCTGCTGGTGAAATGCCTCGATGAAGGAGACATACTGGTTAACGGCAAGCCCACCAATGCCAAAATCAAAGTCACCTCCAAGGATGATGTGCTCATCGTTTTTGGCGGTTCCAAACAATGTTACGCTTCAAGAAACCATGCAGAGTACTGGGCAGAGGGTGTCCAGTGCTGGTATGATACCAATAGGATCATGGATCATGATCATAACCACATACATACTAGGGTAGGGATTCAAGAATATGATCCTGGTTTAGCAAAAGTATGTGAAGAGGTCCTTGGTAACAATCCGTGGCGGTTTATTTCACCAAGAAAAAGGGCAGGGAAGGGACACCTAAAAGACTTTGATCTTGCAAATTCTCCTAAAGTAACTGATTTGCCCCACATCCGGGAAGCGGCGCTCGATTACTATGATAAGTACTGGTCCAGTTACTGGGATCGTCTCAATCAAAAGCACTTTCCTGAAAAATCATGATTCGATTAGCCTCATCCTCAGTTCCATCGATATGATCTTTAATCCCACTTTTGTCAACTCTAGTGCGGCCCGAGCATCAATAGCATCAATGGCTTCAATCTTTGCAGAATTACTGCTTATTGTTTCGGTTCGATCCATCACATGAGTGATACTGCTTTGGATAATATCTTCAGCCAGATCCTTAACCGATTCTAGTTGTTGCCCAAGTAACCGTTCAGCTGCATTTGACATGACTCCTGGTTCCGTTGATATACCAACGGTACATCGGGCCGGTAATTTGATTGTTGTCCCGTCAGATTGTGAAAATTTTTGCTCCTTGATATCAAGTTTAATAGGAGTCAGATCCAAGTACTCAAAGGCCTGAATGACCGGCCACACGAATGCAGCACCACCATGAAGGCACATAGAAGATCGGCCCCCAGCAGTTTTTCCGTAAACGACCAAGATCCTGTCCGAAGGGCATTTCTTGTACCGGGAAAAGAAGAAGATTGTTGTCCCGAGTGCGATGACAAATAATGATATGATTAATATTAGCGCTACCATCCTTTTTTTCTTTGTTTAAATTGTTAGTATAGGATGCTCAGATTTGATTAGAAAGAAAATATGACCAAAGGAATTCATAAAATCGTTTTCGATCAGTCAATCAATGAGATCTCAAAGATCTGGAAGCGGTTTGGAAGCGGCTATCCATGGTGCAAATTGAAAAGGAAGTTGCGTGGCTTTGAACCCTGAAGCGCCGTTCCCAAGAAAAGCCTGACCCCCAAATCCGCTCGTGTTCATGTGAGCTCGAACCCAAACGTTCTGATGAGGATTAATATCAATCGGTTCGCCTGAGCTGATGAAGGATTGATCGTCTGTTTCACTGTGATTTATAATTTGGCGGTAGAGAAGATTCCCGTCTTCAGTGAGCACTTCCCACCAGTCTGCATAATGATCACGTCCTGTGCTCGGACTCGAGATCTCGACCGAAAATTCATATCCTCTAGGATTAGCCGATACGCTTACTGCGATAACATCAGCAGTTCCAGAATTCTCCTCAGTGATCTGTTGCAATCGGAAGTAAAGCTGATGCTTAGGTGAGGGTTTGCCGTCAAGAGTGGAGGTCCTCGACAATACACCTAGTGTGACCCAACGCTCAAGATCTTCGGAGACTTCGATGGCATGAGGGGCATGTGATTTGGAGTGCAGACTAATATTCGCATTCGGGGCCCGAGTATCAGGTGAAAGTCTCAGCGATGGCAGAGGGGTCCACCGAGCAAGGAACTTCTCGACCGCGTCCCAGTAATTGTCACTGTCGGTAAACTGCGGCCACAGCGATCGTGAACCATGATTGCCCGATGTTTTGGGAATGAACGTCACCTTATCCAGTGATAGAATGACGTTAAAAATCTTCTTCCATCTGTTCTCCTCATTGCGTGCCGAAGTGATAAAGACGGGTACTTTAACTCCAGTTGCGCTGGTGCGGATGAGATTAGAAGGTGAAAAATATTCACCCGGTGAAAATGATAGAATCCCATCGACCAGATCTTCCTTCTCGCCGGAGAGTTTGATGATTAGAGAAGCCGAATATGAACTTCCCCAACCGATCACGGGAGCTTCGGGGTGACGTTCTCTTGTCCACGCGATAGCTGACTCCATGTCCGGAATGGCATCAAGCCATGCAATCCCGAGTCCAGCGCTCGCGGCGCGCACCGTGCTCTCATTGATTACGCCGTTAATGGTGTCACCGGAGCGTTGATCGACTGCCAGGCAATTGAACCCGAGTTTGTTTAATCGAGGTGCCGTTTCCCGATACTCGCCACGACTCCATCTGGACTGATGGAAGAGGACGATGCACGGGCGGTTAGGATCATCATCAACAAGATATTCATCTGCCGTGATTTCCAGACCATCAGAAGAAGAAAAGGTGATAGTTTCAAAGGCATTTGCAGGGTGAATTGACCGGACAATGAATGTCAGAACAAGGAGCCAGAGACCTAATTTTAGATTTGCACTCATGAGGACGCTTGCGGTCATTTTTCAACTATAATGAAAGATCGGCTCGTTTTTAGTTCTGCTGCAAAAGGTCCGCGCGTGTTTCTTCATTTTCAGATTTTTAAGATAGAATGCTCAGCCCCACTAAGGGCTCGAGATTCATTTTGTCCTCTTATCCTAACACGTTTTAAAACCCTTTATCTATTACAAAAATTCCTGAAATTTATAATCGTTCAGGGGAGACTGTCATTGTCCATCGCTTCCTGTAATTCTAGAGTTTTTAAGAGTTCTTTGACCTTATCTGGCTGTAATTGAGCAAGGTCCTCCTTCTCTATGGGGTCTGTATTTAAATTAAATAACTGTACCTTATTCTTGCTCCTGATCAGCTTCCAAGGCCATCTGTGAAGAGCCGAACTGTTCCCGTTAACACCTTTACAGTAAAGGACCCTTTCCGGACCTTTTTCCTCACCTTTTCCATTTAAGAGGGGCCAAATATTAATTCCGTCCCATTTAAAATCTTTCTCAAATTTGCAACCTGTCACAGCGCAAATGGTAGGCATCCAGTCCACAACATGCATTGGAGTATTGAGTTTGAATGGCCTTAATTTTCCTGGCCAATAAGCGATAGCAGGGACCCTAATTCCTCCCTCATGGACCTCCGTTTTCCAGCCTCTGAGTGGTGTATTGAGCCCCTTGATTTTACCCTTGGGCTTGGTATCAGGATAACGTGAACTGTCATCTCCGTTCGTGCCCCCATTATCTGAGAAGAAAATAACGAGGGTATTTTCAACCTTCCCCTCCTGATCAAGGGCTTCAAGAATTTGGCCAATCCCATCGTCCATGTGCTCAACAGATGCCACATATTGTCGACGTTCAGGTTCGATATGGTCGACTTTTCCAAGCCATTTGGGCGGCTCATCGAATGGGGTATGGACGGCAGTGAATGGCACGTACAAGAAAAAAGGATCTTTCTTTTTCTCTTTGATAAAACGGACCGCTTCGCTGATCAAGAGGTCCGTCACGTGCCCCTCTTCCTCAATAAGATTGTCATTCCTGTGCCAGGTCTTGGTGTATGGACCATGCTTGTAGAGGTGATTCCATGGATTAATTCCACCCGCCAACGAACCGTAGGACTGGTCAAAACCAAACTTACGGGGACCCCATTCAGGTTTCGAACCCAAGTGCCACTTTCCACTAATAGCAGTCCGATAACCGGCACCCTTGAGTGCCCTTGCCAATGTCATAGTATCCCATGGGAGGACCCGCTCGTTACTGGGCTTGGTATTACCAAATCGTGACCAGTAACGTCCGGTCAAAAGCGCTGTCCTAGTCGGAGTACACATGGGAGCCACATAGTGGAAATCTAGCTCCGCGCCCCGGCTCTGGAGCCGATCAATGTTTGGGGTCCTTATCGATGAACCGTGATAACCGACATCCGCCCAACCCAGATCGTCAGCAACAAGAATAACGATATTGGGCCTGTTATTTTCCGCGTCTGCAGACTGCCCATAATCAGGAAAAGCAGCTAAATATAGTATGATTAATACCCTTAATATGTTCATCCCCCAGCTAATGTAGTAACCTTTGGGCCTATTATTTCTGCCCAGAAATGCAGTAAACCGTGCCCTGCGTACGAATTAAAAGTTTCCCATCACTCATTGCCGGGCAGGCCATGCACAAATCATTAAGGTCATTCACGTGCATAATCTCAAATTCCTTCCCGGCCTTCAAAACATAGGTCTTGCCATTTTCAGCAAGGCAAAAAACTTTATCCTTATAGGCCCAGGGAGACGAGATGAATGAAGCTCCTCTTGGAAAGCGTACCCGGTCATAAAATTTGGTGCCGGTCTTAGCATCATAAGTGGATATCATGCCCTGATCGAGGAGCAGGTAATAAATATCATTGTATACGACCGGAGTCGTGTTATACGGGCCGCCCTTTGGCTGGTACCACTGAATGAAATCGTTAGAGTTCTGATCCTCTTTGAGGGAGATGTCTCCAGAAGCGCCTGGCCTGATCGCGTAGACGGGGCGGTGAGGATCCGCGAAGTAACCTGATGTCACATATAGAAGGCCATCAATCACAAAGGGTGAAGGAATGACTAGATTGGACATCCTGCCTGAGAGCTCCCAAAGTAATTTTCCGTCTAGGCCATAGGAGAGTATTTTTTTCTTCCCGGGAACGACAATCTCAGTCCGGTCCTTGGTCTGCCAAATCAGAGGAGTTGCCCAGGTACTTTTCTCTTTCCTCATCACTCGCCAATTTTCCGTACCCTTTTCTGCATCCAATGATGCAATGTAGGATTGCTCATGATTATCATAGACATAAAATACTTGGTTCTTATGAACGACCGGTGAAGCCGCAGCGCCATAATCAAACATGGTTTTTTTAGGAGTTATTTTATGTTTCCATAAAATTTTCCCATTGAGGTCATAGCACCAAAGGCCAAGATCCCCAAAGAGAACATATAGTCTTTTCCCATCAGTGACAGGAGTCTCGGCCGCGTAGGTGCTCTTTGGGTGCCGGCCCACTGGAGGTTCGCCGGTGTGCGCTTCATTTTCCCATAGTATCTTACCGGTCTGCAGATTAATACAATAGACCATCCAGTGATGCTTTCCGGATGGTATGCCTCGACGGCCCCTGCCCAGGTAAAGTCCGGCCTTGGGCTTTACATTTTCCTCGGCCTTATCATTGACGACACTAGTAACAAATACCTTGTCCCCCCAGATCACAGGTGATGACCAACCCATTCCGGGCACTGCTCTTTTCCATAAAACATTCTCCGTCTTTGACCATTTAACAGGTAAGTTTTTTTGGTTCTGTTTAATTGGTAATCCATTGGCCTGAGGTCCTCTTAGCCTCGGCCAATGTTCAGCGTTTTCTGCTAATCCAGAAATTGAGAGAAAAACCAAATTAATAATGAAAAATGTAATTATCCGCATCATCATACCCTAAGATAAGGCTCTTTAAATCAATGATGCGAGAGTAATCCACATAACTTTTGGTAAAGACTTCGTTGCACTCTCAGTACTAGTTTAGATTCGCGGACCAGCAAATATGGCAAATACCATTCCAAATGAAACAGTTTCAGAGCAGGCTCCAGGCTGGCCTGCCGCTGCGGCCATTGTGATCGGAAACATGGTTGGGATCGGGGTCTTCACTAGCCTAGGTTATCAACTCACCGATATCTCAAGCAATTTTTCTATTCTGCTTCTTTGGGTCATCGGTGGAATCTATGCCATTTGCGGAGCCCTATGCTATGGGGAGCTAGTAGCAAGCAAGCCACGCTGTGGAGGAGAATATCATCTCCTTTCATCAGTTTATCATCCAAGTGCTGGTTTTCTGGCGGGCTGGATTTCAGTGACTGTTGGGTTCGCGGCACCCATCGCTGCCGCCTGTGGGATTTTTGGAACTTACTTTGTGCAGTCGACAGGAATCGGTGATGAATCAGGAAAAATTCCTGCCGTCATAATGCTTGTCACAGTGACCTCAGTGCATCTCCTCAAACTAAAAGTGGGAGGTACATTCCAGATCATTATGACAGCTCTCAAATTTGGCTTAGTGCTTTTGCTTGCAGTGTGTGGAATTACAATGGGCGATGCGGGCTCCTGGGACTTTTCGCCTGGTCCTTATAACGTAGAAAAAGATATTATTATGAGCTCTGGTTTCGCAGTCGCCTTGTTCTACGTAAATTATGCATTTGCTGGCTGGAACGCGGCAACTTACGTAGCAGGTGAGATCAAAAATCCTTCCAAGAACATACCCAGAGCATTGCTTATCGGTACCATTTCAGTTCTGCTTCTTTACTTGCTTATCAATATTGCATTTATCGTCAGTACGCCGAAAAGCGAGATGGTTGGTAAGGAAGAAATCGGACTCATTGCGGCAAGGTACATTTTCGGTCAGTCAGGCGGGAACCTCATCGGCGGACTCATCGCGTTCGGATTAATTTCTGCTGTCAGCGCAATGACTTGGGCCGGACCCCGTGTAACGCAAATGATCGGTCAAGATTATGGCAAATTGCGTTTCTTTGCCAAGACCAATAAGAGCAAAATTCCTGTAAATTCAGTGCTATTTCAGTCCTGCATCGCGTTCGTTATGCTTTTGAGCGTCGATCCTGATCAAATCATCGTCTACTTGGAATTTGTATTGAACCTGTCACTTTCTGCCGCAGTTGCCGGGGTCATATGGTTAAGACTTAAGCAACCTAACATGGATCGGCCCTATCGCTGTCTCGGCTACCCGCTGACTCCAATTTTATTTTTATGCATGGCCTTTTATGTGGAATGGCGGTTGATAGAAAACCGACCCATAGAATCATTGTGGGGTCTAGGAACAGTCTTTATCGGCATTATTTTTTATTTTCTTGTCCGTAATTCATATCAACAGCCAGAGAACGAAAAAGGTTAGACCTCTAAAATTAATTTAAATATAATCAAAGTTTCTACATATGAATAAGGCGGTAACAAACACCATTATCATTCTGCTCGCAGTGATCGGAAATTCTATCGCGCAGAATGAAAAGAAGAGTCCACGGCTACCGGGGGCCGTGATCATCGCTGAGGCACTTGCGGGTAAGCTAGTTTCCGTGGACCAAGGTTCTTTCCAACGCCATTCGCTCGACCCTGAGAAAGCCATTGATCATTTCCTTTTTTACTATTCTGCGAATTGGAGTCCGAATTGCCTTAAATTCACTCCTGAGTTAATTAAGTTTTACACCAAAGCAAAAAAGGAAGCCGCAAATTTCGAAGTTATTTTTGTGAGCCGCGATGATTCAGAAAAGGAAATGCTCGATTACATGATAGAACAAAAAATGCCTTGGCCTGCTATCCGATTTGAAGATTTGACAAACTTAAGGTTTCTCAAAGAAGTATCAGGGCGGGGCGTGCCTAGCTTGGCTGTGCTCGATAGTCGGGGCTTAATCTTGGCGCAGAGTTATAAAGGAGGCACACAATATATTGGCCCTGATTCGCCTCTCCAAGAATTTCAAAAGCTAATAGGTTCTAAAGAAAACGAGCCCAAGAATTAACTTCTCAAAGCTAAAACGCTAAGTGTCACAACAGAACACGGAAAAGATGCGCTGCATCACCGGCATCTACCCGGTTTGTAACATCGTCCGTTACCCGGGCATCAAGCGTGCCTGCAGCGCCTACGAATTAAATGCCGGACAGATTGAAACCGAGCTGGACATACACAACCCCATCGACTGGAAAATAATACAAGACAATCCTAGTCTTCAACCAAGTCAGCAGTAATAATCGCCCAATAATGCGCTGTTTTTCGTACTGTCTTTGCCTTTTCCTTCTCACCATCACGGCCTGGGGCGAAGTGCCCGG
>Ga0302120_10001712_pt1 | contig 10268 bp, 2 predicted proteins | sample AG5_Bottom_MG_FD_203118 | JGI IMG/M metagenome (GOLD analysis project Ga0302120, IMG submission 203118) | Marine microbial communities from Western Arctic Ocean, Canada - AG5_Bottom | ecosystem: Environmental > Aquatic > Marine > Oceanic | place: Canada: Western Arctic Ocean | collected 2017-10-01 | reverse complement strand
GCGTTGGTAGTAATGCTCGAGAAGCGATTGATGCAACGCGGATTCAAGATCTGCATGCCAGATGGCGTCCATGTCGTCGAATCGGTTGATTCGAATCGGACTGCGAGACATACTAAGCGCTTCTTCAGGGAATACCCCAACCCGGCTAGGCACTCTGAGTGAGCAATGGGTTCATCCGAGTGCGTCCTTTCGTAATGATTCAACATGCAGTGGTCGAGAGTACAGATAGAGATGCTAGGCCCCAGCGGGCATGCTCCGGGCCCGCTTGGTATCGCGACCCCAGGACTTGATATTGGGGCTGAGCAGATGCACGAGGAGTTCCTCGCTGATCTATCCCATCTAGACGAAGTTCGCAGTGGGCATGCCAGAGTTGTCTCCGACGTCTCTGAGCCAATTGAGACGGCCAAGTCCCTAGCCAGAGATATTCAGCCACTCGATGAGATGCTGGCAGAGTTAGGCGGCTCTTTGAGCGCTGACAGAATCAGTATCCCCCTGCCTTCGGCCGTTCCTGATGATCTAGTAGTAGAGAGACTTGCGAGCGAGCAAGGAGAATTAGTACGGCTCATCGCACCAGAGCGTTTCGGCGGAATCATGAGGCAGTTCGCCCTGCCCGAGGATAGAGTCCTAACTAGGGCTGTTTGGTCGGAAGGTGAGTTGAACCTGGAGATCATCTGATTCCATCGTCGGCGATGTACGAGTCACGCTCCGGGACTTCTTGCAACTCATCTACCTCCTGCAGCACAGTGGACAGCGCCATCTGCGCGTTCTGCCGATGCGGCTCCCCTAGGACGTGGCTGGAGTACCTAGCCTCCTCGAAAATCCTGTCCAGTGCGACCAGCGCCTGCTCGCTGATAGGCAGGGCGTTACGAATCGCCAGTTCAAACTCACGGACAGTCTCGAAATCCCTGCGTAGGAACCCTCTGCGCATCAGTATCTGACATAGGCTCTCATAGCAATTGAAGATGGCTTCTCTGACCTCATCGCCAGCAGCTAGAAGCTCTGCAGTGTAACTGAACACCCCAGCGAGTTCATCGATGGCGGCCTGCTTACGCCTGCGCATCAGCATTGCCGCTCCGGCCACTAGAGCGAGTGCGATGAGAACGGCGACGAGGATGGTCGAGAAACCGAACGACTCACCTGTCTGCTGTTCATATTCTACATCTAGCCCGTCGCGGAAGATAGGCGGCCATGTCTTGTTGACCGGATCGACGAAGTCAGAGTCAGTAGTAAAGCACACCCGCAGCTCGCCCCAGAAGGTCTGGTTGTAGAATGAGGGGAGTCCTGTGTACGCCTCAAACTGATACACGAACAGGCCGTTCTGGTCAGTGAATCCAACCCTAGTGAAGTGTGATGTATCCCTGTTGTCACAGGTGCCGTTGACGAGATAAGCCGACAGTGGGAAATCAGGCACCACCTGTCCGGTGTCAAGGGCTGTGACGTTGATTGATCCGGACAGCAGTCTCTGATTCTTGGCAACATAGAGGGAATTTGGATTGAAGTCGTAAGCCACGGAAATCAAGATTATTACCTCGACTTCAAGAGAGTCGCCATTGAGGTACCTAGAGCTATCGGGCTCGATTTTGATAGTCAGAGTCAGTGATCCTGGGGGCATGGTTTGAATGGCATTCGTGGCGAGGTTGAAGTGCTCGGTCCCGTCATCTTCCCAAGGACTACCTGACAGGGGTAGCAAGAGATTCTCCCAATTCAACGAGATTGTCATGTTGTGCATGATGTTGGACTCGCCGCCTATCTCTAGTATCCGCCCCTGTAGTTTGATCTTGGCGTAGGGATCTCCTCGGATGATGTCGAGATTATTTGGAAACACCTCTATTTCAATGTCAGCCCTAGTGTAAACAGTGACATTGTACTGGGCCGGCAGATAGTAGGTCTCACCTGAGAAAGCGAAAGCGATGTTATGGGGTCCGCGTGCGATAGCGTATCCAAGGCCATAGGTATAGCTGAACGTGCCGTCAATTGAAGTGGTGATGGTCCCTACTACCTCGCCATCGAGTCGCATCGTCAACTCCCTGTCCTCAAGTCCAGGGCGGCCGGACGAATCCTCGTCGAACAACCGTCCGGTGAAGTTCCACGAACCCCCTCTGGTAACGACAGCTGAATCGACCTGTAGTGTCATTCCTGTGTGATACGCGATAATCAGAACTGTTTCTGTGGATCCTACCCTGTGATAGCCCTGTTCGGGTGCCCTGATGGTCAGAGTGTGGTTACCGACCTCAAGGAAGTCTGATACGGTCCACAGATATGACCATTCGCCGTTCTCATCGGAGCTGGTTATACCCACAAGTATTCCATCGACGAATATCTGTAACGAGTGGTTAGCGAGCCAACCTCCGGGTAAGTTATCCTTCACTGTCCCACTGAGCATCAGAGGATCACTCACGGCTACAGCCTGAGGCTGGACAACCGATACCTCCACGGGCCCATAGACAGTGAAGATAGTCGATGAGTTAGATCCCATAACAAACTCCTCACCTAGATATGTAATCAGAACGATACGTGGCCCCAACTCCATGTCTGGAGGCACGGGTATGTACAGGCTGAATGTCCCATTCTCGCCTACCGAGAGCCCAGTCAGGAACTCACCGTTCATAGAGACCTGGAGATTTCTGTTAGGCAGCACTCTCCCTGAGCCGTCGGTGAGCATGCCCTCAATCAGTAGCAGTTCATTTCGGTCGACTTCACCGGGTGGAGTTGTCAGGACGACTTGCGAGGTCTGAGTGGCGTTGAACACCTCAGTGTACGACGAGGGAAGGTAGTACTCAGGGTTGAGCGAATCGCCCTGGCCCATCGGATCAACCCAGGTGAACCCTCCAAGGAACGTCACCGTGACAGTGTGCATACCGTAGTCGACGTCTAGGGGTAAATCGTAGGTAATCGACCACTCGCCTGTGTTGGCACTGGACTGCGTGGAGTACACCGGACCGACGCTTACTCCATCGATGTCCAAGTGGATTATCCCGCCCCGGGGGTTGCCTCCGTGCACTAGGAATTGGCCGTGTTCATCGAGCAGAGTACCGCTGAAGGTCACACTCTCACCTGCTATGGCTGAACCGGTGATGGAAGTAATCTCCAACTCGGTCGGAGCGAGGATGATAACTCGGGTCCACGTCTCGTCGCCGAGGAGTCCGGTTGTGCCGTTGATTCCTGCGAACTCAGCAGAAATCGTCATCGGGCCCGGATTCCTCATGATATCAACGCTAAGTACAGCATTCATGGTTCCGTTAATGTCAGTGAATCCCCTCCAGTCGAGGACACCGTCCATCAGGATGTCGACCGCTTCTGCTACAATCGGTTGTCCGGCGTTATCAATCAGCGAGATGTTTACACTAATCACGTCGCCTCGGATAGTCCTGCTATCCGGATCGAGGTCCTGAGGATCGTCTATAGTCAGCAGCGAGTATCCACGACTATCGAAGGTCGAGTTGCCAGTACTCGAACCGTAGTAGTTCACATTGGGAGTGTAAGTGGCCATCAGGTCATGAGTTCCCCTCGGGAAGGTCAGGTCCAAGCGAATGTCAGCGGACCACGAGCCGTTTGGAGAGACAGGTCCGCCTGTAACCGTGAAGGTGCTGCTCTGCCCATCGATGGAGAATGTCAAGGACGGGGAAAGAGTGTTGCCGTCACGATCGGTGATACCACTGCCGTTGCTGGAGGTCAGCATGCCGCTGACTGTGAATGACTCACCGGCCGCTGGATTGTCGGTAATCGAGTCGAGAGACATATTAGTTGGAGATCTAACGGTGATGGTCGTGATAGTAGTGGCAGTTGAGTGCAGTGTGGAAGAACCGTTGAAGAACAGTGTGATGGCTATCAGCCCAAGCGGGTGAGAATGCGGTATTGCGAACGAGAAGTTGACCACTCCAGCGCCGTTGCTCTGGAACTCAGGCAACCAAGTGTCGTGGAACTTCGCACCTATTGTTGCGTTGCCAATCTGTCTGTCGTTGTCGCTCGACTCGACCAATCGGGCCCCGAAGTTGATTGATGAGCCACGGTCGGCCACCGTATTGATGATTGGACTCTTATCAACGAACTGAGTCACGCCGCGAACCAGTATCGAGGCGTTTCCGGTACCGGTGAGGTAGAACGGCGTACTACCATTGATGACACTGACCACCACAGTCTTGACACCGCTGGTGACACCGTTTCCGAGCGGGTCTGTCGGGACCGATACTGTGAACGAACCATTGCTCGTTGTAGTGGCGCTGTTGACGAGAGTCTCACTTGAGTCTGCGAGGAAGAACACCTCCAACGCCATTGGACCGTTAACGCTCCTGTTACCATCCACAGCGTCGATTACTCTGCCACTCATCGTGAACGTCTGCCCGGCTGTGACCTCGAGCGGTATGCTGTCTATCTCGACAAAGCTTGAGACTTGGACAGTGAGATTGACGAAACTGTCGTTACCTAACCACCTCCCTGCTCCAGCGACAGTGAGATTATCCGACTTGTCGTCTGGCACGTGCACTCGGATAGAATAGTATCCAGGCGCTGTATCGGCAGGAATTACCGGGTTGAATATAGCGACGCCATCGGCTCCAGTGGTCTGGTTCTCCATTAGCACCTGGGAAGACCCGTCCCAGTCGAAGTAAATGTTGGCCAGAACTCCCTGCAGCAGCGAGTCGTCCTCGACGTCTGTGATGGTGGCGTTCACCCTCATGGTCGAGCCTGCTACGACAATGAGGGCGTTAGGCGCAGCTTCCACGACGAATTCGGTCTGGATTCCGGCATCATAGACGGTATCGTCATCGACCTTGAAGTAATAGCCGCCGGAAGGGGGGTTCTGAGTGAAATCGAGAAGCACCCTGAGGTCGTACACCCCAGAGCCGACCCCCGAGGGCATCTGGAAACTGAGGTTGTAGCCGCCGGTAGTGTTGTCGATCCAGCCCAAAGCCAGACGGTGGACCACTGGTGGAGCAGGAGAGCCATCAGGAGCCGGAGGAAGGTTGGACGGCACCAACAATTGCACCACGACGGATGAATTGTTGCCGAGGATTGGGATGTCGTGGAATATGTCGTTGGCGGACCCTGCCACCCAGTTGGTGGTACCTCTCGGTGTCCAGTCAAAACCGAGTTGGACCGTGGCATTGGCCCTGCCCTGAATTCGAATAACATCTACCACTAGAGCGGATTGTAGCCATGTCGAGCCCGAGTAGTTCAGAACCCAACTGTAATCTCCGGCAAAGGACTCCCAAGGAGGCGTGAAAGCAACATCGACCCTAGGCAGGGTGGGGTCGGTGGCGTTCCACTCCTCGGTCCCGTTGAGCTCAAGGACGTAGGTTCCGAGGAAATCTGCCAGAGAAGTGTTGGTGTGATCAGTCAGAATCACTTCGACTACAGCGAGATTGCCCCGCGGGATTGGTTGCAGCGAATAGGCGAAATTGACGTAGCTACGTATCCCGTACTGGTCGGTGAAAGTGACTTGGTCGTTGGCATAAAGGCCCTCAGAGTCGAATTCTAGCTTGACCTGAACCTCGCCCGCGGGCAGCGGCACGCGGGCAGCGGAAAATAGCCAGCTGACCGAGAACTGGCCCGGAGATGAAGTCCAATTACTGCTGTTAAGGTACCACGAGGTCAACGTCGTGAAAGGGCCGTTGGTGTTTGCGCGGCGCATCTTGAGTATCAGCGTTCCATTCAACGCCTCGGCATTGGGGCCCCTGCTCAGCACGGTGCCGTTCAAGTAAATCTGAGAGTCTATCTCGAGTATGCTGTTGTTCGCTCCCGCTCCATCAAGAATGGCGGTGAGGTTCGGGGCGGGAGTGATATTGAACATGAACGGCATAGTAGCCGGCCTGACATGGTAAGAAGGGGTGCTTGCATTGTTGAGATCCTCCTCATGCCAGCCGAAGAAGTTCAATGAGGCGTTGATTAGCCCAAGCGGCTCTGATTCGTTGATGTTCAAGAAGAACTCGTAGTACCCTCCCGCCCCCACATCCGCGATTAGACTGACTGGGCCGTCACTCACTGTAGTGTAGTTCATGATGACCTGTAGACTGTCAAGTGCAGACGGGTCATTGAACGGGCTACTGGCCCACGAAATCTCACCCGAAACGGTGGTATTTACGCCAGCACCCAACATCGGTTCGTTGGCAGGAGGGGGCTCTCTGATGCTGAGATTGGCATCGTCTGAGATGTTTAGGCGCCAAGTGAAGGAGATGCCCTGAGAACCCACGTATCCCTTCTCAAAGACGTGAATCACTAGCGAGCCAAAGCCGGGGTTGATGACCATCTCAGGAGTGCCATTCAGACTGAAGCTGCCGTTTGCATCGGTGGTCCCGTTGTCAACTAAGTGTTCGGAAAGCGCGGCATTCCCAGGAACGTCTCCAGTGTCGTTGGACCCGACTAGGTAGAGGTACATCGTGACATTTTCTGCCGCGGTCCCATTGTCGGCAAACTGGAGTGTTCCGTTGAGCCAGATGTCGCCAGTAGACAGGTTCCTCTCCACCCAGGTCGGCCCCCAATCGGCGTCTACGACCTCAAGTGTGGCCATCGGCGGGCAGGCCTCGAATGGGATCCAGCCCATATCGAGGCCTCCTTGGTTCTGATTGGTCTCGAGGTGGACCTCGACCCATCTAGTGAAATCCTTGCCGTAGACCTCGAACGATTTGCCCGTCCAAGTACCGCCGGCGAATCCTGTGACCTTTCTCGTCGGTATTCCTGCGAGTCTGAGCATCACCGAGAATACAGTGGTGAACTCGTCGCAACTGCCCTCTAGTGTCGTGTTGAGAATCCAGTGAGCGACATCACTCTCGGTATCTATGTCGTCAGTTCTACCTGAGCCATCGTAGTTCAAAGTGAAATTAGTGGTAGAGTTCCCATTTATCAGATAGTCCTGAATCGCCAGCACCTTGTCCCAAGCGGCGAAAGCCCCGGATTCATTAATCACGGTATTAGTGACAGTATCCACGTAAGAGCTGTGCTTGTCAAGGAAAACATCAGGGAGATCGTAGGCATAACTGGTGCCAGAGAAAGAGGTGGAGTTGGCTATGATTTGTGGCCCGAAGAATATCTGCGGCGCGGTTACGAACAGCGTGTCGACAGTAGATTGGTCAATCAGTATGTCGCGAGTGAAGTTCGAGAAGTTGAGTCCGGCGTTGTTGTCTAGCCAACCGGTGAAGTTGACGGCGTTGTAGGGAGCTATCAGCTCGTCGCCCGGACCCATCATGCCGTCCTCGTTGTACTGGAGAGTCCACCCTAGAGTCTCCGAAGTGTTCCAAAAGCTCGAGTCGGACACACCTTGGGTAGTTGACCACTCAGGGAACATCTGAGTGTATCCAACTAGAGTGGTGTTGACACCCCAAGACACGCCAGTGTAGTAGTCGTAGGTGTGCCACCTCCAGTAGTGCTTCTGAGTCGGGTCGATACCGGTAGACGTGTTCTCGGCGACGAAGTACAGCATATTTTCGTCGATGTCGTCGGTAGGATCCCACGGATTCCCCTCAGCGTCAATGCAACCAAGACTCCAGTACTCAGGAGCACATTCCTGCCCATCTGGAACGCCGCCGCCATCGGTGTCCGGATCCCTCCAGTCTGTGCCAATCTGCTGCTCTATCGTGTCGGGAATACCATCGCCATCAGTATCAATTGGATTCAGGTCATCGGCGGAGTTGTTCTGAGGATTAGTCCCATCGAGATACTCCTGACCATCCATTACTCCGCCGTTGTCTGTATCAGAGACGTTCCACATGGTGTAGTAGGTGTCGAAGGTGCCGTTGCCACCAACGCCCCAGTTTAATGCGCATCCGGTGGTGTTCTCGAAGTAATTGTTGAGGCCGTCCTCATCAGTATCTAGGAGATTCTGACAGGGATTGCTTGGATCGGTGTCGTTGAGTATCTCATTGAGGTCGTCGACTCCATCCCCATCGGTGTCGGACATGTTGGGCAGAGACAGGTACCCCCAAGTTCCGAGCCCCTCTTCCCAGTCCGCAAGGCCATCGCCGTCGATATCGGAGTAATCGTCGTCGCAGTGTGGCTCGTTTATTACGCCCACAGTAGCGTCCCAACACCACGAGAAGTTGAGGAATACCACGGTCGCGGCATCAATCGGTTTGTCGACGTCTACGTTACGCAGGGAGCCAGATATGATTGATTGATATCTAAAGCCGGTAAGACTGCCATTCGTAGAGACGTAATAGGCCATTGCGGCGCCCTGTTGCCTCCAGTCGACAGGGTTTGGATTTAATCCAGTAGTAGAGTTCAGAGTGAGTGCCGAGCTTGTCGAATCCCATGTGATAATCTGCTTGACTATCTGTTCGGTAGAGACGCAGGGATCGGTTGAATGCGCTAGAGAAAGTTCGTCGCCATCGTTTATTCCGCCTCGGTCTGTGTCGGAGACATTCCACAGTGTGCAGGTCATATTCTCCTCCCAGTTGTCTATTCCGTCGTTGTCTATGTCGCCGGCGTCCTCGATTCGAGTCGGGTCAGTCTCTCCTGGGTCAACCACTCCATTGCCGTTGACATCCTCTTCACCGTCGTCGAACTGGTCGCCATCTGTGTTGTTGTTTCTCGGGTCAGTGGCTTGCGGTGGATCACCGTACGCGCCATTGACCTCGACGCCGTCCGAGATACCGTCGCCGTCGGTATCTATGGCGGTGGGGTCGGTCAGTAGTACGAAGGCCTCGTAGGAGTCGTTTAGGCCGTCGCCGTCGGTATCGTTGTTGTTGGGATCGGTCTGTGTGATGCTGTCAACCTCAGCGGTAAAAATGACGCAACCGCCTGGCCCGAGGCCAAGGACTGGATTACACGGAGATTCCGTCGCGGTCATATTGAATGGCCCCGGCCTGAAGTACTGAGTCGGAGGATTGGTAGAACCGTTGCGAGTACCCCAAGTAGGATTGACGTATTCCCACAGATTACCAAAACCGTCTCCGTCGGGATCACCATTTGGGCCGTCCATGTTGGAGTTCGAGGTTGGGTCGAGGCCGTTGGCAACCTCCCATCCGTCGGGCATACCGTCACCGTCAGTGTCCCAACCATCCGGATCCTCGTCAATGGCACCGTCACCATCGTCATCGTCACTGCTGCAGTCCGCGTCACCGTCGCCGTCGTTGTCAAAGGTGTCAACCAATCCGTCCTTGTCATTGTCCATCCCGTCATTGCAGATGTTGCCCATCGGGTCCTCGTCCGCTCCATCTGAACCGGTCCCCTGGATAATCTGCATGGCGCTCTCTTCGTCCCAATTCCTTGTAGGCACGGTACCGTTCCACCACACTCCATTATCCAGCTCTGAGGGAGTCGATGGCGAGTCCCATCCTGCTGGAATCCCGTACTGGTACTCGTTGAGATTGGTGAAAGCATCGCCATCGGGATCTCCGGTAGAGCCGTTCTCCCCCGTAGATGAAAGCGGGTTCAAGCCGTGCATCCACTCCCATCCGTCGGGCAGCCCGTCGTTGTCAGAGTCCCAATCTTGAGGTTGGGTGTTGATGTAGAACTCGAGTCCGTAGGTAAGGCCGTCCCCATCGGCATCAGTGGAGGCTTGTGCCTCCCATACACCGAACTCGAGGGCGGCGTAAGACGAAAGCAATAGTAAGGCACTGAACATCAGCGCCGAGCGACGCTTGCGTGACATCTCAGAGCGTACTGTCCTAGCGGAAACCACGTGCATACCGGAACCTTCTGCTGCCTACGGCAGAATGTACGGGTCTTAAGACGAATGGAGCGCCGTTCGGACATCGATTCAGACATACTCAGACGAGTTCAATCTCATCATCCTCATAATCATCCGAATCCTCTTCCTCGATAGAGGTTACAGGAGAGGGTAAATCCGAGTCCTCGCCCTCGGTTTCTTCGTCCTCATCCTCCCCTCCTAGGGATTCTAGGTAAGCGAGGTGAGCAGTCCACCTACGACGATTCATTCTGCTTTGGACACCTGCGAATAGGAGTAGTATGGAGACTAGGCCGATGACCATGGTAGAGAGACGCGGATGGGTTATCTCGTTGACAAGGATGTCCAGAAGAGAGGAGATTCCAACTGTCATAGTCACTGTAGTAGTGGCGGTGTACTCCTCCGGCCAGCTCTGCTCGGTGTCGAACGGGGTGGCGGTGATTTGGACGGAGACCTGTTGGCCGTTGTTGGCCGACTCGGGAACAATGACCTCGAGGTTGAATGTCGCCTCCTCGAAGGCCTCGAGTTCTATCAGAGGGGAGCCTGATGGCCCTTCGATGTCGACACTCCATCCAGATACTTCGACCTCGGCATCTAGCAGTATGGTCAGAGGGCCGTTTCCGTTGTTCTTGACCTTGAGTTGGATGGA
>Ga0302120_10001710_pt1 | contig 10271 bp, 9 predicted proteins | sample AG5_Bottom_MG_FD_203118 | JGI IMG/M metagenome (GOLD analysis project Ga0302120, IMG submission 203118) | Marine microbial communities from Western Arctic Ocean, Canada - AG5_Bottom | ecosystem: Environmental > Aquatic > Marine > Oceanic | place: Canada: Western Arctic Ocean | collected 2017-10-01 | reverse complement strand
GCGATAGGGTTCCGCCAGCTTGCGGGCTTCGGGACGCTGATAGGTGTCGAAAAACTCAAAAACCTCACCAATCATTTCAGGATTATTGGTGATCGTGCCAAAGTGGTCCCCACCTGCAATCTCCTTGTAGACATGCGTCATCTTGAGCTCCTTCATGTGCTCGACCCATCGCCGCACCGTGCCGACCTGAACGAGACGATCCTGCTCCCCGGTCACCACCATGATCGGCACCTTGATCTTTTCCAAGACCGAGGGGCTGCCCTGCAGGGCGGGAGCGAGCGGCGCAAGGGCCGCCCAAATCTTGGGATAGGTGAAACCGAGATACACCGTCCCTCCACCCCCCATCGAATGCCCCATGAGATAGATTCGGTGCTCGTTGATGTTGAATTCGCTTCGCACGATTTCGAGCACCTTGAGGACATCCTTCTCGCTCAGTTCACCAAGATTATCGGGGTCGCCCGGTTGCCCAAAATAGGATCCTTCCTTGCCCTTGCCGCGGCTGCCGTACCATCCGCGTTCATTGTAACCAAATGGGGCCACCACGATAAAACCACGCTTCTCCGCCTCTGCGGTGATCCCCGAATAGCGAATGACTTGCGAGGGATTGCTGCCCAACCCGTGCAGCAGCACCACGAGGGGAGTCTTGACCTTTTTCTTGTAGCTGGTGGGAACATAGAGGCGGTATTCCATCTCCTTCCCGGCCTCCTCAAAGTCATAGCTTCGTTTTTCTACGGCCCCCTTCTCGGAAGCGGCAACAAGGCATCCCGCCCCGGCAAGGACAGCCAAGGAGGTGAATAAGATCGATCGAGAGTTCATGTTGATAGCGACGTGGCGGTCACCAGAGAGGACTTCCACACCCTCTCGGGCCGTCAGCATTCCTGACCATGGCGGACCGCATGTTCATCGTGGCGCAGATCGGGGCGCATGTCCGCAAATATTTCGACCCGGGAAGCTTGCGGAAGAGACGCCCGGATCGCGCATTCCTGACTGGACTCTTCCCTGCCTCCTGCTTCTCGGCTTCTCGATCTCCAGCATTCTCCACTCCAAATCCCGCAACCCCTTCCATGAAAATCATTCTAGCGATCACCACGAGCCTGATAGCGATCCTCTCACCTGCCTCCGCCAATACGATCCGAGGAACGGTCTCGGACGGTTCCGGAAAGCCCATGGAAGGCGTGACGGTGTCAGCCTTTGATGAGAAACTCAATCAGAGCACTTCGGTATTCACGCAAGCCGATGGCAGTTTCACCATCAGCGGCCTGCGCGACACCACTCTCAACGTGCGGGCCCGTCTCCTGGGCGAGGAAGATTCCTGGAAGAAAAAAATCGCAATGGAAACATCGGACCTGGCCTTCACCATGAAGCCCGCCACGGGAGCAATCCTTGAACGGCAACGCCCGGCCAACAGCGGCTTCAGCATGCTCAAGTGGAACAGTGCGAAGGATAAGCACAACTTCAAGATGATGTGCACCTACTGTCACCAGGCTGGCACGATCGGCTTTCGCACTCCCGAGCGCCCGGTCGATTGGGAAACCATGATCACGCGCATGGATGGCTTTGGCGGACTCTACAAACACACCCAAAAAACCTTGGTGAAACGCCTCATCGATACATACTCGGATGAGGCCGTGGAAAAGTGGCCCGCCTATCAGGCACCCCCCGCACCCACCGGTCCGGCCACCAAGGCGAAAATCACGGAGTGGGACATGGGCAAGCGCTTTGAGGCCATGATCCATGATCTCGAAATTGGCCCTGACGGAACGATCTATGCCGTCGACATGGCCTCCAACTCGATTGCCACCCTTGATCCAAAAACCGGGAAGCGCGAATTCCATCGCTTCCCTGGAAAATACCGCGGGCCGCACTCGATCGAATTGGGCAACGACGGGCACATGTGGTGCACCCTGTGCGTGTCCGGAGAGATCGCGAAGTTTAATCTGAAAACCAGGAAGTTCACCATCACCTCGAGCGCAGAGCCCCCCGCCCGCCGCGGTTCCTACCCTCACACGTTGCGGATCAACCCCAAGGATCCGGAAGGACTCGTTTGGTACACCGATGCGGGACGGAACTCCTGTTTCTCCCTTCACCCCAAGACCCTCAAGGTGAAGGAATACAAACTCCTCCGCAAAGACCAGGCTGCCGGAGCGGGCAAGGGCGAGTCGCGGGGGATCACGCCCTATGGCATCGACTTCTCCCCGGTCGACGGGACGATCTGGTATTCCAAGCTCAACGGAAATCGGATTGGTCGCATCGATCCGAACTCCCCGGATGGGGACATCAAGGAATGGAATCCTCCCTTTCGCGGACCACGCCGACTGCATCTCGCTCAGGACGGAACGGTCTGGGTTCCAGGATACGGCTCGGGAGTCTTTGGCAAATTTGATCCCAAGACGGAGAAGTGGAAAGTCTACGACCTGCCCGACAAGGAGAACCAGATTCCCTATGCCTTGAACCTCGATCCGAAAGGAAAGGTCTGGATTTGTGGCACAGGCAACGACGCCTTGTACCGCTTCGATCCCAAGACCGAAAAGCTGGTCGAGTTTCGCATGCCCTCACGGGTGACCTACACGCGGGAAATCGAATTCGACGAGGAGGGGAATCTTTGGACCTGCAACTCGAACGCTCCCGTGCGACACACCGAGCGCGGCTACGGCTCCATCATCAAGTTGGAGATCGTGGGAGACGAACTCAAGACCGCGGGCAAGTAGAGCGCATGAAACAACTGGGCGTCCTCGCGATCGGAATTGCCCTGGGCCTGGGCACCTCCCTCGCCGTGGATAAGGCCGGATCGATCGAGCAGAAAACCAAGGTGCACCGCCTCGCCAGCACGAAGCGTGCAGTCTATGATGCCTTTGTTTACGCGAATCGAATCCCGGAAAAGGCCGAAGAGGGCGAGGCCGCGAGCGATCTCGCTGGGCGCATTCTCGGTCGCCTCGCCAATCAGGAGGGCCGCGTTCTTCTCAAGGTCCCGCCAGGCATGGATCGCGCCGCCTATGAAGGATACAAGACCTTCCTCCGGGACGAAGGTCCCTCCAGCGTCGGCAATTGCATCGCGTGTCACACTCCCCCCCAGTTTACCGATGGGAAGGCTCCTTCGCTTCGCAACCTGGGCCCTCGCAAGGTCGACCTACAAAAGGTTCTCCGCGCCAAACTGACCGCGCGTGCAGAAAAACAGGACGGCTATGCCGCCACAAAAATCAGCCCCAAAGACCTGCCCTCCCTCCTCGCTTTTCTCAAGACTCTGAACGACGTGCCCGAGGATCAGTTTCGCGATCTCATCGTGAAGGCCCAAGTGCTCGACACCACCGAGGAATACCAACCCGATCCCTAGTTTTCTGCGAACATGCCAATTGCGTAGAGTTGAAAGAGAGCCCTCCCTTCACCCGCGCAATCCTTCCTCTCCTCCCGCTCTTCTCACTCGCTCTCCTCGAGCTCATACTCCACTTCTGTCAAGCGGACCGTGCTCTCCAACAAGCCGGGTGCAAATCCGGGCTGCGTCCCCTTCCGTCCCCCGTCCACCCACTTGAGAATGGCGCGGCGATAGGCAATGACTTTCCTGGCAATATCAACCGGCACGGTTCGCACTTGGATGACCTGAATCCCCTCATCGGTCTTCTCATGGTAGATCTTCTCGGAGAAGGACCGGTTCCCCTTGATCCCTTCACTGAGCGGAAACAGAAATCCGTCCTCTCCCACCGGCCGAAACAGAATCACGACCTGGTCTTCCGGCACATTCTTGGTCCGCCCTTTGGCAACAAACCAGTGCTCCACGGTCTCTCCGGCTCGCGGTGAGCGGATCTTCGCTTCGGCCTTCTTGTCCTCCTCAGCCCACACTGACAGCCCGGGCCAAGCAAGAAACAATCCGAGCAAGAGAGAGGACTTCATCTCGGGAATTCTGACACCCGGATTGCCCCCGCACAAGTTCCCAGATTCATCGCCCCTTGCCTCCCGCAACCCACCTGCCAGACTGTATCCCTCTTGAGCAACAAACCCGTAACCCGCTTCAATCACCTGACCCTGGGCACTCGCGACGTGATCGCGACACGTGATTTTTTCATCCAAACCCTGGCTTGGAAACTCGTCGTGCGGCCCGGCAACATCGAAGTGGAAGCGGCTTGGCTGGAACTCTCAGAAGGACAACAGATTCACATTCTCCATGTCCCGGGTTTTGAGGTCTCTCCCTTCGAGAAGGAGTTTGGGCGCCACGTGGCCGTCGACTATCCCCTGGCAGAGTTCCCAGCGCTCAAGGAACGGCTGGTTGCCCACGGCGCCGAGCTCATCGCGCCGATCCGCAAAACACCCTTCGAGCGCTTCTTCTTCAAAATGCCGGAGGGCTACCTCTTCGAAGTGGTCGATGCCGCGCGCAAACCAGAGGGGTAGCATTCTCTCTCAAAAGCTCAATCTACTCCCCTCGCGCGAATCTGAACCCTTCTGCCTCCCGCCGCAGTGCGCTCTGCCATCTTCTCTGTGCCACACCCCTGAATTCTGCCTCCCGCCGCCGTCCGACCCAAAATACGGGAATCTGGAGCGGACGCCCCTACCGCCATGATCACGTGGTAGCGGAACCAAAGGAGTCCTTTTCGCCTCCTTTCCCCTCGGAAACCCACTCCCACCGCCCTGAGGCGACGACGCCCAGAAATGCGCCAAACTCTGGGAATTCTAGGCCCCCTGTGCTCGATTCCTTTCATGATTCCCAATATTTCAGAATCCCCAAGGAACTCACTCCGGCACAAAAACCCAAAAAGATTCGGATTGTTGTTGCCGGATGCCGATTCAACGGAGATCTTTTGGGGGAGAGAGAAACTCAACCTACGCCATGAAAATCCACAACAGCCTCAAGCCGATCATTGCGATCGTCGGTTTAGCCTCATTCACTACCTCCGCCGGAGCAACTACCGTTTTTAATGAAGACTTCGAGAGCTATGCGCTCGGAAATTCCGACGGCCAGGGAGGCTGGGTCGATTTTGGAGGATCTCGGATCGTAGATATTGTCGATTCCCATGCGAGTGGCGGAAGCCAATCGATCGCGTTCTCGACGAACCCTGGCTATGGCGGCGATTCCACCTTGGACTTGGCAGACCCGATTACCACGGGTCAGCTCGCCTTCTCCTTTGACATCTATCAGCCTGCGGCGTTCGACGGAACAGCAGAAATTTATCTGAGCCGCTCGGCGACGTTAAGTGGCGGATTTGAGACTGGTTTTCACCTCATCGGGGACGGAGGGCAGGGACTGTTTCGGTCCCCTCAGATCACCGCCACAACCCCTCTTCTCACTGATCAGTGGGTCGCGGTGACTGTCAGCATCGATCTCGACGCCGATACCGCAGCGGTGAGTTATGGCGGAACTGAGATTCACAATGGCACTTGGGTCAGCGGAGGTGCCTCACCTTCCCAGTATCAGGGTCTCAATATCTGGGCTTCAAACGGCGCTAATGTAGAAAATTTCTACATCGACAATCTGAAACTTGACATCGTACCGGAGCCCAGCGGACTGGCCCTCTTGGGCTTGAGCTTCATTGGCTTGGTTCTTCGCCGGCGCCGCTAGTTCCTTACGGACTGACAAAGACTCTCGAATGCAATGCTGCCGATCACCATCGGCAGCATTTTTGTGCGTGCAGAGAAGAGCCAGCCGGCCCCCGTCTCGACATCCCTGGGCAGCGACAGAGGGCGCACGGCCGAATCAATGAAGTCCAAATACCCTCTGCCCTAGCGTCGGACAAGGGCGCCTTCCCTCCAATCTCCTTTTGGCCCGCTCCACTGACCTGATCGACCGCACCATCAATCTCGCATCCTGATCCCGCTCACTGGTGACCCGGGAGATGTTTCGCCACGCGTTCACCACATCGGAGGGATGCGCTCCGCGTGAGTCCCCGGGGGAGCACGAAGTGCCGCATTCTGCGCGCTTGGGGGCGGAGATGACGGATCTTCCTCTCGGAGATCATCCGCCATCAGTAGGCGGGAACTAAAAGTGGCCCCTCCAACGTTGATAGGTTAGATCCTGATCAGGATCTGCGCGATGGCCGTTATCGATACCTTTCTGAAGTTGCTGATCGCCCAACGGGCGGAGAAGCTGGTTCTCATTCCTGACGAGATTCCCACCGTGGTGAAGGGTGACGAATCCATTGAGCTTCCCATGCCCGCCGTGCCCGTTGACCTGGTGAAACGGCTTTCGGTAGAGGTCGTTGGAGAGCCTGTAACAGGCCCCTCTCTCGAAGGTCGCTATTGCACTGCGGACGGAGAAGAATTCACTTACGCGGTGAGGTCCAACGAATCGGATTGCCGCATCGAATTGCAGACTGTTGAGACTGGGGTGCACCATGATAGTGAGGGAGAGAGCCCGGACCTCCCGAAGGTTTCGAAGCAAGACCCTCCGCCCCCGATTCCGCTTCAACCCTCACGGGGCGACCCGCTCCCACCCCCGGAAGGCCCCTCTCTTTCTCCCACTCTCGGCTTGGAGGCCTCAGATTGCAGTCCCTCTCCGGGCGTTCTCCGCGCTCTTGAGCAGGCCCTGCAGGCTGACGCTTCCGACATTTTTCTGTCCTCGGGAAAACCGACTCAACTGAGACGAATGGGCATCATCGCCTCCCTCGAATCCGCTCCCACCACCGACGATCAGATTCTGCAGTTGATTCCCCGGGAGGACTACACCCGCAAACTCGAGCAATGCGGAAGCGTGGACTTTGGCATCCGATGGAATCTCTCCGAAGGAAGCCGGCGCTTCCGCATCAATGTGTTCCGTCACTCCCGGGGACTAGCCGCCGCCATCCGGCCCATTCGCAATCGGATCCCATCCTTCACCGAACTCAACCTCCCACGAGACCTGCAGGCACTCGGAGCTTATGCCAGCGGCTTGGTGCTGGTCACCGGCGCATCCGGATCGGGAAAGTCCACCACTCTCGCTGCGATCGTGGATCACATCAATCGCACTTCCGCACGCCACATCATCACGATTGAGGATCCCATCGAGTTTGAACACGAGGATGACAAGTCCCTCATCCACCAACGCGAGGTCGGCGAAAGCGTGGAGAGCTTCAGCTCGGGATTGCGTGATGCCCTGCGCGAAAATCCGGATGTGATCCTCTTGGGGGAGATGCGCGATCTCGCCACCATCTCCGCCGCTCTCACGGCGGCCGAGACCGGTCACCTGGTCCTCTCCACTCTTCACACCGGCAGCGCCACCTCCGCCATGAATCGCATTGTCGATGTCTTCCCTGGTCACCAACAGCCCCACATTCGCATTCAGCTTGCCTCCTCCCTGCGAGCCGTTGTCTCGCAACGATTGGTCCCCTCGATCCGGCACAACGAACGCCTGCCCGCCTTGGAGAAACTGATTGTCACTCCGGCGGTCGCGAACACCATTCGCGAAGGCAAGGAACACCACATGCAAAGTGCGATGCAAACCGGGGCCGAAGAGGGCATGGTCACCCTTGAACGCTCGCTGGCAACCCTGGAGTGCCGCGGCCAAATCAGCCGCGAGACTGCCTTTCGGCATGCCCATGATCAGCAAGCCTTGCAAAAACTGTTCGAATAGCCCCTGCATTTTATATTTCTCTTACCCTGAGGGTGGAAAATACTGCTAGGTTCCTCATCATGAAAACTGCCTGTCTGACCACGGGTCTCCTACTCGGAATCGCTCAAATCTCGATGGCAGGAGGAAACAGCTCCCTCGTGGAACTCGACAGCGTGATCTCCCTCAAAATCGAAAAGGAGAAGTGACCATCATTGGCGACGGCATCGTTAGGAAGCGCGTGATCAGCGATCCGGAGCACGGAGACGGTAGCGCATTCGGTCAACCCGCGCAGTGGATCCATGCCAAGGTCGATGGGTGCACCTTCGAGATTGTCCCCTACTTCAGCAGCTCCGACATCGGAGGCGTTCCCGGCCCATCCCCCGACAAGCTGACCCCTGAGATGAAAGAGATGACCAGAAAGTGGTGGGAAGGATTTCTCGCCACGGCCAATAAGGTGAAGGCGGGCGATGCGGTGACGATCGGCATCCGAGGCACTTATCACCGGGAGCTCGATGGGGTCAATCCCTACCGGCGCTTCTAGCAGGAATGGCACAAGGTTAAGATGGGGCCTCGTCCCCGGAGGGATTGCAGCTTATACAGACCGGGGACATGGTTAGAAGGTGTTCGGAGACATGGTTTATACTTCGCAAAGTGTTGAATGCCCTGGAAGACGCGCGATCTGAGAGCCCTGAAAACTGAGCTTGTGCGACTAGCGTTGATCCCAGAGGCCAATAAGCGTGAGTTGATGCGCCGCTACAAGATCAGATCACGTTTAAACAACCCTCAGGCTCCGTTTCCCGGAACCACTCCACTCCTCCTCGAACTTGCCTCTTCCGGATGTCCCGTCGTCGCTTCGATCCTAGCTGGAGATCGAGACGTCGGAATCCGATCCCTCCCTTACAAATATCCTTGCGATTTGCACTTGTCTTTATCAGGTCGACCGCAAAGGCGAAGGTCCTCGGTTGGCAACGGACTTGTGTCTCTTTTGCAGCCCTTCGATCGTTAATGAGTAACGAATGAAATGCACTCCAAGGGGCTTGGTCCTTACTCAATTCGCCGGGCTTTCCTTTTTCCGCTTCATGAAGCAGCCTGCGCGCGCTTCATGCCCGCACTCGACCCGTCCCAGCTGAATGATCCGTCCTCCAACGATGAGATTCTCGACGCATTTCTGAACTACCTGATCGAGGAGGGGATTGAACCATACGAGCACCAGGAGGAAGCGATTCTTGAACTCTTTGCTGGTAAGAACCTGATTCTCAACACTCCAACCGGCTCCGGGAAATCGCTGGTCGCGCTAGCGTTGCAGTTCAGAGCGATCTGCCAGGGGAGGCGTTCCTACTACACCGTCCCGGTCAAGGCCCTGGCCAACGAAAAGTTTCTCTCCCTCTGCCAAATTTTCGGGGCCGAGAACGTGGGGATGATTACCGGAGACGCTACCGTCAACTCCGACGCACCGGTCATTTGCTGCACTGCCGAGATTCTTTCCAACCTCGCATTGCGGGAAGGCGGGACCGCTGCGGTGGACGATGTCATCATGGACGAGTTTCACTACTACTCCGACCACGAGCGCGGAGTAGCCTGGCAGATCCCCCTCCTCTCCCTGCCCCAAGCCAGATTCCTCCTGATGTCAGCCACTCTCGGAGAGACCTCTTTCTTTGAGAAGGCCCTCACCGATCTCACCAACGTCCCGACCGCCCTCGTCAAATCGGAGAATCGTCCCGTCCCGCTGGAATTCGAGTACAGCACCGTTGCGCTGGAAGAAAAGGTCCAGGAACTGGCGGACGCCGGCCGCGCTCCGATTTACCTCGTGCACTTTACCCAGTTATCCTGTGCTCGCACAGCCCAGAATCTAACAAGCAGGAACTTCTGCAGCAAGGAGGAGAAGGCCGCCATTGCGGAGATACTCGTCGAAGCAGACTTTCGCAGTCCCTACGGGAAGGACATCCAGAAACTGCTGCGACACGGACTTGGCATTCACCACGCCGGCTTGCTTCCCAAGTACCGCGTCCTGGTCGAGAAACTCGCACAACGGGGACTTCTAAAGGTGATCTGCGGCACGGACACCCTCGGAGTTGGCGTTAATGTTCCGATTAGAACCGTTCTCTTTACCCGCCTTTTCAAATACGGCGGGCAGAGCACCAGGATCCTGGCGGTTCGTGACTTCAGGCAGATCTGCGGCCGCGCCGGCCGGAAGGGATTCGACGAGATCGGATATGTCGTCGCGCAGGCCCCGGAACACGCGATCGAGAACCTCAGGGCCGACCAAAAGGCTGCGGCCAAGGGAAAGAAGAGCAAGGCCAACAAGAAAAAACCGCCGGAAAAGGGCTTCGTCAACTGGGACGAGAAGACCTTCCAAAAGCTCATCCACTCACCACCGGAGAAACTCACCTCCAGCTTCACCATCAGGCACGGCATGCTCCTCAATGTGCTCAGTCGAAAGGTGGAGGATGGTTGCGCTGAGATGCGGAGACTGATCTCATCCTGCCACGAATCGGACACCAAGAAACGAGCGCTGCGTCGCCGAGGCTTCGCCCTTTTCCGTGGTCTCGTTGAGGGAGAAGTCTTGACCATCATCCCTCCTGACGAACGCGAGGGGCCGGCCAAGGTCGCACTCAATGTCGACCTGCAGGAAGATTTCACCATGAACCAGGCCCTCGGTCTCTACCTTCTGGAAGCCATTCCACAGCTGAATGCCGAGGACCCCGCTCATGCCCTGCAGGTGATTTCACTGATCGAAGCAATCCTGGAAGACCCAACCACC
>Ga0302120_10001708_pt1 | contig 10275 bp, 13 predicted proteins | sample AG5_Bottom_MG_FD_203118 | JGI IMG/M metagenome (GOLD analysis project Ga0302120, IMG submission 203118) | Marine microbial communities from Western Arctic Ocean, Canada - AG5_Bottom | ecosystem: Environmental > Aquatic > Marine > Oceanic | place: Canada: Western Arctic Ocean | collected 2017-10-01 | reverse complement strand
TACTTTTAACACATGGTCACAATGAGAATGAAAAATTAACTAACGGTATTCAAAGAGCAAACAATTGGTCTGGAATTGTTGATATTATTGTAAACAGTTAATTAACTATTGACAGTTATACTAAATGTCATAAATAAGTATATGAAAGACCAGATAATAATGTTATTGATAGGTATTTTAATTGCCCTTGGTGGTTGGAATCTAACTCAAACCTTTAGTTTATCAACTACTCAAGCAGTTATTGATGATAAAGTTGATAAATTAGAAAGAGCCGTTGAAAAAATACAAGACCAAATAGACAATATGCAAGACAAAGATGAAGAGATTATAGAACAGCATGAAGATTTATTTGAACAAATAAGAAATAACAATAACAGTACATCATCAGGATACAATTATTAAAAGGAATATATAATGGATCAACTTAATATTTTAGATAATTTAAAAGCTAACACTGGTAGAGATAGTGCGTTGGAAACTCTTATGGATGTCGAGCGTGTTATGGATACCGCTAATATTTATGTATATAAGAACTGGATTGAAGGCGAAGTAGTAGAAGGACCACGTATAGATAGATATTGGGTTACAGTTACATTAATGTATCCTAAGGCTTTAATGCCAGATCCTGAAGGTGCTATGCGACTAATTAAAAATGGTTGTAAAGTATACTATACTGAAGAAGAACTTATTACAGCCGCTAAGTTAAGAAGTCCTGACGATAGCGAAGGACAAGATAATGCAGCCGGTAAACGACCAGGGCAAACACGTGCTAAAAAAGTTATTAAGCCTATATGGTTAGTAACACTAGTAATGCCAAGAAAATATTTGGACGATGTTGAAGCTAGTAAGTTACGTGTTGATGATCAAGATATTAATAGTGATTCAGTAGAACAAGCATACTCAGATGAAATATCTGCAGATAATGCACCAGATGAATTAGGATTAGAATAATATGAGTATACAAAATAACGATTTAATAGATTTAATAGAAACAACATTTAGTATTGACCAATATAAAAGTAAAATAGGCGATGATAAAAATGTTGTTGTACTTGCATTTGAAGTAAAAGATCCAGACCCAGCAAAAGACCTAAGCCAATTTATAGAGACAGGGCATGATACTATAGATGTAGATGTGTCACCAGGACCTAATAAAAATGGGTTCTATCAAGTATTTGTTGAATTAGAAAGAAACAGTAAATTATTTGATAGCATTGATAGTATTCTACGTGATGTAACTCGTGTAGATGAGTCAGCAAATAGTTTTAGATTTAATGCATACAAAAGCGATTCGCCTATAGAATGGAATAAACAAAACTTTGAGTCAAGCGTACACACTAGTAGCTATGATTATACAATAGCAACTAATCCAGAGGCCCACGAAATATCAGAAAGAATCAAATTTTTAAACAAATATTAATAAAATGTTTTTATTAGGAAAAATCAAAATGCTTGTAATCATGACCGTCATAATTGGCGCTCTAGGATTCGGTGCATGGAAATACTATCAATACACACAACAACAAATTCTTATATACGCAACAAATGCCGCACAGGCAGAACAAGCGGCTGAAGAAAGCAATGCCGCAATGGAAGCCATAAAGCAGGATTTAGAACAAGTACAAAAACAATTTAATGAAGTAAGCCAAGAGTTTGCTGATGCTCAATCACGTGTTGATACGTTAGAGAAGAAATTAAGCAAACATGACTTAGGACAACTTGCACAAGCAAAGCCTGGACTAGTTGAAAAAATAATCGACAAAGCAGGTGCAAATGTAATGAGATGTATAGAGATACTAAGTGGATCACCATTAACGGAGGAAGAAATAAATGTTACAAAGAAATCAAAAGCCAACAACGAATGTCCTGGACTTGCTAACCCAAATTACAAGCCATGATTAAAGAAACATTATTAATAAGCGTATTAGCCTTAACTGGGTGTGCATCAATGCCAGACGTGATTACATACAAATCAGAACCAGTTGACCGACCAGCACTAGTGCTACCAGATACAGTTGAATTAGAATTAAGAAATGCTGATTGGGAAATTATTACAGAAGAAAACGCAGAAACTTTATGGAAAGAATTACAAGAATCAGGTGAACCTATTGTTATATATGCATTAACTACTGAAGGATATGAAGCTCTTTCATTAAATATGGCAGATGTAATAAAATTGCTATCACAACAAAAAGCCGTAATTGAAGCGTATAAAGAATATTACGAGCAAACAGAAAAAAGCATAGACAATTATAATAACACTGAGAAGAAAATAGAAGTTGAGAAAGATGGATTTTTCAGTAAATGGCTATCTGATAATGAAACTAAACAAACCTTATTTGATTAAAAACACTAGCGTTTAACCCACTTCGGTATGTCAATAAATACTACAATGAAGAAGTCAAATAATCCTTGGTTCATATTAGGCGTCCAGCCAGGGGCATCTTTAAAGGACGTAAAAACAGCATACAAAAGATTAGCCTTACAGAACCACCCTGATAAGGGAGGTACTATTGCTGAATGGTTAGCAATAAGTGATGCATATGAAAGTATCACAAGTAAAAAGTACATTCCTATAGTAAAATCAACTGATACCAAAATGCTTAATGTGGCATTAACTCTTGAGCAACAAATAAATGGCATTAATGATTATATTAAAATAGAGGATGGAGACGAGGAATTATTCATAAAAGTAAACATTCCAGCTGGTGCATTAAAGAACGATAAGTTTAAGGTTAGTAATAAAGGATTAAACTATATAATAAATGTTAAAGAAAAGGCAGATAAAGACTTTACAAGACAGGGAAACAATATTATAATGTATAAAACATTGGACGTTATTGATGTAATGAAACGTACTCCATTTATGATAATGACGCCAACAACAGGTGAACAGTGTAAGATTGATATTCCTACAGATACACAAACAGGTACTATTATAGTACTTAAGAAGCATGGATTGTTTAATAGAAAAACAAAAAGAAAGGGCAATTTAAGGGTACATATAAAGGTAGACATACCTTACTTAAATAGTAGCAATATGGAAGATTTTATAAAAAGGTTAATAACTAATGACTGATATTGAAAAAATTGTAATAACTGCTATAAATTTGGCTAAAAAACTAAAACATGAATATGTTACTATTGAACATTTAGCGGCAGTTATATTAGATGATCCACATGTAATTGCAATGTGTTTTGAAGTTGATGCTGACTCTGAAGGTTTACAAATTGCATTAGTAGAATATTTAGAAAAAGAATGTACAGATTTAGTCACAGACTCAACTCAAGAACCTAACCCATTTAAAACACAAATGTTAGAAAGAGTTTTTAATAGAGCATTAACACAAGCATTGTTTCAAGGAAAGAAGCATCTTAATCAACTTGATATAGTATTGAGCATTTTAACTGAAGAAAATAGTGTGACAGCACAATACGCAGAACAAATGGGTTTAAATAAAAATAAAGTTATAAGCTGGTTGTCAGAATCCAATGCAAAAGAACATGAAGCTATTTTTGGAGCAATGGACGGAATGGAACCTGGTCGCAGGAACCAACAAAGAATGACTCCTAGAGATGTGTTAATGCAATTTTGTACTAACATGAATGAGAACTATGATGAATATGATGATGTAGTTGGTCGTAGAAAAGAATTAAAAGATTTAGTACAAACAGTAGCACGTAAGAAAAAATCTAATTGTATATTAACAGGTGGAAGTGGTGTAGGTAAAACAGCTATTGTACAAGGATTAGCAAGACTTATTGTAGAAGGGCATGTTCCAGATTTAATCAAAGACAAGGTTGTATGGGAACTAGATATGACAAAATTAGTTGCTGGTACAAAGTATAGGGGCGACTTTGAAGAACGTATGAAACAGTTAAGTGATGCATTAATACAAGAACCTAACATTATTTTGTTTGTAGATGAGATTCACACAATTATTGGTGCAGGTAGTACAAATGGTACTATGGATGCAGGCAATATGTTAAAGCCAGCATTAAGCAATGGTAAACTAAAAGTAATTGGTGCAACAACAGATGAAGAATATAGAAAAGTATTTGAAAGAGAAGCAGCTCTTTCACGTAGATTTACTAAGATTATAGTTGACGAACCTAATGCAAAAGATGCTAAGGAAGTAATTTTAAATACATTAGTATCATACGAAGCATTTCATGATGTCACTATTAGACCAGAAGCAGCAGAACTTGCTGTTGATTTAAGTAACCAATATATTTTTAATAAGAAACTTCCAGATAAAGCATTTGATATTATTGATAGAGCATGTGCATATAATAGAATATTACCAGAAGAAGAACGTTTAGATATTATTTGTGATGATGAAATTAGAGCAGAAGTAGCAAGATTAACAGGTATTCCAAAAGAACATTTAGGAAAAGTAGAAGATAAAGAAACATCTACTAAACATGCAGAAGTAAGAGAATTTTTAGAAAGTACAGTATTTGGACAACAAATTGCCATTAATAAAGTCGTAGACAGTATTACAGTTAGTATGGCAGGACTTAAAGATCCTATAAAACCTATTGCTAGTTATTTGTTTACAGGACCAACTGGTGTTGGTAAAACAGAACTTGCTAAACGTTTATCACAAGCAATGAGTATGAAGTTATTACGTTATGATATGGCTGAATACCAAGAGCGTCATACAGTTTCAAAACTAATTGGTAGTCCACCAGGTTATGTTGGACACGGAGATGGTAAAGCAGGTGATGGTTTACTTATTGGGCAACTAGAAGACAATCCTAATTGTATACTATTAATGGATGAAGTAGAAAAAGCACATCCAGATTTAATGAGTGTATTGCTAAGTTTATTGGACGAAGGTATACTTACAAGTAGCACAGGCAAAGTAGTAAGTGCTAAAAATTCAATTATTATTATGACTAGTAACCTTGGAGCTCGAGATTCAGCAATTAAAAGTATTGGATTTAACGAGGAAACATATAATGCAAAAGCAGTAGATGATGCTGTTAAGAATTATTTTGCTCCTGAATTTCGTAATAGATTAGACGGTGTAGTTAAGTTTAATACTCTAACAAGAAATGATATGAAACGTATTGTTATTAAATTCTTGGGTGAGCTAGAAACATATGTAGAAGGTAGACATATTACTATTAATTGGGGACCAGAACTAATAGCAATGCTAGAAGATAAAGGATATGATCCTACAATGGGTGCAAGGCCACTTGCAAGATTAATTAATGAATCAGTTAAACTTCCGTTAGCAAAATACTTATTAGATAACAAAGAGCAAGGTACATTAAATTTAGATTGGAAACAAGAAAAGTTAACAATAGTAGCACCAGTTACAGCACCAGCATTAGTCCCAACACCACCAGTTACAGCACCAGCATCTGATGAACAGTGATGTAACAATAAAACCAACAGAATCTATATTTTATAGAGCGTTTGATACACGTATTAAATTAATTAAAATTCCACGTAATTTCCATTTTACCTATACCAAAATTAATGATATTGGGAAATTACGATACAGAGTAGTAAAAAATTATAGAAGTAGACATGAATATGATGCTAATTTTTATACTTCCGATGAATCAATTATAGAAAGTCTTTTACAGTGCCAGTTTGAGATTATAGAAATAACCAAGCCCTTAAACAAAACACATAAAGAATTATTACACAAACGTGATAGAAAAGTAGTTATACGTGATAAGTTATGGTTTAATCGATATAAACATAAAATATCATCTTGGCATAATTGGGATAGAGTAACAACTGTAGAAGAAAGCCGTGATATGGTAAAATGGATATATGAACATTTTCCAAAAGGTAAGAATAGAATTGTATCTAGTATGTATGGCAGCTATTTTACTTCATCTAATCGTTTAGCACAACCACCAACAATCTTCACAAACAGTGAAGAAACAATGATGTTAATGAAACTAGCATACAGTAATATGCTACGTTTGACTATGGAAACCTGTATAACGCTTCAAGAACTTGATAATTGATAAATACTTGTAAGATTAAAGGAGATTATTAATGGCTAGTTCTAACATAGTTCTAACAAACAAAAACGAACTTAATTATACAAGTGAAAAAGTAAAAGGCGACGGTTACTATGGTTTCGCTGATGGTTTACATACCATGAGTTTTCATGTGGTAAACTTTACAGGTAGAGTTCACTTAGAAGCTACTATTGTTGAGAGCCCTGCAGAAACTGATTGGTTTCCTATTGAGTTAAACAACTTAACCGCATATTTACAATTTACAGCAGAAAGTGTTACTAAAGGTACAAGTTTTGAAGGTAACTTTGTTTACTTACGTGTTAAGGTTGATAGAGCATACTTAGGTGCTGGATCATATGACCCAGCTTTACATGGTGCTATTGACAAAGTTGTTATATTAATTTAAGGAGAAATATACTTGCCTATTCAAGCACATAGTGGTGGTATTCAAAATTTACCACAACCAGATTTTAACTTATCAACAGGTATTGCCGAAGGTGATATTCTAGTATATAGAACTGCGACCAAATCGTTTGATAATACTGTAGGTAACTTTACAACATTAGATCAAGTTAATGCTCTAATAGCAAACATTGCTTCAGGTGGTAGTATTGATTTAAGTGACTATGTTACAACAACAGCATTAGCGACTGAAATTGCTACACTTAACACATCAATAGCAACTAAAGCAGATACTACATACGTAGACGCTCAAATAGCGGCTATACATTCATTACCGGATCTTAGTAGTTTTGTTACTAATGCAACATTATCAGCTACAATAGCAAATTATGACACTAGCACAGAAGTAACAAGCAAAATTAATACAGCGGTAGCAAATGCTACATTCTTTGATGGTGATTATAACAATCTTTTTAATACTCCAACAATTCCAGATTTAACAGGATATGCTACACAGTTATGGGTTCAAGGTCAAATAGGAGCGATAGATGTTAGCGATCTTACAGACACAACAAATTTATTAGTACATACTACAGCATTTAGTGGTAGCTATGATGATTTAACAAATAAGCCAACATTATTTGATGGAGCGTATTCATCATTAACTGGAGCTCCTACAATACCAGTAGACGTAGGTGACTTAACAGATACAGGCAATTTATTAGGAAGTGGTGGTGCAACTACATTAGGTGCATTAACAGATGTAAGTACAGCAGGTGTAACAACAGGACAAGTTTTAAAATATAATGGTACATCATGGGTGCCGGCAGCAGATGATACATCAGGTGGCGGTGGAAGTAACGCAGATACATTAGATAGTCAAGATGGTACTTATTATTTAGATTACACAAACTTTACTAACACACCAACATTATTTGATGGAGTATTTGGTTCATTAACAAGCAAACCAACAACAATAGCTGGTTACGGAATTACTGATGCATTTGATGGAGCATATTCTTCATTAACTGGTGCTCCAACTATACCAGCAGATGTATCGGACTTAACAGATACAACAAGTTTATTAACACATTATGCTAACAGCGATGTAGACACACATTTAAATCAAAGCAATCCAACAAGTGGTTATGTTCTTTCTTGGAACGGTACAGATTATGCTTGGGTGGCACAAACAGGTGGCAGTGGTGGCGGTGCAACTACACTAGGTGCATTAACAGATGTAAGCAGTACATCACCAACAGATGGTCAAGTTCTTAAATGGGATAATGCAAATTCTACTTGGGCACCAGCTGTAGATGCAACAACAGGTTCAGGTGGTAGTAATTTTGCAACAGAGGCATATGTAGATCAAAGTATAATTGCAATAGGACAACATTGGTCAGGTAATTATAATGATTTAAATAATTTACCTACATTGTTTAGTGGTTCATTTCCTGATTTAAATAATAAACCAACAACATTAGCAGGATACGGTATTACAGACTCGCCTACAAGCCTTTTAGATCTAAGTATTTCAGATGGTACAGTAGGACAAGTATTAGTAACAGACGGTGCAGGAAACTTTAGCTTTGCAAATGGCACAGGGTTTAGTGGTGATTATAATGCCTTATCTAACTTGCCTAATTTATTCTCAGGTAATTATAACGATTTATCAAATCAACCATACATACCAAGTATTGCAGGATTGGCAGCAACAAGTTATGTTGATGCTAAACATGCAGAAGCAGAAATACTAGGTGATAAATCATTTACAGATAGCATAACACAAGTAGCAAAAGTATCAAACGTAGTGGCGGCCACGCATGAAAACTTTGTTATGTCTATTACTACAACAGACGCAACTCCAACAGAAGCATTATTAACTACAGGAAACAGAGTAATAATAGATGATGATAGTACAGTTATGTATAAAGTACACATTGTCGCAAGCGATGGCACTGATCACTATGGTATTAGAGTACAAGGACTTATAAATCAAACGAGCGGAACATTAACTTTAATAGGTGGTCAAAGTACAGAAACACTAGTAGATAGCCTAAGTGCCTCTACAAGTGCAGTTTCAGCAGACAGTTCTAACAGTAGTTTAAAGGTTTTAATCACTGGAGAAGCGGCAAAAACCATTATTTGGACGATATTTGTCGAATTAAACGCAGTTAAAAGATAAAATATTAGTTAATTTTCACCAAGATGTCATAAATAAAAGTAGTGCAACAGCACAGAAAATATTAAATTGTACTTTTAGTACAAATTTAGGAGAAATATAAAATGGCAACAGCAAATCCAGCAAACGCAATTGAATTCGGAAAATTCAACTACGGTGCAACAATGACATCATGGACAATTACAGCGGCAGCAGACATTTCAGCGGAAGTGAACCCTGGCGAAGAAGTTGGTCAAATCCTTGAGTGTTTAGCACAGCACGGTACAGTAATTGGTCTTTCTGATCACGCAACAGGCGGAACAGTTTTCACAGTAACACTTGAAAATAGTTCATGGGCAGATGCAGCGGCAGTACAAACTGCTCTACAAGCTCTAAGTCTTTCAACTGCAGGCGCAATGACAGTAGCGTAATTTTACGTTATATAAAAAACACTAAACCCGGTATACTTAATTGTATATCGGGTTTTTTATGGCCATTAAGCACTCAGATAAATAGTTATACCGGTGTCGGAGTCATTAGTGACCTATGCCGGTTGCGGGTATGGTGAAATGGTATCACATTGGGTTTCCAGCTCAAAGTTGCGGGTTCGAATCTTGTCTGCCCGCTCCATTAAGGGAAATAAAATGAATATAAAATTTTTAGGTAGTAGCATGACTAACCACAAAGATTCAAGAACTCCTAAGGATACTAATCCACCTAACACCTTTGTAGATATTATACAAGAAAAATATTCGTATAATGATAATAATAATACATATCATGGAATTGGGGGATGTAGCGAAGAACGAATACTCTTTTTTCTAAAAAAGATGAAGAATCTGGATATGGTTATAATTTTTCATACATCACCAAGTTTACTTTTTGTTCCTGGATTTGTGCGAGATGTATATAGAAGTAAAATTGACAAAGATGAATTGGACTATTTAAAAAAATCAAATCAAGTGTTAGCAGAAGATTTAACAATAGATGAAGTAAACGATCTGTTAATAGATAATAAAAAATACTTTCATCATCAAGATTTACAAATGAATAGATTTCTTGGAGCATTAATCCAAATTGATCAATACTGTACTGCTAAACAAATACCAGTGATACATTTTATACATAATAGAATTCCAACATGGTTTAAATTTACATCTGGCATTGTTGATACTGAAGTTTATAAAATGGATAAGTCACAATATTATATTGGATATCAAAACAGTTATAACGCTATTAATGAAGAAGGAAATAAAATCATAGCAGAAAAGATAATAGAATATATTGAAAATTATGATAATTTAAAAATTGACGGAAAAGAATAAACTGTAACAGTAGCGTAATTTTGATAAATACTACTAGTATTAGAATACTATAGTTAAGGAGACACATTATGGAATGGTTAAAAGCAAACAAAATGTGGGTAATTGGTGCGGTTGTAGTTGCAATCATGCTATGGAATTGGTTAGGCCCAGTAGCGGCGTAATTAGTCCAGTACACCCCAAAATTTAAGTAAGATAAATACAATAAGATAACAGGAGATACTTATGGCAAACACAGATCTAAACCAAGATGGTAATATAAGTTCATTCGAAGCACTACCCTATTGGATAGATAGGTTACGTTTGTTTCCACGGGCATTTATAGCAGTATACATTTACATGTTCTACAACGTTGTAGATTGGTTTATGTTACTCGAAGATCCTAACATGGCCCAAGCA
>Ga0302120_10001707_pt1 | contig 10277 bp, 8 predicted proteins | sample AG5_Bottom_MG_FD_203118 | JGI IMG/M metagenome (GOLD analysis project Ga0302120, IMG submission 203118) | Marine microbial communities from Western Arctic Ocean, Canada - AG5_Bottom | ecosystem: Environmental > Aquatic > Marine > Oceanic | place: Canada: Western Arctic Ocean | collected 2017-10-01 | reverse complement strand
AGTGACGAGCCTTTCTGACCCGTGAGGATGACCGTGTCCGTATCGGGCTGCCATCTAGTCATCAACGCCCATTCGACCCTAATCGGATTTGCTATGTCTATGTCTTCATCCACTACTACGACTTGCTTCATTGAACGATGTCCATCGAGTGCGGCATGTATTGCCTTGATGCCATCTCCATCATGTTGTGGCTTAATCTGAACCACAGATGACAGCCAACCACATCCCCCCTCAGTCAGATAGACATCGGTGCAATTTACGACTTCGGAGACAGCTGCCTTGATGGTTGGAGCACGCGGCATACCCATCAGAGTCCTGTGCTCCACTCCAGCTGAGATCAACGCGTGGAATACAGGCTCTGAGCGATGATACACTGAGTCGTATTCTATCACGGGTTCCTGCCGAACTTCATCAACTGTACCAGTGATATCGACGTAGGGTCCTTCATCATCCAAATCTAGGGTGATTCTGGCTTCCATGGCATACTCTGAATCAGCTGGCACAGCAATTCCATTAGGGAGTCGAACCATACGCAGTGGTTTGCCATGCAGTCTCCTGTGAAGGGCGGCAGCTACAGTGATCTCATCTAGATCCTCATCGAAAGACATAGCAGCAGCCAGTAGGACGGTAGCATCTGCTCCGTTGACGACTGCAATAGGGATTTCATCTCCATTAGCAAGAGCTTTTTCGTACATGGTCCGTAGATGCCTCGGAACAAATCTAGCCACACAGTGCCGTTTCCCTAAGAGCAACTGACGGTGATACGACACGTTCCGTATGCCTTCGTACTCTGCTATGATGACCGATGCGGACTGATATCTCCCCGCATCCTCTTGGTAATGCCTAGGTATAGGTATCTTCTGCAGGTCAATAGGTTCCTGTCTGCACTGAAGCACTTCAGCCTCGGCAGCGTCGACTACGAGGGGAGATTCAGGATTGGCCATCCCCCAGGCAAGCACATCGATGAGTTCGCCGGGACTGACGGAGAAAACCTCACACAGACGGTCTCTGACTAGTACATCGAGCGCAGCACTGTGTCCGGGAGATTCGATGATATCACTGAACACTACTCCTTTGTTCCCTGATGCAGAAGCCCTGTCAAACATCTCCAAATTTACGCTGACAGCATTATCGTCGCAATCGACTCCGTCTAGCAAATCACGGAACGCCATTGTGTCGTCGCTGTGCCTAATCGGTTTGAATGTTAGCAACGTCAAACCCCTCTAGTCCGCACTCACCTAGGGTGAGTCCGTCACGCTCTTATACCATCGGTGGGTCGGCGAGGCGTCAGTTTGAGGCGTATACTTGGGTCGTGGATTATTCTCAGGGCCGAAGATGAAGAAAGACCGTAAGAATTATCGCTGGAAGGAACGCAAGTTTCGAAACCGCCAATTCAAACGTATAGCAGGCGGCGTTCTCAAGCATGATCCACTTCGCGGGAGTACTCAAGGTAAGGGTATAGTGATTGAGAAGGTCGGTTTCGAGGCCAAGCAACCCAATTCCGGAATACGTAAGGCAGTCAAGATTAGTCTGATTAGAACTGGGAATAAGTTGACCGCCTTTGCACCAGGAGACGGGGCTATTTCATTCATCGATGAGCACGACGAGGTCCTCGTCGAGGGAATAGGCGGGAGTAAGGGGCGGTCGTATGGTGACCTGCCCGGGGTTCGATACAAAGTAATCAAGGTTAACGGAGTATCTCTCGACGAGATGGTTCGCGGACGTAAGGAAAAGCCAATCAGGTGAGGTGTTCTGAATGACTGAAGAAGTACAGGTAGAGCAGGAGGCACCTATTGCCGGTATCGGTACTATGGTGTTCGGTAAGTGGGATGCATCCGAAGTTACCTGTGATGATCCCGGACTAGCTCCCTACATCAATCTCACAACAATAGGAACTCCTCATTCAGGCGGTAGGCACGCCAACGCGTGGTTTGGCAAGTCTAAACTTTCAGTTATCGAGCGTTTCATCAACAATCTGATGCGAACAGGTAAATTCTCTGGTAAGAAGCAGCACTGTGTCAAGGCGTTCGAACAGGCTCTAGACAAGATAGCATCTAAGAGCGGGCATAATCCACTTCAGAAGTTCATCGATGCAATTGTTGAAGCAGCTCCCTGTGAGGAGACGACTAGAATCAAGGTTGGAGCAGTCAGTCAACCTAAGGCTGTGGATTCATCACCTAGTCGTAGATTGGACATAGCACTGCGCAACATCGCCATCGGCGCGGCCTCTGCGACAGCCAAGAGCCGTCGTACACTGACCGAGGGAATAGTTTCAGAACTGTCCAAGGCAGCCGAGGGAGACGTCAATTCTTACTCGGTAGGCAAGAGAGAAGAGATGGAGAGAATCGCGGCTTCCGCGCGATGAGTTCCGTCACCCTTCAAACACGGCCGCTGAGAGTAGATTGAGTCGGTATTACAATCGGCTTTATGAACCGTTGTCAGGTCGCCGCATCATTCAGAGGTCTAGTCATGGGTCGTAAGGAAGACAACATCAAGCGGGCGACCGAGGTCATGCACGATCGCAAACAAATTCGGAACCTAGCAATAGCAGCACATATCGATCACGGTAAGACCACTTTGTCGGACAACCTGATAGCAGGTGCAGGCATGATGTCAGAGGATTTAGCTGGTAAGTCACGCGTGCTGGATTTTGATGATCAGGAGGCTGCTCGAGGAATAACAATCAATGCAGCCAGTGCTTCAATGGTACACACAGTAGGATCGGATGACTACCTAATCAATCTCATCGATACACCTGGTCACGTTGACTTTGGAGGCGATGTCACAAGGGCAATGCGGGCTGTGGATGGATGCATCATACTGACCTGTGCGGTGGAAGGTGCTATGCCACAGACAGAGACTGTTGTTAGGCAGGCACTCAAGGAGAAGGTAAGGCCAGTTCTTTTCATCAACAAGGTGGACCGTCTGATTAACGAACTACAAGTTACTCCTGAAGACATGATGAGCAGGTTCGAAGAGCAGATCACGAAGGTAAACACACTGATTAGGCAATTCGCACCTTCTGAACACAGGAAAGACTGGCAAGTTAGCGTGACAGATGGAACCGTTGCGTTCGGATCTGCGTACCACAATTGGGGGATTACCGTACCATACATGAAAAAGTCAGGTGTGAATTTCTCACAAATTTTTGAGTATTGCCATAAAGAGGAACAGAAGGAGCTGGCCAAGAAAGCACCCGTACATGAGGTTCTACTCGACATGGCTGTAGACAAACTGCCTTCACCGCTTGTGGCGCAACAGTATAGGATACCCAATATCTGGCAGGGGGATCTAGAGTCGGAAACCGGTATGGCAATGCTTAGCTGCGATTCAGAAGGCCCCCTATCGCTGATGATCACTAAGATATGGATGGATCCACATGCAGGGGAAGTAGCCGTTGGGCGTATTTACTCAGGCACTATCAAGCACGGCGATACAGTATGGGCCCTCGGAGGGGCCAAATCAGAGCGTGTACAGCAGGTGAGCATGATGGTGGGAAGTGATAGAATTCAGGTTCCCGAGGTCTCCTCCGGCAACATAGTCGCGCTGACTGGTGTGCGTAGTGCAGCAGCAGGCGTCACGGTTACACGGGACGAGGACGCGACTCCGTTCGAAGCAATTCGACATTACTCTGAGCCGGTGGTAACTGTAGCAGTAGAGCCGAAATCAATGAAGGATCTGCCAAAATTCATCGATGCTCTCAGAGGACTTGCTAAGGCCGATGCATCCCTTCAGGTCTCCACCAATCAGGAGACCGGAGAGGCGTTACTGGCCGGAATGGGTGAGCTGCATCTAGAGATTACAGTCTACAGATTGGAAGAAGAGCAGGGCATCAAAGTATCAGTCAGCGAGCCTATAGTGGTCTACAGGGAGTCTATATCTTCTGATAACAAGGGTCGAGCCTTCGAAGGTAAATCACCCAATCGACACAATCGTTTCTACATCGAAACCGAACCACTTCCTGATGATGTCACCAATGCTCTGCGCGAGGGTCATTTCGGAGATGGCGCGGTTAGGAACAAAGATGCAAAAGAGATAGGTGACAAGTTTGCTGAGTTCGGAATGAACAAAGACCTGATGCGCAAAATATATGCTATCAATGGGACAAATATTCTGGTGAATGATACAAAAGGCATACAGAATCTGCATGAGACTCGTGAGTTGATTATCGAGGGTTTCAATGACGTATGTAAGAAGGGCCCAGTAGCCGAGGAACCATTGATGGGCGTAATGGTCAGACTCGTAGATGCCAAGTTACACGAGGACGCGATTCATAGAGGCCCAGCGCAAACAATTCCCGCGGTGCGTAATGCGGTTAAGGGAGCCCTGCTGCGTTCAAAGTCCGTCATTTTCGAGCCCATTCAAAAAATCAGAATAGATGCTCCTAACGATGTCATCGGCGGCGTTACTCGTGAAGTTACCACACGTAGAGGAGTAATCGAAGACATGCCAATTGAAGGCAATACAGCCAGCGTCATAGGGGTCATGCCCGTTGCAGAATCATTCGGATTTTCCAATGATATCCGCGCAGCTACTCAAGGAAGGGCGATTTGGAACACAGAGAATGCCGGATACGTCCATCTGCCTCCGAGTTTGTTCCACAAAGTCACTGCAGAGATAAGGGACCGCAAGGGTTTGAAGTCAGAGATTCCAGACGAACTTCAATACACTGACTGATTAGTTGATACGAATCAACTGGAAGTCAGTCAATTCTCTAAGAATAGACAATGCCGGACTGTCATCTAGTGTATCCAGATAACCGTGGGCGAGAGAATGAAAATGCATAGCACGCTGCTTGGCGTAGGCTATGGATCCACTGGATTCTAGTTCCGAAACAGCTTGAGCAAGATCCTCATCACTGCATTCACCAGCTCCGAACACCTTTGCGAACATTGGTAGTTCGGAACCGCGTTCTAGGGCGCGTATTGCAATCAGTGTCCTCTTGCCCTGGACAACGTCAGAACCAGCTGGTTTTCCTAATGTCTCAGTGTCTCCGGTGATATCAATCAAGTCGTCCATCATCTGGAAGCACAATCCTAGATTCAATCCCCATTGGGCCATGTTATCCACAGCAACATCATTTGCACCAGCCAACTTAGCCCCGGTCATTGCACAAGTCTCAAACATCGCAGAAGTTTTTCCTGCTATCATGGAAATATAATCGGCTTCGCTCACTTCATCGCGATTTTCGAATTCCATGTCCACCATCTGTCCTTCGGCGACCTTCCTGACCATCTCTCCTATCGATCTAACTAGGAACGCTAGGTTATCATTCTCTATATGCGGGGACTCCGCTAGAATCTCAAACCCTACGGCTAACATAGCATCTCCAGCGTTAATGGCGGTTGCATCGTCATATGCTACGTGGACTGCCTCCAGGCCTCTGCGAATTGAATCCTGATCCATAATATCATCATGCACAAGGGTGAAATTATGAATTATCTCAATACAGGCGCCCAAGGTATAGTGGCCTTCGTGAACATCTCCTACGGCTTCACCTACCAAACGTGGTAGGATGGCTCTGAGCCTCTTACCTCCACCTGAGAACAGATGAGTCATTGCACCATGTAACCTCTCTTGCTTCATCTTTCCCAGACTGGTCATAATGACATCCTCGACGATATCACGGTGACTACTTAATGCATCCAAAAGTGACTGTCCTGGGCCAAATTCCGCAGATGGAATGTGAACTCCATCCATTCGGAGCCTTCCACACCTGGCTATAGCATCCATTTCTCCCGGAGGTGCCTTTGGTGGCGTGTTGTGCTCCAGTATCTCATCATAATTATCTAGGCCAAGGATGTGTAGGCCATGGATCATTCTGAACCAAGCCGCTATTTCCCTATCATTCCATTCCTCCCCCTGGATAATTTCCTGTAGCAATTCTAACTCCACCCATTGAACCTCAGCAATTTCGTTTGGATTTGGTATGACTTCCACATCAGCTCTGACTATCAAGACATGGTCAATTTCGTGTTCTATCCAATTCTCATCCCATCTACAACTATACTCAAAGCATCCAATGTGTGTGAAATCCCAATCAGATGTTACGCTGAGAGGTATCCCGAGCTCCTGATCCAGTTTCCTCTTTGCCGCCGATATTACACCAGCTAAACTGAAAACTCCATCGCCATTTTCTTCTTCAATATCCAGAGGATGACTGCAACATGAATTGGCCCAAATACCGGGAAATGTAATCTTATCAAGCGATCTTCTCTGCAATAGTAGCCTGTCATTCGAGTCAAAGAGTAGGACGCTGAATGCCCTATGCCTTTTCCCTTCACCAAAGTGACATTCCATCTTGGATGCAGAACCGATTTGGCGATCATTTGAGTCCACAAGAATGCAGTTCTCAGCCATCATATCGGCTTGAGACTGATCGTGCTCATCGAGAATTTCAATCTCTCCTTGCTCGGTCATGCTATGTACGCCGAGAATACGCTTGCATATAATCGAAATGCTATGGTCGAAGTCACATATCAGATTATCATGTTTAGTGCAGTACCCTAGTTCCTATCGTATCTCCATTAGATACAACATTTAGCATCCTATTGGGAACTGTTCCATTGAGGAGCCAAACATCTTCGACACGACGAGATATCAAGGACGCACAACGAGCCTTCAGCATAATTCCACCAGTCACATCAACATCTGGATTATGAGAGTCTGAGAAGCCCTCATCTAATTTCCATGTTTCCAGCAGCATAGCGCCGGGCTCATTAGGTGGGCGATCCAGGAGGCCATCAACATCTCCCAAAAGGAAGATGCATGCAGATACATCGGGCACCTCACATCCTAGGCGCACCATGATATGATCTCCTGACAGGATTCCAAATCTAGCATCGTCCACCGTATCTACTACATCGCCAAATGTAATTGGAACTGGTAGTGCTGGGTCTCGAACGAACGAATCTAAATCACCTTGGAATTCAACACCCACTCCTGTAGCCCACTTTCGGGGCGGCATAACTTCACATTCAACTCCGGCATTCATTAGGGACTTCACAACGTATTCATTGAGATCATCCATGTCTGAACGAATTCTAGTTACAGCATTCGCCTGCTCTTTGGAGATATCTCGGTTGTAACCCTCTGATATCTTCCATTTCCTTGCTTCTAAGTGTCCGAAGGAACCAGCTCCGTGGACGATGATTACAGAGTATCCCGAATCCTTCAGTTCCTTGATGGCAGCAGATACTGCATCAATGCGGTCCAATCTGACCTGCCTGTACAGCGACTTGTCGGTTATGAGTCCTCCACCCAGTTTCACTATCACTCTGGGCATATTACTCATTGTTGCCATGAGGTGCATGACTTAGCCTCTCCCGTAGTTTATGACGGGAGTCCCTGTGAGGCCTATGTGGGTGACGGCGAGGCAACAGAACAGTTCCAGAGATGGTTGCAGGCTAGGTTAACCATCGTTGAGCAGATTGAGGATCCAACTGAGAGAAGCAGAGCCACCAAGCAAATTGAATCGGCCATTCAACTCGTAATTCAATACAGGCAGATTATCACAGTGGATGGAGGCGACATACCTCCTCCTTTTGCTGAAATAGACTCTCCAGTTAGGTTGGTTGAGGATGAGAGTGTAACTACCACTGCAGTATCAAACGATTCAGTTTGCAAGAACTGCGAATCTGCTGTTAGCGAGGATTTGGACTTCTGTCCAGCATGTGGCGAGTACCGGTGATTACTCTTCTTCTTCCCAGTGCACCCTAGCCAATTCGTACTCGGGGTGGTCGTTGGCAATAACTGACAAATACTCCGCTGGAGCTTTGTCTGTTAGGTAAACGGTAATGCCAGCATGCCATATGGTCTCACCCGCAGCAACCATCCTAGCAGTATCGACTTCAAGCAGAGTTGGAAGTGTGTGATGTACATGTCCAGCCTCTGCTGCAGAGCGAATGGATGCCGACAAGTGGACATGTGAGCGACCACTTGGTTCCACTCCCAACTCTAGCAGATTGTCGCACTCGTCCGGCGAGCAGGGATAATACAAGGCCTCTGGGATGTTATCAGTTGGTAAGTCCAACTCAATTTCTAATGTGTGCCCGTATGTGGCTCTAATCATGTACCCTCGGACCTCATATCTGCCCTTTGGATCGGTCTCTGCAATTGCTCGGAAATGATGAGGTCTAAGCCAGTGATATCTCTTTTCATTCGAGCCCTTGAATTGCTTGATTATGTCCTTGACATCTATCCAGCCGTTAATATCCATTTCCAGATTGAACTTTTCGGGTGCATGTCTGAGGACTAATGCTAGACGTCTCCCCATGCTGTCTCTCTCCCCCGTTCTCATGATGAATTTCCCTTCAGAATTACATGCAGGACACAGGTGGTCATCGGCGTAGTAGCCGTGATTGGTACATTCTCTAATCATAGTATCAGAACTTCGAGAGTAATGCCTCTCATGAACCTCTCGGTCGAGCACTATCTTTCATCCTTCACTGGTCAATGGTTATCTGTGAACACTCAGCCGTCAGTTCGTGAAAGCAGTAATCGTGGATTGGGCCCGCTCTCCCTTTCACAGGGCTCACAAGGGGGAGTTGCGCGGACTCCGTCCAGATGACATGGCTAGCCAGATAGTCAAGGGCTTAATCGCTAGGAACGATATCGATGCAGCCGATTTTGACGACCTTATGATGGGTTGCGGTTATCCAGAGGCCGAACAGGGATACAACATAGGTAGACTGGTCACTTTCCTAGCAGGTTTGCCCGACAGTGTGCCAGGAATGACTTTCAACAGACTGTGTGGATCTTCAATGCAGGCCGTGCTGTCAGCAGCAGCAAATATCGAATCAGGTTGGGGCGATTGTTACTTGTGTGCGGGCGTTGAATCAATGAGTAGAGTAAAGCGTAGGGGTTTCAACTGGAGCCCCCACCCCGGTCTTGAACTCGATTGGCCTGAAGCATACGTCACTATGGGTCAAACAGCAGAGAACATTGCAGATAATTGGGAGATAGGGCGAGAAGAGCAACAAATTTTCGCACTAGAATCTCATATCAAAGCTACAAATGCTCTCGAGGAAGGTAGATTCAATGACGAGATTATTCCGGTAATTGACGGAGAAACAATCATCGAAGTAGATGGTTGCATTAGGCCGGACTCAACCTTGGATGCAATGTCCGTACTAAATCCGGTATTTTCCGAAAACGGTACGGTTACCGCTGCGACATCATCTCCACTCACTGACGGTGCGGTTGCTATGATTATTTGTAGTGAGGAATTTGCTTCTGATAGAGGACTCAATCCTATGGCGAGAATTGTTTCGGGTGCAGTGAGTGGATGTCCTCCGGGGATTATGGGCATTGGGCCCGTTGAAGCCACTAGGAAGGTTTTGGAGAGAACAGGATGGGACAGTGAATCTATTGATTTGTACGAAATAAATGAAGCGTTCTCTTCTCAGAGTCTAGCTGTAATCTCAGAGTTGGGGCTGGAGACCTCAAAGATCAATATTGATGGTGGTGCCATAGCGCTAGGGCATCCATTAGGCGCTTCAGGGGCGAGAATCACCGGGAAAGCAGCATCTCTCCTCAGGCGAACAAATTCCAAAAGGGCAATTGCTACGATGTGCATAGGAGGGGGCATGGGAATAGCTATCGCTTTGGAAACCCCATGATTACTCCTCTTCAGAATATACCAACCGTTCACTGCAATTTGGACATATGTCGTTAATTGTTAATTGATTGGGAAATACCGCCAAAACGCTATGGCACGATGGACAAGTTGCTAAAACCTCTTGTTTTAATTCATTTCTAGAATGTTGAGAACTATCTGCCCCTCTGTACCACATGCCATATGATGGATTCTTCATTATTGGTATCTTCTTCAGTGTAGAGGCGCCCAGTAGGATCAGAACTACTGGGAGCAGAATTTCCGTACTCTCTTCGGTTAGATAGCTAATACCGCCCAGTATCCCTAGCAACAGAAATGCAGCACCAGTGAATCCAAGGCTGGCTATTCCTAGATTAATACCACTAGAGCTACGTCTTAGCATAGAGATTACCGAAACTATACCCAGTGGTATCAGTACCAGGCCAAGAAGCATATAGAACACGAATATTGAGGCCGATCCCGAATTGCTCATTGTAGTCAACAGCACTATCAACAGCACTACATCGATTGCGATGAACCTTGTTAGATGCCTGTGCAGCGACTCCATCCTCCCCCGTCCCATGTCCCGATTACCGCTACAAAGAATACTTTTCCTTTGTCGACGCACTCATGAAGCCCCGTGCTCTCGCATATACATGGTCAACGACGGCGATGTAGAATC
>Ga0302120_10001699_pt1 | contig 10310 bp, 10 predicted proteins | sample AG5_Bottom_MG_FD_203118 | JGI IMG/M metagenome (GOLD analysis project Ga0302120, IMG submission 203118) | Marine microbial communities from Western Arctic Ocean, Canada - AG5_Bottom | ecosystem: Environmental > Aquatic > Marine > Oceanic | place: Canada: Western Arctic Ocean | collected 2017-10-01 | reverse complement strand
ATAAGGCCGTCGAATTCAGGTCCGCCGATGAAACAGCTTTCATACAGTGAACATGAAGCTAAAGAATATCTATTGACCTGGGGCATCCCTTGTCTACCGGGAACACTGGTTAGTTCAGTGGCCGGAGCCATCGATGCTGCCCGGACATTTGATGGGCCCGTGGCAATGAAATTGCAGTCCAGGGAGGTACCGCACAAAACAGAAATTGGTGGCGTTGCGCTTGGTCTTTGTGATGATGCGGCTATCGGTCACGCATTTGACATGATGATGACAGCGGTGAAACGCAAGGTGCCAAATGCCAAAATCCAGGGTGTTCGCATCGAGCCCATGGCATCGGTGGGTGAAGAAATTCTCGTCGGTGTCACCACAGAACCTGGATTTAGTCCAATACTCACCCTGGGTAGTGGCGGGATCCTGGTCGAACTGATCAACGACGTGATCAGTTTGCCGGTTCCTTTGACTCTCCGGCAGGCACAACGCATGGTCGAACAACTGCGCAGCTGGCCATTGCTCCAGGGCCTCAGAGGCAGGGCCGAGGCGGACGTACCAGCGCTGTTGGAGCTCATTATCAAAGTGTCAGAATTTGCTGCAGCCCAGGGGAATGCACTCCGTGCCCTGGACCTTAATCCGGTGATCGTGCATCCTCGCGGTAACGGCATTACGATCGCGGACGTGTTAATCGAACCCTCGAAATGAACGGGTTCTTCAAACCGACACTTTGACTTTTCTGGAGAAAACGCCTGATGGCTAACAATGTAGATAACGACATTACAGTCGAATTAGAGGGTCACGTGGCAATCGTAGAAATACACCGCCCGCCAAATAATTTTTTTGATTATGAGCTGATCAGGGCGATCGCTGATACTTACGAGATGCTGGATGCTGACGACAATTGTCGGGCCGTGGTGCTGTGTTCCGAAGGAAAGCATTTTTGCGCGGGGGCAGATTTCTCAGCACGCGAGTCGTGGGGCCAGACACAACTCGATGCGCAAGCGGGTCAGTTATATCGCGAGGCTGCCCGGGTCTTCAGCGCCCGAAAACCGGTGATAGCGGCAATACAGGGTGCGGCTGTGGGTGGGGGCCTGGGACTCGCTTGTTCTGCTGATCACCGGATCACCTGTGCCGAAGCTCGGTTTTCTGCAAACTTTGCGCGGTTGGCATTTCACCAGGGCTTCGGCCTCAGTGTTACGCTACCGCGACTCGTGGGTGAGACTCAGGCCAGCTTGCTTCTACTGACAGGGCGACGCGTGTCAGGTGCTGATGCCGTAGCAATTGGTTTAGCGGATCAGCTGGTGCCTCAGGGTGAGGTACGGGCTGCTGCACAGGCGCTGGCAGCCGAGGTCGCATCGTCTGGCCCCCTTGCAGTTCAGAGTATTCGAGCAACTCTACGCGGCGGTCTGGCTGAAGCAGTCGTCAAGGCAACTGAGCACGAGCTGGCCGAGCAAAGTCGCTTACGTAAAACCAGAGATTTTGGTGAAGGCATCAAAGCTATGTCTGAACGCCGACCACCAGTATTTACTGGGGAGTGACGCACGTTTTCAATGATTGACGGTAGTAAAGCTTGTCACTACCAAAAAAGTACTCGTCAATCTCTATGTTTGATGGCTAGATCATCAAATGACCCATAGTTCATCCGATAAAGTCCCGCGTAAAGACCGTTCTGCACAATAAGCTGATCGTGATTTCCTTCTTCGATCAGACGCCCGTGGTGAAGTACGAATATCCTATCGCATTCTCTTACTGTGGCCAGTCGATGTGCAATTACAATGGCTGTACGTCCCTGAAGTAGCACATTCAACGCTTTCTGAATTTTCATCTCTGAGTAACTGTCGACATTGGCAGTGGCTTCATCGAGTATGAGAATTCTTGTGTCCGCCACCAAGGCGCGGGCAAAACTCAGCAACTGACGTTGCCCCAACGACAAATTTCCACCACGCTGATCGATAATAAACTCGTAAGCGCCTGGAAGGCGAGTGATAAAATCATGGGCGCCGACGGCTTGGGCAGCTGTCTCGACGTCAGTTCGCGACTTGTCGGTGTTGGAATACTGGATGTTCTCGAATATTGAACCCGAAAATAGATAGGGCTCTTGCAACACCATCGCCATATGTGTGCCCAGCGATGATTGAGACACATTACGAATGTCGTGTCCATCGACCAGTATTTGACCTGACGATACGTCGTAGAAGCGGCGTAACAAAGCTGCTACTGTTGATTTACCGGATCCCGTGGGTCCGACAAGTGCCACCTTTTCACCGGCTTTTATCTTAAAACTGATGTCACTAAGTACGGGAGTGTCGCTCACGTACGAGAAGCTCACGTGACTGAATTCAACTCGGCCTGCACAAGAGCTCAGCTCCAGTGCGTTCGGCTTATCCTTGATTGCCTCAGGAACGTCAAGAACTTCAAGAATACGTTGACCGGATACCATTGCCCTTTGCATCATGCTGTATTGAATGGTCAGCGACCGAATAGGATCGAAAAATCGTTGGACATAGAATATAAAGGCGACCATGACGCCTAAAGCAAGTTCATCATTTAAGACCATACGGCCACCAACAATAATGATGATTGCCATAGCGACACCAGTGAGTGTGTCGACGATAGGAACATTCACCTGGGCAAGTTTGGCGGCACGAAGGTGAGCATCACGATTGAGGTCGCACAACTTGGAGTACAGTCGAAAATTGATAGATTCACGGACCATTACTTGTATGGTCTGAATTCCTCTGATTGTTTCAGCAAGTGCACCATTTGCCCTTGAGTTGGTCTCTCGTGCGAGCCGGAAAGCTGCACGCGCATGTGGGAGCCAGAAATACCGGACTAACAGGAGCACAGGCATGATGGATAGCGTCAGGGCCCCCAGCTCAAAATTTAGCACCAGTATGGTAATCGTGATCCCTAACAGAAGAACGAGATCACCGATAGCAAATACTGAGCTTTCCAGATACTCCTGCAGCGTGCCAGTATCACTCTGAAGTCGTGACATCACTCGGCCCACTTCGGTCTTGTCCATAAAAGAGAGGGCAACACGCTGGAGGTGAGAAAACATTGCTTGTCGCAGGTCGACGATAACGTTCTCTGCAACGCGGCCAACTAGGACTTCCTGTACGTAGTTAGCCAGGTAATTCACGATAATCACACTAGCGAATACCATAACCACAGTGCTCAGTGTTGTGGTTGCGACGCTCGTTGGACTCAATGTGTGGTCAATCGCAAATAGAATGACCAATGGGATAGCCAGCTGTGTACCAACAAATAGCAACACAGCCAATAGTGCGAGCACCAGGGTCGCTCGGTACGGCCATACAAAAGCAAAAAACCGCCGAATTACCCGGCCGTCGAATGCACGGCCGAACATTTCTTCATCATGGCTGATTTGAGCGCCGACTACAGCGCGTTCCGGCTGCGTTCCGGATCCAGCTACGGTGTTCTCGGTTAGAAGTCTCATGCTGGTTCTATTTGCTCATTCAGGGGCGCTAATTGATTTTCATCCCTAAGTTGTAGTGAATGAAGTGCGAAATACCTTTCCCTTAGCGCAAGCAGTTGCTTATGGGTGCCGCGCTCAACAATACGACCTTCGTCCAGGAAAAGAATCTCGTCAGCATGCATCATGCTCACAAGACGATGCGAGATGATAATTGTGGTATGAGTCCCAGCTCGTTCTTTAAGTGCCCGTCGGATGTATTGTTCGGTACCAGCATCAATTGCTGCAGTGGCGTCATCGAAAATTAAGATAGGTGCGTCTGTCAGCGTACCGCGGGCGATAGATATTCGTTGTTTCTGGCCTCCTGACAGTGATACGCCATCCTCGCCTACCAGTGTCTGGTAGTTTTTTGGGAGTTCCTCGATGAAACTGTGAATCTGCGCATCCGTGCTGGCCTGCACGATTTGATCCATACCTGCCGAGGGGTCAGCATAGGCAACGTTGTGATCGACTGCAGCTGTGAACAAGAATGGGTCCTGTTGTACGCCTCCAATTGCTTGGCGCAGTGAGGAAATAGATACTTGGGCAATGTCCTGACCATCAATGAGTATTCTGCCGGTGGTTGGCGCATAAAATCGTGGAATCAGACGGGCAATGGTGGACTTACCACTACCCGGCGGTCCGACAATGCCCAGGGTGCGACCCGATCCAATCTCGAAACTGATGCCAGAAATGATGTTTTCGCCAGATTTGCTAAGTGGATACTGGAAATCAACATTTTCAAACCTGACTGCACCTTGGGTGACTTGAAGGTGTGGAAGGCTAGTGTTGGTGTCGACGAGACTCGGCTCGTCGAGTACAGCGAAAAGTCTTGCACCACAGGTTGATGCTCTCGCGTAGGAGTTCACGGTCATACCAATCTGCCGAACGGGCATTTGCAGGATCATCATGAACGCCAGAAACTCCGTCAGGCGACCAACTGTGATTTGACCATTGAGAACCATATTCCCACCGACCCACAAAACACCGGTCATAGCGACATAGAATACTAGACCCATAAAGGTCACGCTTCGTACCCTAGCCATCAGTCGTCGGAATGCAATTTCGAGTACTCCAGCGGAACGGATTTGGAAGCGAGCTATTTCATGGTCACGAGCGAAAAAAGCTCTGACGATACGAATGCCGCTTAGATTTTCTTCCATGAAATTAGTCAGCAGGGTGAGTTTTTCCTGTTGCTTGAGCCACAAATAGCGAAGCTGTAAACGGGCAACCGCGGAGGACACAGCAATCACCGGGACGAAGCTAAGAGCGACCAACCCCAGAAGAAAATTAGTAGACAGTAGTATCACGGCGCCACCAGTCACAAGTACTAGCAGCATCAAGGTTCGGATCAGACCTGTACTGGGAAAATATCGGATTCCCTCGAGGTCTAGCATGCCACGCGTAATCAGGTCTCCAGTGTGTGCATGGTCGTGAAAGGAAAAGTCGAGCTGTTGGACGCGATGATAGAAACGTTTTCGAAGTTCAGCCGCAAGACAATGATCGACCGATTCTCCGAAATAGTTCTGTACGACCGCAAACAGCCCTCGCAGAATACTTAACGCAATGATCATCAGTCCGGCAATTAACAACGCATTTTCAATTTCTCCGAGTGTTGTGCTGCTTCCCCCGAGCAGACCTTGCGCTTGATCAACGGCTTTGCCGACATAACGGGGTATAAAGAGCTGAAACGTGGATGACAGAAGGGTGGCGGAAACGGCGATAGCAACGCGGACCGGATAGTGCAGAACGATTCTGACAATCCGGGCAAGAACCTCTGTGTCTAGTTTTCGTGCCGTGCGGTATTCCTCAGCGCGCGACGGTTGAATGGACGAAGTTGGCTTCACCCGTTCGTGGCTTCGTCTGGTATGACCACAGTGCCGAACGCTGGCCCAAAGCCACCATCCTGGACAGAGATCAGCATGTTGAGGAACAGTTGTTGATGTGCAATCGAAATGAAAGAATAGTCAAACTGATGAATCATCGGCGATAAGGCATATAAAAGCAGCAGCGCATTATACGGTTTCGGCTCGTTGTTCGGTAGCGATGGTCTTAGTTGCGGGAATGTTCAAAACATTGAATGGGTGTGGGCGAAACTATAGGGGCGTAATATCATGAAGCGATTTGACCATCTAACCACTCGTGAGCGGAGGCAATCACTTCAACACGTGATTGAATTAGCGCCAGACCCGGAAACGATTTCCTTGTTCGCGTATGGGTCATTGATTTGGCGGCCCTGTTTTGAAGTGCAGTCAAGAAATAAAGCCATACTTCATGGTTATAGGCGCGATTTGTGTGTTTATACCGTCGAAGCACGAGGCACACCGGGTAACCCTGGCCTCGGCTTGGGACTACGTGTTGATTCTGGGTTTTGCGAAGGTGTTCTTCTGTTGCTTCCGGAAGATGGTAGGTCTGAGGCTCTGACGTCTATTTGGGAAAGAGAAATGCTCACGGCTGTGTATCAGCCAAAGTGGGTCAGCGTAGAGGTAGAGTCCAAAATCACCACAGCACTGACCTTTGTAGTCGACGAATTTCATCCACAGTGTGCAGGCAATCTTTCTGAGGAGACTCAGGCTGTAATGATCAGGTCTGCAGTAGGCGAACTTGGGTCCTGTCGCGATTACCTTGTGAATACGATCGATGCCTTACGAAGTGCCAAAATTCAGGATGGACTATTGGAGCGACTGCTGCGACGTGTCAATAATAAAACCATCGAATAAAAGCCCATACCATTTATCTATGCCCAAGTTTTGGCAGGCTAGAACGTTTATGCACGAAGACCAATCAGCATGACGCTAGGAACCACAAGTAGCACGGCAACGGCAACCTTGCGGTTGAGAGATTCCTCCCGAAACACAAACCGACCCAGTAGTAACGTAAACAACGGTGAACAGGCAACAATTGGGCTGACAACAATCAGGCGCCCTGACATCAGCGCAGTATTCATCACCAGTACAGATACGGCATAGATTAGTCCTGTGATGACTAGCCACTTCAGGCCGGCTGTGGACAGTCTGCGGGGATTATGTTGCCGGATGCGAAGATCATTAGCCAGCGCGATCGGTAAGGCTACGGTGTAAGCGACTAATGCCACGAAAAATGGATTAGGCAGCACTTCCAGACCAATTTTGGCTAACGCATGTGCCAGGCTTCGAATCATAGCGGCGCCTATAGGTAGCAACAGGGCAATCATTGGCCAGGTTCGACCCGAGTCGCGCTGCCAAGACAAGATAACGACAGCAAAAACAATTCCAGCTGTTCCGAGTGCGACCTCCCAGGATAGTATTTCTGAAAGCAGAACGACACCTAACGCTACGCCAAACAAAGGGGCAGTGGCCGCTAGAGTGCTCGAGATTGTTGGGCCAAGTATTCGGGTACCTGCCATACCAAGGTTTGCTGAAATCAGAGGTCGAATCAGCCCAATCGCGGCAAGAAGAGGAAGTACCGGCGAACTCCAAAAGCTGATTTCAAGATAAAACGGCGCAATCAACCAATACAAAGCCGTACTGACCCCGATCTGGAATAGTGAGGCAGTCTGTGAATCTGTGTATTGCATCGCGATCCGTGAGCACTGATTGCCAAATGCAAAAAGCACCGCGGCGAGCAGTGCGAGTCCCACAGGAAGTAGCAACTCAAAATTGGAATTCACAGACTTTCAATATTGGCCTTTAATACAGCAGTGTAGTTTATTGGGACGCATTGACATTCAATCGATACACTCGGCGACAGCTAACGTGTGCTGTAAACCGGCCTCCGAATCCAATAATGTCGGTAAGGTCAAGCATATTGTTCTATACTATTTTTGAAACTAATGACGCTGTAAATTGACGATACAGCCATCATGACAGAACCCTTAGTTATCGATATTGGGCAAGACGGTCTCCAAGCCGACTATGGCGAGCACGAAAAGGCTATGCAGGCCTATTTCAAGACGGGTCGAACGCGAGCCTTGGCGCTATCAAATCGGGGATCTTTGGAGTTCTTGGATAATGGTGATCTTCACCCCGACATTCAATCATCGGTTGACGAACACGGATTTTATGTCCTCAAGAATTTGATTGGTTCCGATGAACTTGGTGACATTGAGACAGGTGTTTTTGACATTCTCGAACGACTGCCAACTACTAAGGGGTCTTCTGTCGATAAACAGGGTCGACCGGCATTGGGTGTTGACTGTAAAGGAGCGAGTCTGTTCTGGTCCCGACCTCTGGGGGATCCTTTTGGCGGGACGGATCGCGCTGCTGGTCGCCACCCGGTAAAGATGGTTGAACCTCAGCCGTCGGCCGATTCGCCCGAACAAACCGTTTATCTGATTTTGGGGGTACTTCAGCATTCAGAGGCTCTTTTACGTCTTTACGCACATCCAGATTTGCTTAAGTTGGCCGCAAGTCTCAACGGAGAGGATTTTGTGCCCTTTAATGAAGGCATGTTCATCAAGCAACCTGGCCTCGGTGCGTCTGTGGCTTGGCATCAAGACGGCGTGACTCACTGGGACAACCCTGAATGGGACAGCAGTATTCACGGATACACGTTTCATGCCCAACTTTATGGCTGTACTGCAGCCAATGCTGTCTGGGCGGTACCCGGCTCGCATCGTTTAGGCAAGATTGATATTTCGGATTGGGTAGCGGACAACGGTTCGGAGAGGCTCCCTGATGCTGTCCCGTACATCTGTGATCCAGGAGATGTCGTGATCCATAACCGGCAACTGGTACACGGTTCATTTGCTAATACCAGTCCGGACTGGCGTGTGTCCTTCACGCTGGGCTACCATCGGCGCTCTAGCGTATTGGGCGTTCACGGCGGTGGCGTTCACAATGCATCGGCGATTTATGACGAAACACGAATTTGCAAACGGTCGCGAATGATCGGGTACGGGATTGATGCCAGGCGTCAACGGTTTCCAGATGAATCATCCTATACTTACGCCCCGTTCGTCGAGAGCGGTGAGAAGCTGGAATGGAACGCGAATGTGAAACGAGCGATCCACGACTACAATCTACTTGACCTCAGTATTTGACTCATCGGGCCTGTGGCTGATGCCTCGACGTATTCAGCACGCACTATAAGGATTGTGATATGAGCATTGTTATTTCTAATATTAAGACTACGCCAGTTCTCGTGCCTTTTAAGCGTCCACCAGTGACAGCCAGTGGTGCCATTGGCGAACTGCCCCTAGTTCTTCTTGATGTGGAAACTGATGCCGGGCTGACGGGTCATGCCTATCTGTTTGTATTTCTAAAATCGATGTTAAAGCCAACCATGGATTGTGTGGCTGCAATCGAAGAACTGGTGCGGGGTATGAACGCTGACCCAGAGCAGGTCGACCCGTTTCTGCGACAACGGCTTCGATTGTTGGATATTCACGGGATCCTCGGCCAAGTGTTCGCGGGGCTAGACATGGCACTCTGGGATATACGGGCAAAATCTGAAGACCTTTCGTTAGCTAGGGTGTTAGGTGATCCAAGAGAATACGTGAAGACTTATAACAGTTGCGGCCTTTGGCTCGAAAAGGGGGATCCAGAGAAACTCGCAGATCAGGCCCAGGAGTTACTTGCTGAAGGTGACTTCAGCGCAGTCAAGCTGCGATTGGGTTATGAGACTTTTAAAGAGGATCTTGCTGTGGTTCGCGCAGTTAAGCGCAGTTGTGGTGACGCGGTCGATCTGATGAGCGACTTCAATCAGGGGCTTGACCCAAAAGAGGCGCTTCTTCGCTGTCAGGCATTGGATGGAGAGGGGTTGTACTGGATCGAGGAGCCCGTTCGCTACGACGATTACCATGGGTCGTCTGCACTGGCGGCTGCGGTGGATACTCCGATCCAGACGGGTGAGAATCTACTCAACCCGCTTGAATTCCAAAAAGCTCTGAAAGCCAAAGCGGCTGACTTCTATATGCTGGATGTACAGCGAATCGCTGGTGTTTCAGGCTGGCGTGCAGCCGTCACCCTGCCGGAAGCTGAAAGCATTCCAGTATCTACACATCTTTTCCCAGAGATCAGCATTCACCTGATGGCCACGACCAACAACGCAGACTGGCTTGAGTATGTGGACTGGGCCAGCCCAATTATTCGTGAGCCTACAGTTGCGTTGGGCGGAAAGGTACAAGTGCCGACGACTGTCGGTAATGGTATCGAATGGAATACAGAAGCCGTCGCGCGTTATCAGGTGGAGTAATGCAACTGATGTCGTGAGTACCTATTCAGAGCCCTCGACAATTCGAAAATCTCGCACTACGCCATCTGCAAGTTTTTCAAGGGCCGCCTGATAGGCATCGCTTTGGTACGTACTCAGAGCGTCATCATAACTGGGGAACTCGACAACTACTGTGCGTTCGGCCACACCAGCCTCTTTGGCAGTAATTGCCCCTCCTCGAACTAAGAAATTCCCACCATTTGCTTTAACTGCCGGTGCTGCCAATTCCGCATAGGCTGCCAGCTTTGCAGGATCGTTGATTTCGCGATAAGCACTAATCCAGTATCCTTTAGCCATAATTTCCTCCATTGTGATTCAATATTTGACGGTCTATCGGGTAGTCGTTACCAATTGGTAACTGCCAGTGCCGATTATAAGCAGCGCGGCGGGATTGTGATAATGCAAACCTATGTGCGACAGCCTAAATCGATAGTTTCGTAGAGTTGGATTCCGACGGGTACCGAACGCGTTAACGCGTAGGCATCTCAATGGCAAGGGCAGTGGCTAGCGCATCGCCGAATCCGTCAAGTTGATCTCGTGTGTTCACTGTAGACAGAAAACCACCCAATTTAGGTGAGAGAATGTATCCGGCATCTAGAAGTCTAAGATGAAGTCGGGTGGTCGCTCCAGCTTCAGCCTCAGTCCGGAAGAA
>Ga0302120_10001695_pt1 | contig 10316 bp, 15 predicted proteins | sample AG5_Bottom_MG_FD_203118 | JGI IMG/M metagenome (GOLD analysis project Ga0302120, IMG submission 203118) | Marine microbial communities from Western Arctic Ocean, Canada - AG5_Bottom | ecosystem: Environmental > Aquatic > Marine > Oceanic | place: Canada: Western Arctic Ocean | collected 2017-10-01 | reverse complement strand
GCTTGCGGCGGCCTCTTTTTTCCCGGCCATCGTGCTCGGGATTTTTTCAAAACGCATGAATCGCGAGGGCGCCGTGACAGGCATGGTGGTGGGGATTGTTTTCACTGCGGCCTACATCATTTATTTCAAGTTCATCAATCCCGATGCGAATAACAGCGCTCACTGGCTCTTTGGAATTTCGCCCGAAGGAATCGGAACCGTGGGGATGTTGCTCAATTTTGGAGTCTCGATCCTCATCGCGCGCTTCACCCCTCCACCTCCTCTCGAAGTTCAGGAACTGGTGGAGACGATTCGCGTACCGCGTTCGGCCTGAACGCATCGCGCCTGGATCACGAAAGGCTTGATCATGGCCCATTTGAAGTCCCCCGAACTCGCACCGGAACTTACCCAAGGGCTGCTTGAATCCTTGGCCTCCTGGGATCCGCGCGCTTCGGTTCCCCTCGCGCTCAATTTCATGCGAAACGGCGACGAAGCCGCACTGGAGGGTTTCGACACCCTGGCGCGCAGCAATCCCGTGGCCGAAGAAATGCTGAAAGAGCGTTATCTGAGCCCAGTCCCCGACACGGACTATCTCGCGTCTCTGGCCGAAGGAAGCCTTGGCCGGGAGTTCGCTCGTTATCTGTGCGACAACAATCTCGATGTAAACCTGCTCCGCGAGTCGGCCTTCATCGAAGCCCACTCTGCCCGGGGCGAAGACGTGGGCTATCTGGCTGAGCGGGGGTTTCAATTGCATGACCTCTTCCACGTACTGACCGGCTTCGATACGACGCCTTTGGGAGAAGTGCGTGTGGTCAGCTTTACCGTTGCACAGATTCCCGCACCGTATCCCGCCATGATCATTGCGACCCGACCGCTTCAAATGGTGCTCTACAAGCCCGAACTCCTTCCGGTGGTAATGGATGCCGTTACGGAAGGCTGGGCCCTCGGCCGTCGCGCGAAGCCCCTGATGGCCGTTCACTGGGAGGAGTACTGGACGCGCCCCCTGGCCGAGTTGCGCGAGGAGTACGGTCTCCTTTGACCCGTGTGCCCGGGGAGAGATCGGAATCGGCCTTGGTGAAGGCGCTTGCTCCGGGTTACAGCATCGATCGACCGAAGCCCTCTGAATTCGCCGAACTGATCCGGATCGAAAGGGCTGCGGGAGAACTCTTCTCGGCGGAAGACCTGCCCCCTTCAGTTCTCGAAGAGGGGCTTTCTCGACGCTATTTCGAGGAGACCTTCTCGGCCGGCCGTCTCTGGGTCGTGCGCACCGGGGGGCAGCCGGTGGGGTTCGCGGCGGCGATCCTGCTCGACGGATCGGCGCATCTTCAAGAACTCAATGTGCTGCCCGCGCACGGTCGGCGCGGACTCGGACGTGCGCTGGTTCATCACGTGGCCCGCTGGGCGGTATCCGAGGGTTTTGCTTCTTTGTCCCTCACCACGTTTCGCCACGTTGTCTGGAACGCGCCCTTCTATGCGGGTATTGGTTTCGTTCCGATCTCTGCCGAAAACCAGGGACCCGAAATGCGGGAAACCTTGGCGAAGGAAGCGGAGAGGGGCTTCGACCCAGCCAATCGTGTGGGTATGCGGTGGACTTTCGGTTTTAGGGAGCGGGCAGCGGACCGAACCAATTCGAGATAATGACTTTGACGCGATCGCGAACGGCTTCGCGTTCGGATTCGTCGACATCGCTGATCAACAGTACGAAATCTTCGAGGGCAGCCCAACCGAGTTGAAGTGCTGCCACCGCGGCAAATTGCGCTTTGAAATCGAGATCGGTCTCGGGGATTTCCAGGCGGGTCATCAGGGTTGCGAGCGCACGCCGGGGGACGGAAATGCCTTCCTCCACCTCGAGGCCCGCGAGTTCCAGGTCGCCCTCCATCACGCATTGGCAGATGGCTCGCCAGTACTGGGGGTCCTCGGCGATTTGCAGGGCTCGGGGGATCGAACCGTCTACCGAGTTCTCGGTGGCATGGGCCAGATGGATCGAGGCCAAATGATGCATGGCGGCTTTGAGTAGGCCTCTTTTTCCTCCGAAGTAGTGATGGATCTGGCCGTGGTTGACCCCGGCGACTCGCGCTACTTCGCGCACCGAGACGGCACTCGGTCCGGCCTCGGCTAGGGCGCCGGCCGTCGCCTCGACCAGGGCACGGCGAACCGCATCGCCTCCTCGAACCGGGCGGGAATCGCACTTTGAGTTTTTTGCGTTGGGGACCACGATTTCCTCCCCTGGAGAGGGCTCAATATCATTCTAGACAAATGTCTAATAAATGCTAGAAACTCCACTCGATCGGCAAAGACCGCAGCTCAAGCGTTTCTGATGCCGCATTCCGGGAGGACACCCAGCATGAGACTGATCACGTTTACCGCGAGCGGAACGACTCGCATCGGAGTTCTTGATGGCGAAGAGGTCGTCGATCTTCAGGCGGCTGCGCCCGACTTGCCCACAGAGATGGTCGCTTTTCTCGAGGCCGGCGATGCCGCTCTCGAGGGAGCGCGCGCCGCTCAGGCTGCCGGGGGTTCGCGCCTCGCCCTGACCGATGTGAGCCTAGAGTCGCCCATTTTGCGACCTCCGAAGATTTTGGCCGTGGGTCTTAACTATGCGGACCACGTGGCGGAAGCCGGCATGGAGACTCCCAAGTTCCCCATGATTTTCAACAAGCAGTCCACGGCGGCCCACCCGCCTCATGCCCCCTTCCACCTCCCTCGGGCGTCCGGTGCTCTGGACTACGAGGGTGAACTGGCCATGGTGATTGGCAAGCGTTGCCGTCACGTGCCTAAGGAGCGCGCCCACGAAGTCATCGCGGGCTTTATGATTTGCAACGATGTCTCGGTGCGAGATTGGCAGATCCGTGTGCCCACTTTCACCATGGGCAAGTCGTTTGACACCCACTGTCCGTTGGGGCCGGCGATCGTGACCTCGGACGAGGTTTCGGATCCCCACTCCCTGGACGTGCGCACCTGGGTGAACGGTGAACTCCGTCAGTCGAGTAACACCAAGCACCTTATTTTTGACTGCCACACCCTGATCGAACATCTCTCCACGGCCTTTACCCTTGAGCCGGGTGACGTGATCCCGACTGGCACCCCGGGTGGTGTCGGCGCTGTCATGAAGCCACCGAAATTTCTGGTGGCCGGCGACGTGGTGAAAATTGCCATCTCCGGGCTGGGCGAAATTGAAAACTCGGTGATCGCCGAGCCCGAAAGCACGGCTCGCATCGGATGACATCCGGCGCGTGGGTTCTGGTCGTCAGAGAGGTTGCTCTGAGCAAGGCGGTTCCGGTCGCCAGCTAGCGGTCCGTCGACGGAATTCCGCTGGCTGCGACCAGGGCCGCACGAAAGCCGATGGGGTCGCGTAGGGGAGATCTCCGCAGGACCTCAACTTCTTCGGCGCTGTAACGGGGTTCAACAGCCAGGCCCGAATACTGGGCGAGCACCCAGTTGAGTAGCCGGGCGATTCGGTCCGGGGAGAGCGGCGCCTGGGCGACACCCGGGACGCGCACCAGATACTCGCGTCCACCGGGAAGGGCAAGCAGGGGGGCGAGTTCCCGAAGCGAGGGGACCAGGCCTGGGGTGCCCCCACCCTCTGCGGTATGGCAGGCCGAGCAGTGTAGGGCGTAGTCCTCGGCGACCCCCGGGCCAGCCAGCTTAGGCTCGTCGGCTCGGACTGGGCCCGCCCACTGCCCCATCAGGAGGATCGCCAGGGCGGGGCCGAGAAGCTTCATCGCTCGGGTTGTTGCTCACTGGCGAGTCCGACCACCCGGGCGACCGAACAGTGGTATGCCTGGCTACTTGCACCGCCGCACCAGTTGATATCGTTGGCGCGGTACCAGTGGTAGTCGGGCCGCTCGCCCTCGTTCCGGTTGCATGAACAACGCCCGCAAAAGCCCTTCCCGCAGCAATCGTTGTAGGAGATCATGTAGTGCTGGTCGTCGGCGGGATTGAGGCATGTGCCGATCCAGGTTACGGGGCTTGATGAGGTTCCGGGCGGGCAGGCTGTCGCGCTTCCACCGCAGCACGCGCACAGGAAGCCGTCGATGGCACAGTGTCGCCAATACTCGCAGCTTCCGGGATCTCCCTCCGGCCCTTCGACTTCGTCGGGCAGCTTCCGAGGTTCATTGCTCGCGCGAGCGACGGGCAAAATGGGAACCATTGAGGCTCCTATGAGCCCCGCCGAGAACCGCCCAACTCGGGCTAGGAAACTGCGTCGTCCCGAGCGCCGCGCCAGCCCCCGGGCCGAATCTTCAAGCCAACGATCAAGTCGACTCATCTTCGAACCTCCAAGTGGACCACCGAATCTTCCGATGGCTCCTTCTGTGCGATGAATTGCTGGATTGAGCCGGCCCCGAGTTCATGGGCCAGGAAAAGGCTTTCGAGGTGTTCGCGGGTGTTCACGATCCCCTTGGCACGAACGATTCCGGCGTCATCTATCAGGATGGCTGTGGGCAGCTTGGAGACGGCGAAGGCCAATCCCAATTCTCTTGAGAGAACATAGAGTTGATCGCCGAGTTTCTTAGCCGCACGAAAGCTTCGGTGCTCTTCGGGGTCTCCATCGCTGGCCAGTACAAGGCGAAGCCCCGGAGCTTCATCCCTGGTTACTCGGAGCAGGGTGGGCAGCAGGGTTTCGCAAACCGGGCATGTGGGGGAAAGGAAAAAGAGCAGGGTGCGGACCCCCGGAGAGGGGCCTCCCAGATCCAGTGGCTGCCCCGAGAGATCGGTGAGTGCGTGGTGGGGCGCGGCGTCCCCCACCTCGGGGCCGCGTTCCTGAGCGAGTGCTCCCATGGGGGCCAACCGCTCATGGAGCAACCCGATCTGCCGCGTGAGCGCCATCACGATGATTCCGAGGACCAGCAAAGCGATCCAGAGAAGGCTATTCGAAACGACGAGGGCATCGGTCATGAACTTTCCCCGAGGCCCGATTCGGATCCGCCCGCGCGGGCGAGCTCGTGGCCGGCCAGCCATAGAAGGGAGGCCATGGCGAGGCCAGCGGCAATGGAAATGGAATCGAGCCATCCCAGGGGCCGACCGTTGGAGGGGGCCATCAAAAGCAGAAGGGGCAAGAGCCCGAGGCTCGCGTTTCGCACCAGCAACCAGCCGCTGATGGTCTGACGGCTTTGGCCGAATCCGTTGCAACCGCAATCGATGTGTCGCCGACCCCGGGCCAAGTTGACCCCGATCGCTCCGCTGTAGACGGCTAGTAGCCCAAGGGCTCCGAGTGGGCCTAAGGGGTCGAGGCCGGGCACGAGCAGGCAGACTGCGACGGCAGCTTCGCCCAAGGCGAGGAACTTGGCTCCAAGGGCCGAAGCCCAGTCGGGAAGGATGCGGTAGTCCCGAACTGTGCTGGCAAAGTCTGAAAAGTCGCGCGCCTTGTGAAGGGCCGCGCTGAAGAAGAGGCTGGCGAGGCCGAGTCGGGCCAGCACCCAGAAAACCGAGTCGAGCCCATCGGAAAAGGGATTCATCGGGGCACCACCAGCCGATTGCCTGACAATCCGATTTCCGGGATATCGCGCAGGTGCGCGCCGGTCTGGGCATCGAGGACCGTCATGACGGGGAGGCCCGAATTGCGAAGGAGTAGCAGCGGGGTGGCGTCCTGGGTGACGGCAACCGTGTCGGCCCCAGTGGCCGGGATAAACTGTTGGAGGAGCCAACCCGAAAAGCCTCCGTCCAACCCGAGCATGCCCGCAAGGGAAGCTGCATCCATGTTGGGCACGGCAAAGCGACTCGTACGCTGACGACTCGCGAGATCAAAAACCCACACTTCAGGGCCGGGATCCTTATGGGTGCCCGAGCCGCCTTGGTGGAACATGACGTAGAGACGCTCAAGGTCTCGATGAACGGCGGTGAGTTGTCGACCCCCCGGTCGCCAACCGTCCTCCCTTTCGGCTTCGCCTACTCCGGACCAAGAGCGTGTCCCGGGCGGGGAATGGTCAAAGTCCACTTCGTGGATGACCCCCGCGAAAGAAACGAAAAACCAGCGATTTTCGATGCGCGCGCCGTTCATCATGATCGGATCCTCGACCGCATCGAAAAAGGGCGCGGTGGAGTCCGAATCGGTCGCGTTGCCCTCGGCGTCAAACGTGAACTGCTGCATGGAACCGTCGCCGCAGAGGGTTGCAAAGCTTTGCGCGCCGGTGGCGTAGACCCCCGCACAGCCGCCGGTTGGAATCGAATCGAGGTAGGTTCGCGACTCAAGGTCGATGATCGAGACCGACTGACTGGGGAATTGGTTGTAGAGGACGAGGCTTCGGTTGCCGTCGAGCAGGGTCGAGTAAGCGAGATTGGCGGCGCTCTCGGCAGACTGGGTGGGGACGATGATTTGGCCCTTTGCGCTCAGGGTCGTCGCGTCGTAGACCGTGACAAAATCCGTTCGCTTGCCCCGATATCCCCATTCGTACCTCGCCTCGACGACATAGTACTCGCTTCGCGAGATCGAGAAGAGGGGCGGCTTCGGGAACGCCCCCAGAGCGTGATCCACTGAGCCCAGCATTTTTCCACTCTCGGCGTCGAAGATCTGGCTATGGCGGAAGATAATATCCGTTACCCATACCCAGTGCGGTTCGGTCGGGCCGAGTACGGTGGCTCCGAGTTCGTCGAAAGGCCCGGGATCCGGTCCCTCCTCGGCCCATGCAGTTCCTCCTCCGAGGACTAGGAGCAATAGAAAAGACGCAATCGCTCGTCTCATGGGTGCCTCGTGAATTCTCGGGTCGAGTGTGGGTGCGCGAAAATAGAACCGGCTCCTGGGGCGGGAGGGCTTGAGTGGTTTCGCTCGAGTCCGAAGGGAAACACCGACGGGAAATTGTTACTTAGAGATACTCAGCCAACTGGCCCGCGATTTCTTCGGGTGTCGTGGTCGGGCCGAACCGGGCAATTACCTCTCCCTTTTTTCCGACCAGGAATTTCGTGAAATTCCAGCCGATGTCTTCCTTGCCTTCTTCATCTGGGTTGCCTGACTTGAGAAATTGGTAGAGGGCGGAGGCGCCCTTCCCGTTCACTTCGATTTTGGCAAACATCGGAAAGGATGCATCGAATTTCGATTGAACGAATTCGAGTATTTCCTCGTGGGTGCCCGGCTCCTGACCCCCAAACTGGTTGCAGGGAAAGGCTAGAACCGTAAAACCATCGTTCTTGTTTTCTTCGTGCAGTGTACGCAGACCTGCGTACTGGGGAGTGAGGCCTCACTTACTCGCGACGTTAACGATCAGGCAGATGCGGCCTTCGTAGCTCGAGAGCTCAATGCTCTCGCCGGTGATGGAAGTCATCTCGAAATCATGAATGCTGGCCATGGTGTTCTCCTCTGTGGGGTTCAGAAAATCTAGCACCGGGCCGGCCGAATGCCGCTCATTGGAAATCTTCAGGAAACTGGGGCTATCGTCTGCTTTGAGGAGAAACCCATGAAAAACCTATTGCTCCAATTAGTTCTTTTACTGGCCGTTTCGGCCACCGTCGGGGCGAACGAAGTGACCTATGTGCTCCAGACCCCCGGTGTCGTCTGAGGAGGCAGTTCAGCGAGGGCCCGTGCGGCCGTCGAATCCTTGGATACTGTAGACGCGGTTTCAACGGACATGAAGACCCATACGGTGAAGGTGAGCTTCGATGACGAGAGCGCTTCGCTGGATGATGTTCTGAGCGCTCTGAGCGGGGCGGGCTACACGGTTCCTCGTTACACAAAGGTGTCGGGCAAAGAATGACGCGTGCTGCCCAGCACCCGGTGGCGTATCCGCTCTGGGTGACCGTGCGGGTGCTCATTCTGGGCTGCGTGCTGGGCTGCGATCCAACTCAGGGGCAGTGTCCGAGCCCCCGTTGATCTTTCCCGTGCACCGATGATGGTGCAGTGTAAAACCAGTCGAGGTGGTGCAGATGGATCAATTTGACCCATGGAGTGCAGGGTTCTGGCTGAGGGTGGGGATCGCCGTTCTTTCCGGTGGTGTAATCGGGGTCGAGCGGCAGATGCGCGGAAAGCCCGTGGGTGTTCGTACGAGCATCCTGATCTGTCTGGGCACTTCAATTTTCGTCGAACTCGGAGGTCTTTCGGACAGCGAACACGCGGATCCCACTCGGGTATTGGGGCAGGTTGTCACCGGCGTCGGTTTTTTGGGTGCGGGCGTCATTATTTCCCGGGGTGGGGTTGTGACCGGTGTCACCACAGCGGCGGTGATCTGGATTCTGGCTGCCATTGGCGCGTGTATTGGTCTGGGCTTTTACGCTGGGGCGATCGCCTTTGCCTTGATCACAGTGAGCTTGCTGACTGGGGTCGGATTGCTCGAAGCTGGCTTTGAGCGACTGCGAACCGGGGTCTACTCCGAGGAAGATAATTCCGACCTGGATCCGAAATGAGCGGGGGGCTCCGTTTGGCATGACGAGATCGGTCGAATGGTTTCGGATTGGCACCGCCGGGATTTGGCGCGATCAGCTAAGAACGCGGACGCCAAGGCTTTGGGGGCCGCGGAGGGTGGTGCCGCGCGGACGCGCCTGAACTTCATCGACGAGTTCGATCTTCGGATAACGATCGAGGATCGCCTGGGCAGCGATACGGATGTTGGCCCGGGCCATGTGGAGCCCGGGGCACGAATGCGAACCGAGCCCGAAGGTGAGCTTGTCCCGGGTCCGCCGATCGGGATCGAAGCGGTCGGGGTCGTCGAAAAGTGCAGGGTCCCGGTTGGCCGCAGAAATGGCAAAGAGCACCTGGGATTCGGGCGGAATGGAGACGCCGCCGAGAGTCGTTCCCGTCAGGCAGAGTCGGGGCAAGAGCGCGACCGGAGGCTCCCAGCGGAGGAGTTCTTCGCACGCCAGACCTAGCCGATCGGGGTTTTCCCGCACGGCCTGCAATTCTTCGGGATGGCTCAGCAGCGCGTAAAGAAGATTTCCCAGGGCATCGTGGGTCGTCGTCCCCCCGGCAGAGAAAAGAAGCCGAATATGCGAGAGCACTTCTTCCTCACTGAGGCGCTGGCCGTTTACTTCTGCCTGGAGGAGGCCACTGAGCACGTCCTCTTGTGGATGCTTCCTTCGCTGCCCGATCACCGGCCGCATGTAGTCGCTGAACTGGCGGGCCGCTTTCGCGTCGAAGCGAAGGATGCCCAGAGCCCAGCCGACGAATTCGTCTTCCCTTTCGGTGGGAATACCCAGGACGCGAGAAATCATTCGGAACGGAAAGTGGGCGACAAAAGCATCCATCAGATCCAATTCGCCTGACTGGGGGAGCGCTGCCAACATTTCCTGGGCGAGTTCGGCGAGACCGCTGGCCTCCATTCGGTCCACCGCCCGGGAGCGGAAGGCTGGGGTCGCGAGCCTTCGATAGAGCAAATGCTCGGCGCCCTCCATGCTCTCGAATGTCCGGCCCTGGGTCGGCTCGATGACTCGTCGATACCATTCGCCCGCCGGGAAGGCGGCTTCATCGCGGAAGGCCAGGCTGAGAGCCTCGTGACCAGCGATCAGCCAGCAAGGCCGCCCGCCCATGAGCACTTGGCTGACCGGCGCCTCCTGGCGAAGGCGGGCAAGCACCCGGTGTAGTGCCTGCCCCGGTAACGCGTCTCGCCCGAAATCGGGCGTTGCGGATCGATCGACCCCGCTCATGGGACATAGACTCCAAGACTTGGGAATTGAATGGGAAATCTACCGCTTAGAGATGGTCTGAACTTCAAGGGATTGCACTCCGGGGGGATTGGATCCCCCGCTCGCCCGCCCTCCCCCGATCGCCGGGAAGGCTCTCGATACTGGACTCTATCTCCGGCCCGCTCGCAACAACAGGCGTGGTTCGGGTGAAGCCGTTCTAACAAAGGAAAACTAGAGCCCCGGCCAGCGAACCCGCGGACCCCGGGGCTAGTCTCTGGGGGCAGGCACACAGGAGTCTCGGTGGATTCGATTCGGCAGCGCGCGGCAGACACAAAGACATCGCCAGACGTTGCCCCGGGCCGCGATGACTCATGAAAGAGGTGAGCGCGAGTATTGGTCTTGAGTGGCGGCTTGGATAGCGATCGCACTGATTGTTTAGCCAGTGATCGCTCCGTCGCTGAATCCACCCGCAACGAAAAAAAAGATCGAGCAATATAGGTTGAGATGAATTCAAATTTTTAAAAACTCGTTACTCCGATTTGTCTGACGACGATTCGCCGAACGAGTCCTACTGGAGCGCTTTCTTGGATTTTTGTATCGCTGTCGCGTATTGCGAGCCCGACGATCTTTGTGAAATCGCTGAAGCGGCGGAGTCGGCGGGTTTTGGCGGGATCGTGGTGTCGGATCATGTTATTCATCCGGGCACCCTGGAGACTCGGTATCCCTACACCGCCGATGGCTTGCCGCGGTGGGAACCGAATAAGCCCTGGCCCGATCCCCTGATCGCGGTA
>Ga0302120_10001694_pt1 | contig 10324 bp, 10 predicted proteins | sample AG5_Bottom_MG_FD_203118 | JGI IMG/M metagenome (GOLD analysis project Ga0302120, IMG submission 203118) | Marine microbial communities from Western Arctic Ocean, Canada - AG5_Bottom | ecosystem: Environmental > Aquatic > Marine > Oceanic | place: Canada: Western Arctic Ocean | collected 2017-10-01 | reverse complement strand
CAGGAGAAGTAGATATTTTGGTAAATAATGCTGGTTTTGGAACGAGTGGGAAACACACTAAAGTGGATATCGGTCGACAGTTACAAATGATCGATTTGAACATTCGTGGACTTACCCAACTCTCTCACACCTACGCAAAGAAAATGAAGCGAGGAAATCGTATTTTGAATGTCGCATCAGTTGCGGGATTCATTCCAATACCATCGATGGCAGTTTATGCTGCGACAAAGGCGTACGTACTCAGTTTCTCCCGTTCACTTCACGCTGAACTGAAAAAAGATGGAATCAGCGTGACAGCACTTTGCCCAGGTTATGTACCATCTGGATTCCAAGAAGTTGCGGGTATCGACCAGAGTCGAATTGGCTCATTCGGATCGACCAGCGCAGAAGCAACAGCCCGCTCAGCTGTTCGAGCGATGCGCAATAGTCGTCGTGAAGTCGTCGCAGGATGGATTAACAAGCCATTCCCTCTAATATTACGAACTGCACCCATTAGAATGCAACTTTTTCTTTCAAAATTAATGATGGAAAGCAACTAATTAATTTTGGCATTTTTTACAATAAAATGTTGAACGACCCGCCTGAACAATTCGTAGAATCTTACCGGTGCATCCGGATTTTTTACACGGCTCACCCTCGCGATTAAAAACAGTAAATTGATGTGTGAAATAGCCTAAATCAGCCTCGCCAGAAACCCCTCGGAAGTCGGATATTGTCGAACCGCCCGCTTCGATTGCCTCAAAAATAACTTCGTTGATTTGCCGGTGAATTTGCTCGATTTTTTTGTTAATATGGTCACTTTTTCCTGCGACTTCGGCAGCGGTTTTAAGCGGAGAAATTCCTGAGCGGTGAAGTATTTCACTGACGTAAATATTTCCTAAGCCAGAAACAATTTTTTGATCTAGAAGAGCGGTTTTTATTGGAGTTCGTCGTCCTTGTAATCCCGATTTTAAGGCAGCATAAGTGAATTCATCAGTCAGTGGTTCTGGACCTAAATTTTGCAATAATTTTTGATTAGTTTCTTCACTCGTTTCAAATAAATCCATGAAGCCAAATCGGCGTGGATCATTGTAGACAGAAGTCACCGCTCCATCATCAAATTCGATGTAAAAATGGTCGTGTTTAGCTTGACCATCCGCACCGATAGTCCAAACTCCAGACATCCCGAGGTGGCTCAACCATGTTTTCCCAGTAGATAATCGAATCAAGAGATATTTCGAGCGTCGATCAATGCGCTCGATGACCGCATCAGTTAACGATTCTTCAAAATCTTCTGGAAAGGGAAATCGAAGATTCGGCCGGCGTAAATCAACGAAAGATATTCGCCGGCCTACCCAATTCGGAATTAAACCTGAACGGACTGTTTCAACCTCAGGCATTTCCGGCATGAGCAAGGCTAATGCAAGAAGGACATGAGCATATCTAATTCGTATATAGTCAATACAATAGTTGAAATTGAGCCGACACCTCCACCAACTATGGAAGAAAAGGGAGAACAGCAATGGTTTGAAGGTACACCAACCGCAGAGCCAAATTCTGCGCCTGAAACCGTTTTTGTTCAAGATGCTCCAATGGGTCAATTTACTCAAACAAATGCAATTTTAGCCTTGATATTATCAATCGTTGGAATCATTTTAACTTTTACTCTCGGGTGTGGAGGATTGCTCGCAATCCCTGCCGTAATTATCGCTAATGGTGCCTTGACAATTACGAATGGACAACCCGGGCATCCTGACTCCGGCACTGCGAAAGCTGCTCAAGTCATTTCATGGATAAATATCGTTTTGACAATTATTGGGATTATTGTTATTATTGCCATCTTAGTTATTTTCGGTAGCATAGCGGTGGCAATGGGCTAATCAGAGCCGCTGACAAAAATAAATTCGATGTTGCTCTTCAAAATGTGAGATATCTATCTCTTCAATGAGTGCGATATTTTCTGATGAATCAATCAATTTTCTCGCGCTATCAAAACGAGAATCATCGCCCCCTTCAGTCCATCGCTCACTCGCTGCTTTCAGTGAAAGTAATCCGCAGCCACCTTTTTTCAAAAAAGCCTCAGACATTTTCAAAAAAATTTCAGCCTGGTCAGCGATACTCAAATCCTGATGTAACCAATCAGCCTTTTCACGTAGATATGGAGCTATGACTGATGGTTTTCGAGCATCGCCCAGAACCGGGATTAATCCCGGTCGATTCTCGGCTAAATTTGCCAAGTCACGCATCATCCGCGGTGCGATTTCAACAGCGACAACTTGCCCGCCATGATGATTTCCAGCTCCACAAACATGGTCATGAATGTGGCTAACTGTCGAGCCCGTTGAAGCGCCGAGATAGAGGCAAGTGGAGCCGGTTTCGGGAATTAATTCACTAGGATCGGTTTTTGATTTGATTAAACTCGCTGCAACTTTCGATTTCGAAGGATTCCATTGGCGCCATTCTATCCGTCCATCTTTTTTCCGCCGCTCATCACTCACAGAAACCCCCTTCACCGCATTTCTTGTCCACAAAACCCTACCTTCTCTACGGACACCCCAACCGATCTGAATCGGTTTTCGTCGGGCCATTTCCTCACTTCCTTCTCGGAGGCTTTGGGAATCTTGCTTTGATTGCCTCCGTTTCTTTGTGAATCTCAGCGATTTTTGCCTCGCTCCAAGGTTCGCCGCCGAAATGATCGACCCGAACCGCGATGCTAGCTTTACCGGCCAGGTACCTCGCAATTTTGCCGCGCACCCACCTCGGGCTACGGCTAATGGCCGGCATGGAGAACAAAACCGCACCGTGTTTGGGTGGCGGCGCACCCCGTCGATGGGCAGCCATTGCTGCGGATGCGCCTAGAACTTGTAAACTGCCAGATGGCATCCGAGCGAGACGCTCTCGCCCACCTGCTAGAACAAGCAATTTCGCTGCTCCAAGTGGTCCGATTAATTTGGATAAGGAAGGTACATAATCATACGAAACCGCACGTATTGCATCCTCGTGTTCGGACAATTGTTGAGTGAGATTTACAACGCCATTCGCATGAGCATTTATTGAATTCCATTCCAATTCATCTGGCTTGTGAGGAGGTTGGCTAACATTCAATTTTTCAGCCGCGGAATCCATCGAATTTGACTCTGCTACCGCGGCTGGAATTGCATCTCTCTGACCGTCTAAATCAACCTCGGAAAGAAATAATCCAACCCATTCTACACAACGTGCTTCCGAGGTTGTCCAAGCTGAACGAAGTTCATTCGCTGAGCTAACCATCATATCGAGACGACGATCTACATCTGCTGACGAATCTGCAACTCCACGTTTGGCTAAACGACGAGAGGCTTCGGTGAATAATTCAACTTCTTCTGCACTTTCTTCAGGCCAATCATCTGTCGATAATGCACCGAATGAATCGACTTCAGCATCCCCAAATCGATTTGCCAGAACACTGGCTTCGTGGCTCATTCGACCGGATTGTAAATTTGCTAATCTATCAACCAAAGCACCTGTGCTTTGACGCTCCCAAACCAACTCATCGAGAGTAATCCCCTCCGCGTCGACGACGCGGGCTAATCTCCAATCGTAGATGATGCGCACAATTCACTCCGCGTCGACTTCCCGCTTCAATCCAACGCTATATGGCGAAGCGGTGAAAACTGAAAGCACACAGCGCTTGATATGGAAGCACGGCTCGTTCTACTCGTCGCGCTCGGCGGCGCTATCGGTGCTGCCCTTCGTTACATTATCTCAAACATCATACCAGCTGAAACTATGCCATATGGCACGATGACGGTAAATTTAGTCGGATCTCTCCTACTAGGGATAATGTTCGGTGCCCTCGCTGCAGGTGCACTAATCAGTCAAGATAACCTGCTTCTATTCGGCACCGGCGTGCTCGGTGCATTCACGACGATGTCGACCTTCGCTCTCGAAACAATTCAACTCTCACAAAAAGCTCCTTCCAGTGCAGCAATGTACGTGACTTTGACCATTATTGGAAGTTTAACATTTGCATGGGCTGGCTATAGGGCTGGAATTGCACTAATTTCATAGATTTGGTCAGGGTATCCTAGCCAAGAGCAGGAAGGCAAGCAGAAAGGCGGCCAACGCGCAAGAAGTTCGGTCGCTGAACCTCTAACGCATAGGCGGTGCGTACTGGATTCCACCCTCTGAAACGAGAGCGTTTAGAGTTCCAACACGCGAGATTAGGCAGCCGGTCATAGCAGCGGATCCGCTGACACCATCATAGGTACCGTCGCAGAATGCGTCGTCATAAGCCTCGCCATAGTTGCCAGCAGCTCCTAGAACAGCTTGCATCCAGTCACCCGCAAGCGGGTTGTCTGTGGTACCTAGACCTAGATTCTCGGTCAATAGGCGGCACATACTAGGATCGTTACCACCACAAGCAGAAGCAGCCATATCAGCTGCGTTTGCAGCAGTAACACCCATCTCTTCAGCTGTAACCATCCCCCACCAGACCCAACTGACTATCTCGTTCCATTCACTATCGTAGTCTCTTGTTACTGCGGCCAGAGGCTCCTTGGACAACAATTCCTGTGCAATCCAGATCTCGACTCCGTTCATTGAACCATCGCCATCAAGTTGCCACTTCTTAGCTACCATTGCGGACATGTCGCCAGTGAAGGCATCGCATGAACCGTCGATAAACTTAGCAGTTGCCTCTGCAGCATCAGCCACAGGGACAGAGGTGAACATGATTCCCCTTGAGGAAAACCAATCTACCATGTTACCCTCAGTTGTAGTACCAATTCCAACGCAGATGTTAGCGCCGTAGAGTGCACTAGCGGAGTTGCCAGAGCTGGTAGCTGGAAAAGCGTCCTCGCGTACTAGGATACCCTGTCCATCGAAGAAGTTCATTCCAGCGAAGTCGGCGTTCAAATCTGCATCACGGCTGGTTGTCCAGGTCGTGGTACGGATTAGCACGTCGATTGTGCCAGAGGCTAGCTTGTCGAATCGATCTGAGCCTGAAGCCGGGATATACTCGACATCAGTATCAGGGTTCAGGCCAATAGCAGCAGCTATAGCGCGGCAGTAGGAGATGTCCAAACCTGAGCGAACTCCGGTTCCAGCATCCAAGTATCCCATTCCATATTGGGATTCCTTCACTCCGCACTTCATTGAACCGCGAGCTATAATCGTGTCCAGCGTGCTCACGCGTGTAACATCTCCCAACCCATCAATATATCCTTGCTCCCATCCTTCATACCAGGAATCCCCCCCATCTTCATATCCTTCATTATATCCGTACTGATACTGAACCGCCATTTCCTCTAAGGTGCAACACATTTCCTCAAGTTCGACAATCCTCGCTTGGTCGACCTCGGCCTGTGCCTCAAGTTCGATAATCCTCTCATTAGCGGCGTTCAACTCGGTATCATCACCCGTGGTGTCGTCGTCATCCACGGTGTCATCACCTGTGCATCCGGCAAGCGGCACGGCGGTCATCAGTAGGGCTAGAAACAAAGCAACTGCTTTCGTCATGCCTTTTGAGGAGCATGACCATAGACAAACTTTGCCCCGGCATTTTTAGTGGTAATGTTCAATAACACAATGGTTCAGCACTGAATGGTTAGTGATTAACTGCCAGCGTTGGAGTGAGAATATGTTTTGCCCAGAATGTGGAACCTTAGGATTCATGGAAAAAAATGGAAATATCCGTTGTACAAATTACAAATGCCTCTACGAAGGTCCACTAACGGGCAAAGATGGCAAAGGCGCAGAATTCACCGACCCGATGACTGGAGAAACTCTCGATTTAGGTAATGCTAGCACAACGAGTGAGTCGAGTTCGTTGAAACATTTGACGGAAGTTGTCGAGGAGCGGGTTGCTCAAGGTACACTTTGGGTCGGCGATTACCGATGCCCAAAGTGTGACGAAGACCGTATTTTCATCGTGTTAATGCAAACGAGATCTTCCGATGAGCCAGAAACAAAAATCTGCACTTGTGAAGGCTGTGGCCATCGATTCAGGGAATATCAATAATTTCTAATCATTTTATTCATTAACCCTCAATAATAATATTTAATGATAAAAATTGAACTTATCCTACGGATGTATCAGTGGTAATCATGAAGAACCCGCAGTTAGGACAGGGATAAGGAAGGATGCTGAAATGCTCAGAGTAACCGCTAATACACAATTAATGAAGGAGATTGTAGATCTTCTTTCAGTCCTAACAGAAGATGCAAAATTGGTCTGGGGTGAGAATGGTCTTCATATCAATGTAGTCGATGGTTCTCACGTGGCTTTACTATCCGCTACAATCAGTGATGCTTGTTTTGAAACATATGAAGTCGAACCAGTCGAAATTGGCATCGAACTTTCAAAAATTCGTGATTTATTAACACTCGCTGGACCGTCCGACCTAGTTGAATTCGATTATGATGAAGCGGTCGGTGCGATTAATATCCGCGTAGGTGAAGTTCACAGGATTCTACGTGGACTCGACACCAGCACGATGAATGAACCGAAGATGCCTGTGTTAGATTTCAGCTGTAGGGCATCTATCGATGCCGAGAAACTTTCACGCGCTCTTCGCGCGGCAAAGATGGTCGGTGAATTGGTTGATTTGAGTCTCGACTCTAACCAAATGTCTGTTTCAGTTAGTGTCGAAGCTGGCGAATCAGTCAACGTCCGATTCGATGCTGGTGAATTGAGCGAATTAGTTTGCCCAAATCCAACAAATTCGACCTATTCGCTACAATTCCTAGATCCATTGACTCGAAAATTAGCGAGCGGATTGACCGATGTAATTAATCTTGAATTCCAAGACAAGTATCCACTTCGACTCACCTGGACAAGTAATGGTGGCGGAGCGTCTTGGACTTACTTCCTCGCTCCGAGAGTCACCAACGACCCTTGAGTGGGGTTCTCGATTGTCTAAATCGCTGTTCCAGCGAATATTTTTGCTGAAGCTCCTGAAGACGAAAAATGAGATTGCTTGAAAGCAGAAGCGGACACGCCGAAGGCGTGAGTAACCCTAGCGTCTGTGTAATTATTCCTTCAGTTCGCAACTCGAATGAGTTGGCCATAGTTCTGGAGGGTTTGGCTGAGCAAACATATTCTGGACCACTCGAAATTATCGTTGTCGGTCCACGAAATGACCCGGGACGGGCGGTTGCTGAGACTGCAGGTGTGCGCTTTGTCGATGATGCCGGTTCTCGCACACGGGCTGATGCTTGTAATGTGGCAATAGAGGCGACCGATTCGGAATTGATCCTATTCACCGATGACGATGTAATTGTACCTGAAGATTGGGTTGTAAAACTTGCTCGCTGGTTTGAGCGTGAAGATGTTGCAGGAGTTGGTGGACCTAACTTCGCACCGGTCAAGGAATCGACTTTGTGGCAACGCGTCATAGATGTCGCATTCAGTTCGACGATTTACACAGCCGGAACAAGTTATGGAAAAGTCGGCGATTCAGAACTTACTGAAGTCAGCCAATTACCCGGAGTTAATTCGGCTTATCGGCGCTCAGTCCTCGAGCAAGTTGGCGGTTTTGATGAAGGTGCTATCGGGGCTGAGGATGTAATGCTCGATCACAGGATTCGTATGGCAGGACACAAGTTGTGGACTGATCGAACAGCTGTGATGTGGCATCGCCGACGTGACCTTTTACGAGTCAAGAAACAGATTGGTAATTATGGACTTGTGCGTACTCTCGCAAGTCATCAATACCCCGAATTACACACATTCACGCATACGATGACGGCTGCATTTCCTCCACTAGTCACCGCAGCCTTCGCATTCTTTTTCTGGGGTTTGTTAAATGGTGGGCTGGCTTGGCCGGAATTCTGGGATATCAGCACCGAAACCATCCCTATGGGTTGGCCGAGAGCTGGAGTTCACACACTCCTCTCACTCATTCTGCTATACAACTTACTAGCCTGGTTCGGCTCGGCCAAGGGAAATTCTCCGAGCAAGACCAGTAAGACAATTTTCCTCTCCTCAATTGTAACCTATACTTTACACTGGAATTACGGAATGGGAGTTCTACGTGGGAAATGGCGGATTCTGACCGGACGTGGCGGACTCCAGATTGATGATAGATCTCGCGATTGATTTTTGAAATTCTAGTCTATCGTATTCGAATGATATCCGGCAATGTAATTTAAGAATCATAAACACGGTAATTTCTGACACTCGGTGCCCGCAACTTCACCTAGTCTTCATCAAGGTAGGGGCGCAGGATTAGGTGGAAGTGTTGTAAGATGGAGCATATCTCACGGTTGCATATTGCGCCCTACTCCAAGGCTGAAGAGTTCGCCAACACAATCACCCACGGTTTTGGCACCCTACTCGCTATTCTCGGACTCTACTTTCTAGCTGTTGAAGCAAATCTAACCGGCGATTTGTGGAAGATTGGATCGAGTATCACATTCGGCTTGTGCATGATCACCTGTTATCTATGCTCGACTTTGTATCATGCGGTGAGTAATCTTGAGATGAAACACCGTATGAGAATCGCAGATCATATCGGAATTTACCTGATGATCGCGGGATCATACACTCCATTCGTGCTGGTAACGATGCATGGATGGGTCGGTTGGACGTTCTTTGTGTTGATTTGGGGGTGTGCAATCACCGGAATCATTGCGAGAGTGTGGAATCGAAATGTTCCGGAATATGTCTCAGTAACCCCTTACGTCACCATGGGCTGGTTAGCTATTATTGCCATCAAACCGCTTTTTGATTCTCTAGGCTGGGAAGGGATAAACTTGATTTTACTTGGCGGTATATTCTACTCAATCGGTGTGCTATTCTATCGCGCTGATAATTTTCCTTTCAATCATGCAATATGGCACCTATTTGTTCTCGCGGGCTCAATCGCACACTATTTCGCAATCCTGAACAGCGTTATCCAGAATTAGGTGAACACGCTCTTGCGGTGAAAGGAGATTTAGGAGCCAGTCCAGCCAACTTAATCTCGCTGACTACTACGAGCGCTAGACAAGCAAGAATCATTCCAATTGCAAGATACCTGCTCATGAGGCATCTCTCCTTTCCTGAAGGAATGCGACCAAGGCTTCGATGTCCTGGAACTCGATGGTTACAACGCTGATGTGTTCGCAGTCCTGGCAGATGAAACGCTTGCCAGTCTCATACCCCATGTAGGGGGCGATGCGGGGGCTGAAGCAGTCCGAACAGACCTCAATCACCATCGTTCACTCCCGTCTCCTCGGATGCAGGCTGTGGATGTTACAGTATCGACTGCCGGGGTTCTGGTCAACCTTGCCATGTGAGTCAAATGGTAGCGAATGAGTCGCCCCGCAGTCAATCGGTATGAATGAGTCATATCCGAGTCATAGGGCTCCTCAGCAGAACCCAGTGAAACAGCATCCGTTGCATAGGGTTGCACCCAACACCCTATGATTCACATGCGAGTCATAGGGATTTCAATGGGATTTCAGTAGTTTTCATCTAATTCACCCAAGCTCCTACGATTGTGACATCGTGAATCGGAGTGTCAGAAGAGTCAGTATCGACCTCGCTGATTGCATTAACATGCTCCATTCCGCTTGTGACTTGGCCGAACACTGTGTGCTCCCCGTCGAGCCAACTCGGCGTAATGTCACTGGGCACGATGTAGAACTGGCTACCTGCCGAATCAGGGTCACTGGTCTTAGCCATAGCGAGGGTTCCTGGCCCATGCGTCAGCCCATTGTCGGCTTCGCTAGGTATTGTCATATCCGCAGTATCGCAAGTTGTTGCAGGCTCGCTGTTGCAGTAGCCATACCAGTCACCAGCATATCCACCAGTTCCATCTTGATTCTGAATATCTCCGCCCTGAATAACGAATCCACCTATGACCCTGTGGAAGATAGTGTGGTTGTATGCATCGCTCTCGATGTGGTTTACGAAACTGTCCACATGGAGAGGCGCTTCGTTAGGGAAGAGCTCGATCACAATGGTGCCATAGACCCTACCATCTTCATCTGAGCCGGATGGGACGTAGGATACTTGCAGGGTGATATTCTGATTTTCTAGTGGAGGAGGATCTGGAAACGTGACACCAGTGTAGTAGTAGTTAGTAGCTGAAACATCGTGGATTCTGTAAATTACTGACCACTCTACCATCTGAGGATCATGATCTAATTGATCTCTATCATATTCGTAGCAAATTCCATTATCCCAGTTGATGCATAATGAGTAGTTCCCACCAAAGATAGGGGATATGGATTCATACTCCCTACCGTACTGAGCGATATATCCCTCATCAGACACTATCATTGCGAGCCAAGCTGTGTTTCTGTCCTCACCATCTACGGTGCTTTGTATCACTGCATAAGCAGAAGCGACTTCCAGCCATTGGTCATCATTTAGGGA
>Ga0302120_10001693_pt1 | contig 10328 bp, 11 predicted proteins | sample AG5_Bottom_MG_FD_203118 | JGI IMG/M metagenome (GOLD analysis project Ga0302120, IMG submission 203118) | Marine microbial communities from Western Arctic Ocean, Canada - AG5_Bottom | ecosystem: Environmental > Aquatic > Marine > Oceanic | place: Canada: Western Arctic Ocean | collected 2017-10-01 | reverse complement strand
GATCCAGCGGGTCCAGTAGAGCCGTCTAAGCCGCTTGTGCCCGACAAGCCCGAGGGCCCCGTCGGTCCGGTTGGCCCCGTTGGGCCAATCACTGCTCCAGCATTTAAAGATGTAGAGTCAGAGCGCTGAACAATTAAATCCGAAGAACCACTAATATAAACCCCTGTGACATGCAACCCGCTCGCCCCCGAAGGCCCCGTAGGTCCAGATGGCCCCTGTGGCCCCTGTATGCCAACTGCCACGGTGCTCGCGCTAGTTGCTGGAATTTGAGAAGTCGAAGTCGCGGAAGTCGTACTCGTCGTTATGGACGCAGACTTGTCAGCGCTCGAAGAAGTAGCGTCGCTTAGTCCTTCGTCTAGTGATACTTTTATTTGCTGATCAAATCCCATTTTTAAGACGTTGTTACTTCAGGAGAAACGTTTATTTTGCCTTGCAGAATCCTTGTGACGGTTCCGGTGGCATTATACATTTCTACGTCATATACGCCTTGTATTATGGGTAATGCAGCTGTATCAGTAGCGGGTATTTTAATATCTACTAACCCAGACGTTAAAGCCGAATACCAAGTTAAGTCTCCGCTTCCGCTTACTACGTCCGGGTCTAAATCAATGAGTTTATTTGTGTCAGAATACCTGTGCTTGCCCCAGCCCCTAGTGGTGTACCCACTAAGGTTTATGGCTGCGCCCGTTGAATCCGTTACAGCGATTCTAGCAGAAAACGTTGCCCCTTGTAAAATGTTTAAGTCTACCGAAGTTGCCATACCTTTTACTATTTACACGAAAGCGACGCTCGAGGGTTAAGCTAACTATATTATCTTCCCTCTGCGAGTATTTTCTTTATATTGTTAGGTATTTCTACTTTTTGAGCTTTTTTCTCTACAGGAGCTCTGTATGCGGCGAGGTGCTTTTTGAATTCTCTCAACAATCTTTGGTTAAGCATATCCCTGTTGTCTACTGGGATTACGCCAACCTTAGATGCGTGCGCGTGAACATCGGTCCTATTCATCTCCCTAAGTCTCGCTGCGTACTCCTCCTCGTTAAGGGTTCCGTATTTGCTAAGGCCAGAGTCCCCCCAGATTTGATCCAGAGTAGTTGGCCTATACTCTTCCTGCCCGTGTGTTTGAGATAAGCTCTCGAGACTTTTCGGGGATTTTTTAGCGGGCTTCTCGGTTGCCTTCGCTGTTCTTTTTGCCGGCTTTTTACCCGCTTTTACCGTTGTTTTCTTACTGATTTTCTTAGCCATATCCTTTTTCCTTCCTAACAGGGTTTACACAAAACCGCTATTTTAGGGAACAAAAAAAGGGCCCGATTTCTCGGGCCCCCGTGTTAATCTTATGAATGGTTACACAACCAATCCAACGATCGCGCGAGCGTCGATACAAACTCTACCCTCTTCGAGAGAGCCGTAGAATCCGACCTTGTCGCTACGAGTAAGGAACTGATCATCGGGAAGTACCGAGAACGTTCCGCCAGTGTCAGACTGTTGAGCCAGCGCGCGGATAAATGCGCCCTTGCTGTTGTCAACGCCTACGAGCAACTCGTCGTCGCTCTCACTGAACCCGTGTGCACTAGCTGTTCCGTTAGGAGCAATATTACCACTGTCGAAAGTATCGAACAATTGGTTGTATTTCTTGCCGCTGCCCAACTCATTGAGTTGAGTAATGGATACTCCGTAGATTTCTTGCATACCAGCAGCATGGAAGATGCGCTCACGGACATTGTCCGGAAGAGCGATTCCGTCAGACGCGGCACCACCGGGGGTGTTATCAGCCGCTCTGGTATTCATTGGTTGGTAAGCGAACTCACGAACTTGCATCATGATCTCAGGACTTACATACAGGTCGGTGATACCGTCGCTGTAAGCGTTGTCAGGGGAACCATCAGCAAAAGATTCGTTGATTCTCTTGTTGAGAAGCATCAATCGATTCATATCGTGAAGCTGAAAGAGACTCTCTACTTGAGCCGGAATGACATGGGTTTTCGCTTTTAGCGAAGTGATTCCAAGTCCACCGGAGGCTACGCCCTTGCTGCTGGCCTCGGCCAGAGCTCTGAGTACAACCGCCCAAGCGTTTCTTTCTTGCTTAACGAGAACCTCTTGCGCCATGCGCTCGATGCCCTTGCTAACTACGTCGAGGCGAGCCCGACGAGCGTATCTCTTCATGAAAGATACGGCACTATCTAGACGATAAGTTCCAATCTTCAACTCTTGAATCGCGGAAACGTCCGTCGAGGTCGGAAGACCACCGGCCATACCCTGCGACCAAACGGTGATGTAATTGGTGCTTTCGTTATAATAAAGGTCAAGCGGGAAGCTTGGGCTGTCATCTTCGTCGTAAAGACTGTCTGTGAAGATCGCGCCTGCAGTCGCTGCCTGATCCAAGACCTGACGGATTACGGGGCCTAAGAAAGCGGCGAACGCTTCTTGGGCTTCACGAGCAACACCGGGGTCTCTAGAACCCATAGCTTTGATAAGCTCAACCTGTTCTGGTGTGTTTTTAAGTTTTAACTTCATTGTAAATATTCCTTATTTTAATTGTTAAGATTAAGATATGTCGAGTCTAATCAAGACGTGGTTATTGCTGTCGATGCCGCCCAATACTTGGCCGACCTTAGCTACCGTGCTGTCCCAACCCACTGAGCTCGCCACCATCATCTGGCCGCCGTCCGCTGCGTACAGGGATTCACCTGCTACAGGGCCTTGGGCTGCGTGTGTGGCGTTGAGGGTTGCCCCGCTGTACAAGAAAACACCTCTCGTTGCAACCGGTACCGCTTGTCCGCTGATGACGCATTGCATCTCAGCCGCTTTACGGGGGTTGTAGAGAAGTTTTTCTCCGTTTTCGTCGGTTTCTTTCACGTCCCACAGGGTCATGCCAATGACGTTGGAGCCGCTTGCGGCGTCCATCACTTTAGCTCTAACTGCGTAACGATTTGAAACTGTGTTGCCGTAGGTTGCGCCAATAACGCCCTCTTCCATTGTCGGCTCTGCGGTGTTTTTCCAACCGGTTGCCGTTTCCAATTTTACGAGGGAACCTTTATTAACGTCACTACCACGGTGCGCGAACAGATTAATTACGTCGTGTTCGTCGTAATCTCTGAATGGTCTTAAGTTTACTGTAGTTGCCATAATATTTTATATTTCCTTATTTATAATTGTTTTAAAGTTTGATGTCGAATTGATCAAGCCCGAAAGCTTTTTCGTATTTTTGAGCCACGGTTTCCTCTTCGGAGCCAGTTGTGTTAACCGGCATAGACTCTTCGTCTACCTCGGCGTTCTCAACAGCTTCCTCAACTGCTTCCGTAACTTCTTCATTTTGAACAGAAGCTTTGACCTCTTCCTTAGATTCGGTTTCTGCTTTTGTTGCCTCTTCCTCAGCGTTAGCCTTGAGAACCTCTTTACTCTTGTCGCGCAAAAGAACAGATAGATTGCTATTGAAGCCAGTATATGCTTCGTCATCTAGGTCCTTAATTTGCTCTGCAAGAATCTTACGGTCCTCATCGGTGAGCTCGTACGTCTCATCCAGTTCGGCCATGCGCTGAATAAATCTTTCTTCCGCAGCCTTAGCGGACTTTTCTGCCTCAAGCCCGGACACCTTAGTCTCGAGAGATTCAATACTCTCCTTAACGTCAGCATGCTCCTTTTGCAGTGTGTTGTAGTTTTCTTCCGCCTCAACTAGAGATTTTTCCGTTTTGGTCTTTTCATCGCACCACGACTCGGACGCTTTCTCAAGCTCCTCCTTAATGTAGTCATGGACGGCAGAAGCCGAGAGCGTTTTCAGGCTCTCGTCCGTTATATCGTTAATGCTTGTTATCTTCATGAATTTGTGGTCTTCCTGTGTTAATGGTTTTACATTATTTTGGTCTATTTGGGAACTATTATTTTCAACTGCTTTAGAGCAATTTTCGTCCCGCTGTTCGCCCTCTTCGGACAAAGTCTTTTCTTCGAAGATTTTCTCTACCTCTTCGTCTTCGCTGGCTCCGGTTTTAGCCTCTCGTTCTTCCTTGATCGCGACCCCCTGAACGTCCGCAGCGGGGTTCTCTGTTAGCCCTATCCCCAACGGAAGTACGTTGTTAATTACTTGCCTGTATACGTATCTGCCGTCTTCGGTTTTGCCGTCTCCGCCATGCGCCTTTAGAAATGCTTCCATTTCTTCTATTTTTTCTAAATCGTCTACAATTTCTCCATTTTCTATGTTCTTTTCTTCACCCTCTAGGAGAACTAATCTATATTCATTAAAACCGAGTTCCCAACTCGCAGAGATTTTCATATAATCTGTACTAGTTGGGTCTGCGGAGTTTTCAATAACGTTAGCAAGGTTCCTGTTAACAAGTTTCCAGAGTATACCGCCAAGCGTTATGTTAAACGGCCCTTCCTGAGCTTTGGCTTCGTCTTCAGTCAGTGGGTTGTCTGTGCCAAATTCAGAAAAAGAAGCGGTTAATATTGTACCAATTACTCTTTCTCTATTATGCTCTACATTAATAGGCTTATTAATAAAATTCTTATAAATCTCCACTGCTGTTTCCGAATCTATGACGTCCCCGTTCTTATTCACCCTATTGGCTACAGCGGCGTTGAAGGCTACGGGCAGCAAGTCTACGTTTTCCACGGTGTCTACCTCAGGGATAAAGTCTTTAATTTCCCGTAAAGATGCTAGTGCTAAATATTTGTCTTTTTCTTCAGACACTAAGGGCTTGAGCGTAGAACTGAAAATTGTCTTATATTTGAATTCTTTCATTAGACTGTGAATTTTTTTAAAATAAGAGCCTCGGCTTGCTTCGGGGTTTCCAGATATAAGTCATGAGGCAATAGCTTCATGTCTTCTAAATTGATCTCCACTAAATCTTCGTTTGCTTCCACTAAGCTTTCTTCGCTGGGCAGCAGCGAGGAGGTGAAATCTAATTCTTGGTCTGAGGCGAAAACTTTATCTATTTTTTCAGAAGAATTAACCTTCTCTCCTCTTTTCATTCTCAAAAAGGAATTTACTCTCGCCATACTAAAAACCGGCCAATCGCATTTGATCGCCAGTTTGCTCTTCCATCCATCCACTACGGATTCGTCTATTTCTTCGTAGTCTTCAGAACCAGACGTATATACCTCTTTTAGTTGATCTGTGGTTACCTTGCTTTCGTGTCGAGCGTTGTGAAGTTTGGCTTTGTTTTCTAAAATTCTAACAATTTTGTTACTCAGGCTGATGGCGTCCTCTTGAGTAACTTCTGGGCATGCTTTCAAGGGGTCTCCAACGGGCGGCTCTGCTGCCGGGGCCTTTGGGACCTCTGGCGGGATCGGGGAATTCTCTTGTTGAATGTCCTCTGCCACGGCGTCTTCGTCAGTGGTTGTGCTTACTTCCTTCCACAACTCTGAATACGCGTTTCTGTTCTTATAATATTCTCTATTTTTCATGGTCAAATTAAATTCTAAAAACTAAAAGGTGTACAATAAAAAATACACCCCATATTCACTATTGAGACAATTAAATGTCCCTTTTTAAAAGAAAAGACGCAGCCCGCATCCGGACTGCGCCCTTGCTCCACCCTTGGTCATCCTCGGTCGTCTCTTTGGATAAACTATCGTCCTTCCTTAATGATTAGTAGCTTTGGATAAATGACCCTTAGCATAAAGGGAAACATCTTCTTTGCCGCAGCCTTTTCCTCGCTGACGCTCTCCGTCTTTTCCTTGGGTGTGTTTTCGATGGGCATTTTGTTGAGCTCGTCTTTTTCAGGCATCGCAACATCTTTATCCAGAGCCCACATGATTTTATGCTTTTCGCAATATTCGACCATTCTGCGAACGGGCACAATAAGATTGAATCCTTCTCCGGCTCCACGAACAAGCATACCCGCGTACCGTGCGTCAGATTTTAAATACACACCACCCCCACTAGAGCCGGGGAAAGCGGTGCATGTGGTCTGATCAAATATATGTTTATTTAAACTCTTAATAACCCTACCATGCTGAGAATAAATCCCATCTGTCATGCTGTTTGCCCCAAATTGGCCCAATAACGAACCAACGTGCAGAAGGTCTGTCCCCAGCGGGGGGATACCTTTGTCCAAATAGAACGTCACGCTGTCGGTCACAAAATTGAGCTTACGAACCCGAAGCAGGGCAAGGTCGTGTCCGTCTTCGCTTTCGGAATACTTTAATACCTCTGCGTCCATTTGGAGACGCCCAACGGTTCTTCCGTTTTGTCTTATCTCCTTAATAACGACCGGGTCCTTAAACTCTACCAAGGTTTTCGGGGAGCCGTTGACTAAAACTTTTCTTTCCGTCCTCAGGTTGTCTACAACATGAGCGGCTGTCCATACTAAATTTACCAGATTACCGTCTTTGTCTTTTCGCGTAAAGATAACGCCAGACCCTTCTCCAGCAGAGAAATCTCCCTCCGCTCTGATTGTAACAGAAACATTCTGAAGATGCTCCGCCGTAGTTTTGACAGCTACGCGCTTGGGTGTGCTGTTCTGGGGTTTTTCGCCAGCACCAATGAACGGCGCTGCCGTCAAGGTGAGGCCCACGATAAGGGCTACGATATTCTTCTTCATAACTAGTTCTAAACTATATTACGGATATAGCCAAAGGGTTTCAAAAGAAAAAACCTTATTTTATTCTCTGGGTATACCGCCGGCATACCAGCCCTCAGGCAGCTTTAATTTATTCTTAGAAAGTACCCACTCCCCATTCTTAAGCACGTAACATTTACCTGTTACGTCGGGCCCTATTCTGATTAAATCCGCCTGTGTGTCGACAAACACAACCCTTGTGCTTCCACACCCGATAACGCTAATTAGAAGCGTCGCTATCGCTAGAATCTTTAGTGTCTTCATTTTGTTTTTTTTGTTTTTCTAGTTGCGCATTGATGCGATCGCGCCACCTATCCTTGAGGGATTGGGGCACAGCATCAGCGTCACTGGCTTTAGTATCTTTCTTTACTTCAGCCGTCAGCCATTCTAAGACGGCTTTTATAAGTGCCGTCAGCCAAGCCATTTTGGATTAACCCTTCTTGGCGAGGCCTCTGGACACTGTGTATCCAACCGCAGCCAGACCAGAAACTATAAGGCCAAAGACCTTGTTTACTGTTCCGCCAGCCTCAGGATCGAGAACGTCTGCCCCCCAGAGCAAAGATCCCAACGCGACCACAGCGGTTAACCAAAATTCCGTAGTTTTCCAACCCGGTTTTACTTCATTTTTTACTGCCATAATATTTTATTTTCCTTAACTATATATGATAATTGAGTTTAATTTAAAAGTCAAAAATATATTCTATTTTTATTCAGAATATTTATGAGGTTCCATGCCAACTCGTCCATTCAGCGCGAGTAAACGGTGCTTGCCTCTGGGGTCCACCGTCGTCTCTAATTGGGCGACCAACCTTCGGAACTACCAGCGGGGAGTACGACATAAACCCTCCCTTGTGTGTCCATGGCGCTTGCGTTCGGCAAGTCATATACGATAACTCGTCACCATTCTTTGGATCAAACTGTATTCCGTTATGCCACTCGTAGTGATAGTTACCGTCCTGCTGCGCCAGTCCACCGTCAGCGGGCCTAAAGCTATGTTCGTAAGCCAAGTGGTTATATCTATTCTCTCCGGCTAACCACCAAGAAGGAAGGTGTCCGCCGCCGTAATTAACTCCCCTTAGTGGGTCGTTTGGATTTACTCCAGACCAAGCACCATTAAATCCATCATTGATACTGAATTGATGGATCATACCGCATGATTCGAATGATATATAAAATCTCCTTTTAAGAGCGTTATATTGAAACAGGTCAATCCCGTTTCTCCCCCAATGGCCACCGCCATCATCATAGAAGTTCGCCTTAAATGTGTCGCGACCTTTGTAGTTGTAATCTACGAGGTTTAGCTTGTAGTCTACGGCGGCAGTCCCGCTTAATCCCCTAGAAACAGTCTGACCGTACCATCTTTCAGATGTTGACGATCCGTTTGCGGGGTCACAAACTCGCCTACGTTTATACATCCTCATATCCGTTATGTGTTGATACGAGCCGCCCCTAGAAGTGTGAACACTAAAAATATCACCAGTAATTAGCGGGTCGTCGTCTTCGTCGATAGTCTGGTCCTGAAATTCGAACATGCAGTAATTTGAGCCAGTCACATCATACTCAGTGCCCGGGTAATCCAGCTTCGGCGCATTATTGGTCATCGGGTTCGCGACAAATATTATATGACTCTCGACATCGCCACCCTGATTGCTGGATGTGTTTGTCGGCGAGGCCGCTTCGGTCAACCGCTTGAAGGAACCAAGCCTTTCTGGCGTGCCCCAGTCGCTAGAGTCTGTGTCCCCCAAATAAAGTTGGTATGTTTCTTGGTCGTAGTAATGACTAGCCAATTGGTACGTTCTCTTCTTCGAGAAAGCATAACCTCTTACGTCCACCCAAATTAGATTACCCAAACGATTTCTTCGAGCTTGCTGTTCGTTATACCTCCAGTGCGCGTCAGTGCCGGCCGCGTGCAAGCCAGTTACCATGTTGTTGTTTAAGTTTAAATGGTAGAACTTTTTCCGATGTTGCGCAGCCTCCTCGTAATGGGTTTTGCAAAGATAGACGTTGTCGTTGCATGCGAAACAATAATTAGGTTGAGCGATAGACCATACCGTGGCCGGGAAAACGCCCGTTGTGTGCTTGTGAGCTCTGAATGAATTCAATGAAGCTAAGTTGTTTTTTGTATACTCCCCGGTGCTGGCAAGTCCCGCTGCCGCTCCCGCCGCCGTCCCCAGCAATTCGCCACTGAGCACATCTATCCTGTCATCTAAGAGTTTGCCCGTGACATGGAATACCCCACTCAACCCAGTCAGTCCCAGCCCGAGTCGAGCACCGACAAGCTCGATGTTATCACAACACCCAGCATCCAACGAAGCCTGCAAATGACCCGATCCGACAATCCAAGATCCAGAAAGTATTCCAATCCTGTCGGTGTTCATTCTGATGCCGGTTGATTCTAAAGCAAACTTCTTCGTGTTTGTCGCTCCCGAATTGATAAATATTTGCTGAGCTAAATCGTCAACCTTACTATCAAGCTTGCTGCTATCGCTAGCCACTTTTCCAGACAGCGCCACAGAATCATATCCTCCCCCGGGAGCCAAAACAGTAGGCACAGCTGAGAACTTGACGTTCTTCCCGCCTGCGGTGCCAGTGAAATTCCACTGCCCTGCGCCAGTTACATCAGAGTCTATCCTCAGCGGGTGTTGCAGCCATGCTGCTGTTCTGACCACCATACCGTATCCGCTAATAGTATTGTTGTCCCCAGATATATGAAGAGAGCCGCCAAGAGAAAGGTTCCCGGTTGGGTCCAGCCTCATCCTTTCGGGAGAACGCATATCAATGCTTTGCGTGGTGACCTTAAATATGCTACCGTCACCTTTATGTACTCCGACTTGATCTAAAGAGCCAGATACCCAAAAATTTCCACTTACCAGTCTAAATTTTCCGTAAAGATTTCCATCTTTATCCTGATCCCTACTGGCGTAATTGGCGGAGCCGTCTACAGTGTGTACGTCGAAAAATACTTCATCTATAGCGTTGGTGAGATCGTCTAGGTCGATGCGCTTCGTTATGTTATTTGCCACGGCCACGAATTGCGTACCCGTGGTTATGCTGTCTAATTTCTGAAGCTGAGTGATTTTCCTGTTAGCCATCTGACTTCCTTTTTCCAAACATCTTTACACTTAAAAAGGCGGGATCTTATAGAACAAAATAATTCCATCTCCGCTTTCGGTGGTGAGCCCATCAGTACCGCTTTGATTCATGAGCAGCCCACCTACCGGGTTGTCTTGAGAATCCATAACAACCCCGCTAAAATAAACCCCCTTACCGTGAGAGGCGTCTTCTGGGTTTATCTCACATGAATAGTTTAGGTTTGCCGTAAATGGCTGACTTATGCTTTCCTCCCAGCTGATGCTCTGAAATCTCGCGCCCTTAAGGTCATACCTAATGGCTGTCGCTTCTTCTGGCAAAACAGGGAGATTGGTGCACACACTGCGGGAGTCTTTGAGTCTAATTGTTATGTCGTAAGTGTGGTCCTTGTTTAGCAAAGCTATAAGAGAACCTGTTTCCATTTCCCCGACTATAGTTTGAAAACCCAATGTAGCAAAAGTCGGAAAATTAATTGGCCTATCAATTAATCCCTTAAAACCAAGCGACCTCAACGGCTCTCTTTCGAAATCCATTCTTAAATTATAACTCTGCAGCTTCATGTCGCTGAACTTCAGACCTACATCTTTAATGTCGTCCGTGGATGGTCCGTACCCCGTGGAGAGAATTTCTATGTTAACGTCTCCCGGCGTTAATACGTTAGGCATATTTTCTCCACTCATTTCT
>Ga0302120_10001692_pt1 | contig 10328 bp, 5 predicted proteins | sample AG5_Bottom_MG_FD_203118 | JGI IMG/M metagenome (GOLD analysis project Ga0302120, IMG submission 203118) | Marine microbial communities from Western Arctic Ocean, Canada - AG5_Bottom | ecosystem: Environmental > Aquatic > Marine > Oceanic | place: Canada: Western Arctic Ocean | collected 2017-10-01 | reverse complement strand
CTGAACCCGGCCCACGGGGACGACGCCGCATTCGCCCTGGAAGAAGCCTACCGTTCCAACGGTTACTCCCAAGCGCAGGTGGACTTTGAAATCAACCGTGGGGAAGCGGACTCCCCCACCCAATTGATCTTGACGGTTCACGAGGGCCTGCGCTGTTTGGTCTCCGGGGTGATCGTCACGGGCAATGCCGACGCTCTCCCCAGGGATCAGATTGCAATGTCCCTTGTCGGGCCCAACACCGGATCCTTGGGCGTTGGGCCGCCGATCTTCATTCGCGCCAGGGTGCACGGGGCCGTGGGACAATTGCGCCGGGAATATCTTGTGCGCGGATATCGAGATGTGCTCATCGACACCCCGAGGATCCAATTCAACCCAGCCAACACTGAAGCGGAGATCCACATACACATCGATCAGGGTCCGCGCTACATCTTGGGGGACCTCCTCCCCAAAGACTCCCTGACCGCCGCAATGATCCCCGGCTGGAAGTCCCTACAAGAGAGTTTTGCCCGGGACCCGAAAGGCGGAGAGCAACCACGCCCGTTCGCTTCACACCTCACCGTCAGCTTGCGGGGAAATATCCTGCAGCGACTCGCGCAGGTGGGCTATCCCGATGCCAAGGTCGTGATCAACGCCCAAGAGCCCCGGGGGGAACAGCGCATCGACCTCTTGGTGCAAACGGTTCCCGGCCCGCGGGTCCACATCGCGGGGGTCCGCTTTGAGGGAGACCCAAAGAGCTCCGCCGCCTTCCTAGCGTCTCGCTCCTTGCTGAAGAAAGGCGACTGGGCAAACCGCGACCTGCTGAGGCAATCCTCGGCGCGCTTGTACAAGACCGGTTTTTATTCGCGGGTCGATCCCCGGCTCGAAGGGAAGGGCGCAGATCGTGAACTGGTCTTCGACCTACAGCGACGCGCCACCCGGGAAGTCTGGGTGGAACCGGGCTATGGTTCCTATGAATTGTTCCGAATCAAGGCCGGTGCCCGTGACCGCAATTTCCTTGGGATAGGGCAGACCCTCCGCGCCGAGGTTACTGCCGCCGTGCGCGCCCAGCGCGCAGCCATCGGCTTGACCGACCCGTGGTTTGCCAAGGAAGAATTAATCCTGGACACCACATTGGAATACGAGAACCGGGAACAACCCTCCTTCACCAACGAACAGTTTGGATTGAGCACGATGCTCACCCGGGAATGGGACTCCCACGGTCGCAGCGCATCCATGGGTGGCTATCAGATCCAATTAGAAAGGGCGCTGGACATCAAGGTCGGCGACGGCGCGCCGACCAACCTGAACCTCGACCCCAAGGCAACCGTAGCCTCTTTGCTGATGGGCCACCGCATCGAGATGCGCGACTCTCCCCTATTGCCCACCAGTGGATGGAGCGGACAGACTTCGGTGGAGTGGGCCGACCCCTCGATCGGTTCCGAGTTAGCGTTCTCGCGGCTCTTGATCTCTGGCAACCGTGTGTTCGAACTAAGAGACGGAACCCGCCTGGTGGGCGCAGTCCACACGGGGGTCACCCAACCCACTGGCACCGTGGAGTTGCCCCTTCAGGAGCGCTTTTTTACCGGGGGCGACAACTCTGTTCGCGCGTTCCAAGAGGACATGTTGGGTCCCACGGACAACCAGGGAAATCCCGTTGGCGGCGAGTCTTTCAGCACCGTGAACCTGGAATTGCGCCAGGATTTGGGTTCACCACGCCTGCACCTGGCGCTCTTCGCAGATGCGGGGGCGGTTAATCTTGATGCCTCCGAGTGGTTGAATCCCTCGGATCCTCGCTGGGGCGTGGGCATCGGCCTGCGCTACATGTTGCCCTTGGGTCCCCTACGCTTGGATCTCGGCTTCAATCCGGAAGCCAGAGATCGTGAGGACGATTGGGTGCTGCATATTTCTCTGGGGGTTCCCTTTTGAGGATGACCCAACACCAAGGTCCAGCGGGGAGAACCTTGACCCTCGGGCCCTCAACACTCACCATGCGGGCCCATGAGCGCAGCTAAGTGGAATCGAAAAGTACACCGTTGGGGGGCCGTGATCGCGGCACTCCCCTTACTGGTCATTATAGCTTCAGGGGTAGTCCTGCAGTTGAAGAGGGAATCCGCCTGGATTCAGCCTCCCACCCAGCTGGGCACTGGCACTGAATTGCTGCTGCCCTGGGATCAGGTACTGGAAGTCACGATGGGCGTGCCTGAAGCCGGGGTCGAGTCCTGGGCGGACATCGACCGCCTGGATGTGCGTCCAAGTAAGGGAATGCTCAAGGTACGCTGCAAGAACCAGTGGGAGGTCCAGATCGACACTTCCTCGGGCAAGGTCCTTTCCAGCACCCTACGGCGATCGGATTGGATCGAGTCGATTCACGATGGTTCTTGGTTCCACGACTCCTTCAAGCTGTGGGTTTTCCTACCCACGGGCCTGATCCTCTGCGGACTTTGGGTCACGGGGGTCTACCTTTGGCTGCTCCCACATCTTGTTCGACGCCGGAGAAAAACCTAAGCATGAAACGTATCTGTGTGTACTGCGGATCCAACCCAGGGTCCCGACCCATTTACCTAGAGGCCGCCAGAGAAGTCGGCCGCACCATCGTCGAAGCCGGCATGGGGGTCGTCTACGGGGGTGCTAAGGTGGGCTGCATGGGCGCCGTTGCGGATGCAGCCCTGGGCGCGGGGGGCGAAGTGATCGGAGTCATCCCCCACGGCTTGATCGAAATGGAGGTCGCCCACTTGGGGCTCACCCAACTCGAAGCGGTGGATAGCCTGCACGAGCGAAAAGCCCGGTTTGAGGCATTGTCCGACGCTTTCGTTGTCTTGCCAGGTGGACACGGCAGCCACGATGAGCTCTTTGAAACTCTCACCTGGCTTCAATTGGGGATCCATGACAAGCCGGTCTGCGTCCTGAATCTAGATGGTTACTACGACCTGCTCCTGGCCCATATGGACCACTGCGAGCAAGAGGGTTTCGTCAAACCCCAATACCGCTCGACGCTTCTTGTGGCCAAGACTCCGGCGGACTTAATCCCCACCCTGGCGGCTTTCACAGCCCCCGAACGGCCCAATTGGCGCGTCAAACCGCGACCATAGGGACCGAGCAAGGTCGATGCCTCGGGTCGAGACAAGGGTTTGGGACGATCGGGCATACGCCCCGTATCGAGACTTGGCGATCTCGACTCATTCGGATGATGAGCTCCCTTAGATGGCTCTCAGCTTGAGTCACTCTGGGGTGCAGCATGACGGAATTGTTAGCTCCCAGCAGCCCCGAGGTGCCTTCCCGGAGTGAATGAACGTTCACACCCTGAACCATGACGTCCTCCCTTGGGGCAAAAGGTGGATCTCAATTCGGGAAGCACACTGGGTGTCATCACTCAATACAGGGGAGCTAAGGCAGGTTAGGAGATGTGGCGCGGAAAAATTTTCTCCATCACATCCCCCCTAGCAACAACCTCTCTTCTCATGCAGCCCCTCTCCAACAGCATTCAAAAAGTTAGCCTCCTCTCTGGCCTCGCCTTCTTCGCGGTCTGTGCAACTTTCGCAACCCCACAAGGCCAAGGAGGCCAAAGCAACCAAGCCGGCGGGAAAAATTCCCTCAGTTGGGGCAACACCGGCAATCGTGGGCCGCGCCACGTGGGTACAAGCGGGGCCGATGTGGCCCTGGGCGACCTGGTGATCCCCATGCCCTCCAATCTGGACTCTTTTGTGCAGGACTTCGAAGCCGCAGTGCGGTTGGGTAAAGCACTCTTCTGGGACATTCAAGCCGGATCTGATGGCATGACGGCCTGCGCCACCTGTCACTACAACGCCGGTGCCGATGGGCGAATCAAGAACCAGCTAGCGCGCGGCGCCGACAACGAGTTCCACCAGTTCCCCGGGGAATGGGGCCCCAATGCAGTGCTCAACGCGGGAGACTTCCCCTTCACCCTGCGAGAAGATCCCGCAGACGAGGCTTCGCCCCTGGTTCGCTCTGTGGATGACTACTTCGTCTCCACCGGTGTCTCAAATCGCCAGTTCCTATCGGTAACCCCGGGCGAAGGCCAAGAAGAGGGTGACGTTCTGGCCGACCCAATCTTCAATGTGGGTGGTATCAACGTGGACCGATCAACTGCGCGTAACACCCCCTCGGTCATCAACGCAGTCTTCAGCCACCGGTTGTTCTGGGACGGTCGTGCGGATGCAATTTTCAACGGCGTGAACCCGTTCGGTCCCCGAGATCCGAACGCCTTTGTCTATCAGAGCATCAACGGAGTTGCGACTCCCGTACAGGTGTCCATCGACCGCGCCGCTCTCGCCAGCCAAGCGGTAATGCCCCCTACCAACAGCGTTGAAATGAGCTACCACGGGAAAGACTTCGTCCAACTCGGGCGCAAGCTGATCTCTGCTCGCCCCTTGCTCCACCAGTTCGTCGAACCCACGGACTACCACATTGGCTTCTTGTCGGCTCACCCCGAGCGCGGCATGGCTGCGAGTTTGACCTACGAAGACATGATCAAAGATGCGTTCTTGCCCGAGTGGTGGGAATCCGCCACGGATATCGGCGGGCACAGCCAGATGGAGAGTAACTTCTCCCTCTTCTGGGGCCTTGCTCTGCTCAGCTATCAGTCGCGTCTGGTTTCCGACCAGACTCCCTTTGATGAGTTTGTTGCCGGAGACACGACTGCCTTGACCCCCGCCCAGAAACGCGGCATGGACCTCTTCTTCACGATCGACGTGGGGTGCTTCACCTGTCACGTGGGCACCGAATTCGCAGGCGGCACCTATACCCAGCTAAACGACCCCCTCGAGGGGCGCGGCGGTGCTCTTGAGCGGATGGGAGGCGTGGCCACAGGCCAGATGAGCTCCTTCATAATCGGCACCACACCCTCTTTCACCGAACCCTTCCTGGACTTTGACCCCCGCGGCAAGCAGATTTCGGTCACGAAGCCCGATGGCCAAGTACTGATGATTGGCGATGTGCCTGGGCCCAACGACACTTGCGAAAGCAGCCGCGAGGCTGTCGACCTGTTTCCCGGCCCCGCGTACCCGCATAAACCTTTTCACCCGCTGTTCCCCGACCCGACCCTCGTAGTTGAAATGACTATCAAGATCGAGGGCAACTACCTCCCTCAGGGCATTTGCGAGCTGGAACTGGACATTCACTGGATCAGCAGTGATGAGGCCAACCTAGATGCCGGGGACTATCCTGTCATCATCGACGGGCAAACCGTCGGAGTTGTCGTGGTGCCGGTCGCCATGCCGGACGGTGTCTACGACCTGGGATACTACAACCTCGGTATTCGTCCCACTGCAGAAGACCTGGGAGCGGGCCGCGATGGCCCATTCGGCCCCATGTCGATCGTCAAGCGCATCCAACAGGGTGACCCGACAGTTGCGCACCTCGACCTCCAGCCGCCCCATGAGCCGGTTGACCCGAACGAGGTGACCTTTATGAACGGCGCCTTCCGCGCACCGACCCTGCGTAACGTGGCTCTTAATGCCCCTTACTTCCACGGCGGTAGCCATGGCACCCTTGAACAAGTGGTGCAGTTCTATGCTCGCGGCGCGGACTTCGACAACTCACCAGACCTGGTGCTGGACATGCTCGGCATGCCCCTGCTGCGGGACCATCCCAACAATCAGAAGGACCTCATTGCATTCCTACATGCCTTGACTGATGAACGAGTCGAAATGCGCTCGGGGATCTTTAGCGCTCCGTCCCTGCCCCTCAAGGATGGACACTTGGGCAATCACCTCGCGGTGGTCGATAAAGGCAACGGCGAAGCCCAAACCATAGTCGAGGAAATCCCCGCCACCGGAATGGATGGCGGACTGCCCCTACCCAGATTCATTTACGAGCTGGACACTAAAGTGCAGCGCCTATTCGATGGCCAGGACACCCTTCAAGAAGAAGGTCTTCTGGGATGTGGTGCCATGAGCGCCACCACCGACAGCGAGCGCCGGGTGGGCCTGGTCCTGCCGCGCAAACCCGGGACGGACGTCATCGTTGCCGTCAGCTCTTCAAACCCATCGGCACTCGTGCTGGACAAGACTGAAGTCATCTTCACTCCTCAGGACTGGGAAGAGGCCCATTGGATCACCGTCACTGGTGTGCAGGATGGAATCAATGACGGGGACCAACTGGTCACCCTACAGATCGGGGCAGCCATGAGTGGCGACCCCGCTTATAACGGCGCGGAGATCGAGGATGTGACCTTCACGGTGACGGACACCTCGAGCATCGTCGATGCGGTTTTCGTGGATGCCAGCGCAAGCAGCGGACACGAGAATGGCTCAGCGCAATACCCCTTCACAGCCCTGGCGAGCGCCCTTGAGTGCGCGCCGGATGGTATGCGAGTGAACGTGCTACCGGGTGTCTACGCGGTAAACGACCTCTTGATCCGCGACCAGTCCATTGAGATCGTTGCCGCCAACGGTGCGACTTTGATCGGCAACGGAATCGGTCCAGTGATCACCTTTGTGGGCGCCGCGACTTCGGGAACGGTCCTGCAGGGTTTGGTGATCACTGGGGGCGGAGGAGCCGCTGGCGGCTTGCTCTTGACCGACGGTGCCCAAGTGGAACTGGTTGACTGTAGCATCGAGAACAACATGGGCCAGTCCTCGGGTGGCATCTTGGTGCGCAACAACGCGATCTTGACCATGAGCGATTGCTCTATCCGCAACAACCACGGACAGCGTGGCGCGGGCATCATGCTCGAGGGCGGCACAGCGGTCCTCACGGATTGTGACCTGCGTGACAACACGGCCTCCCAAGCCGGAGGCGGGTTGGCTGCGATCAACGGCGCGTCCCTCTTGATTGAAGGCTGCTCCATACGAGATAACATTGCTCCCAACGGTGGTGGCTTGTATCTGGAAGGTGTCCAGGCGGTGGTGCGAACTTCAGAGATCACTGGCAACCAAGCCACATCTCAGGGAGGCGGTTGCTACATGATGAACTCGTCAGACCTGCTTCTGGAAATGAGCCTTGTAGCCAACAACAGCTCTTCTGCTGGTGCAGGCCTTTGGCTTGACGGTGGTAACGCGAACCTCTTGCGGTCCACGGTTGCCAGTAACTTCGGTGCCCAGATCCACTTGCGCAACTCAGCGTCCCTGGACTTGGAGACTTCCATTCTCTGGGGCGGCCCCGAGATTGCGGTCACGCGTTCCTTCGCCCATGGCGTCCAAGGCTCTGTCAGTCACTCAATCAGTGACTTCCAAACCTGGGCGACGGGCCTTTCCCTACCCCTTAACCAAGACCCCATGTTCAGTAACCCTGGAGCTGGCGACCATATGGTCCAATCCGGTTCACCGGCGATCGACTCGGGCAATCCCGCTGTCGGTCCTGACCCGGATGGTTCCGCACCGGATATGGGCAGCCACCCCTTCGTGGGCAACTAAGGGCAGGTCGAGCTAGCTTTTCACGGGCCCGGTCAAGAGTTAGCTCTTGACCGGGTCCTTGCGCAGCCGCCAGCCCACTTGCCGCAGGACCTGCTTGGCAACTTGCTCGGGATCGTATCCGTCGGGCAAGCGCACAAACAGCAGCTGTTTCTTAGCGCAGGCCTCCTTCAGAGCCGCGTAGCAGTCCACTCCGAGGCGCACCCTAAGCAAGATCAGGTCTGCTTCGACTCCCTCGACCAAAGTGCGTATCGCATCCACATCGTCCAGGTCTTCCACGACGATAGGTTTCAAAGACTTAGGCCCAAAGACCTTCTGGAGCTCAGAAAAGTCCACTTCATCGGCGGCCTGATGCATCCCAACCAACGACACATTGCCCAGCAGCTCCTTGGCTTCTGCCAACTGGTCCCGAGCCGGTTCGGCGGGGGGAGCAGCGGCGGGGATGGGGTCGGAAGGTTTCGTTGCCACGGGAGTCTTACCCTCCAAGAACGGCTTCAGGGCAATTGCTAGTTCCTCATCCGCCGCATGGTCCCGGGAAAGCTCCTGGGCGATCTCAACCAAGGAACGATCCCGCTGGGAAAGTCCAAAGGTGCTCCATTGATCAAGAGCAGTCGCAATCGAACCACGATCCGCTTCAAGCAGCTCCCCGCTCTTGGCGCGGGCTGCGTGGTAGCGCAACTTGTCCAGCAAGCCTCCGCGCTCTTTGCGGGCGTTGATCTGCTTACTGAATTCTTCGCGGCCATCATTGATGCGCTTGAGCAACTCTTGGGCTTTAGTGGGATCAGCCGGGTTGTCCAAGCGCATGTGGCGATCCACATACACCCGATGCCGAGTGGTCTGATCCTTGAGCCAAGCAAAGAGGTCGCGCTGGTCCGAATCACCTCGCAGACCAAGATTCCGAACGGCCACTAGGACGCCCGACTGAGCTTCCGCCATCATGTAGAGCAGATCCGAAACCGGGGCCAGACCACCTGCTTGGATTTCAATCTCATGGGCAACCTGGGCCACGCGGGCCAAGGCATCGAACGCGTCGGCGGCGATGCCCACGGCATCATCCGCGGGCAGCTGCATGGGACCGTCCAACATCCAGGGATAGCACTCGGGAAGAGTCGGCAGGATCTGACGCAGCTCTTCTTCTCGGGCACTTAGCTCGGGAGTGATCTCACCCGCCGTTCGCCGATCCCGTGCAAACCGCAAGGCATCCCCTTTCCATTGGGCTCGACGCCGAATCAATTCCAAGTCCGCCACGGGCTCGGAGGGCATCGTGTGCTCAAGCGTGCTCACCCGGCGGCCATCGGCGGTGTGCACCACCTTTTCGCGCAGGGGTCCTTCGGTGGACTCCAATTGGTGTCCCAACCAGGTGTGCAGTGAGCGCAGGGCGTCACGCATTTCTGGCTGGCCTTGAGAGACATCCACCAAAGCGCTGAGAAGCGTCTTGGCGGCGGATTGAATTGATTGAGGGCGGGAATCCACGGGAAAATTAGATTGGCAGAGGGAAACTACGGTCGACCCCTCTGACGCGCATCAGTCTACGGAAAGCGACGGAAATGGGGAAGGGTCGCGCAGTCCCGGAGCGTGGGCCGCGCCGCCCCAAGGGACCCCCGGGATCAGCCCCAGACAAAACCGTATTCCCTGGAATGCTGCATGATTGGGCCTTGGGCGCCACTTTTGGGGGCCAATCAGCAGGCCAGATCCCGCCCCTCGGACTCCCCATTTCCTTGCGGTCTCTGGACGCCTGCGAAGATTCGGAGCCCACCCCGGGCATAGGTCCTCCACCTAAACCTCCCGGCCAAACCTACCCCGCCGTTCGGGTACCCTTTGAACCCCTTCCCCCTCCCGGCCTTCCCTTCCTTAAGTACCGCCCCATGTCTTACGAAAAAAGCGTTGCCGACCACTACGAACACGGCTCCCTACTCAAGTCGATTGAGCAGGCGCTTCCCAACCTGGGCAAAACGACCGACACGGTCACGATCGAGGACCTCGCGCCCGTCGATGAGTTTCACGTCGGTGGCCGGCCCGCCACACTTCACTTGATAGGGCAGCTTGGCTTTGACGAGTCGAGTCACATCCTTGATGTCGGCTGCGGACTAGGTGGAGCCGCGCGCTTCGTTGCCTCGACTTGCGCGGGGCGTGTCACGGGTATCGACCTCACGCCAGAGTACATCTCGACTGGTCGCGCGCTGTGCGGCTGGCTTGGGCTCGACACGCGTGTCACCCTCGAGCAGGGGAGCGCTCTTGCGATGCCTTTTGGCGACGCGACTTTCGACGGTGGCTACATGCTGCACGTCGGCATGAATATCGAGGACAAGGCCGCGCTCTTCTCCGAGGTCTTCCGCACGCTCAAGCCCGGGGCGGCCTTCGGCGTCTTCGACATCATGCGCGACCAAAACGGCGACCTGCTTTACCCCGTGCCCTGGGCAACGGAAGCGACCACAAGCCACCTCGCTACGCCGGCCGAATATCGCGCAGCGTTGACGAGCGCGGGTTTTGAGGTCACGACCGAAACGAGCCGTCGCGACTTCACGCTCGACTTTTTCCAGCAAGTCCAAGCGCGGGCTGCAAAGAGTGGCGGCCCCCCCCCGTTGGGCTTGCACACCCTGATGCAGGCGAGTACGCAAGCCAAGATCAAGAACATGATTGGCAACATCGCGGGCGAGCTACTGGCGCCGGTTGAGCTGATCGCCCGCAAGCCGTAGCCCCCTAGGCACTGCCAACCCATTCACGCTCTTCGACTTGGAGGGCCCGGGAGAGGTCCGCTTGGTTACAGGTAGAGGCAGGCTCGCATCATCGAGCGATGAAAGGTGCTCAAGCACGCTCGGGATAACACGCCCCCGACCGTGAATCAGCCCCCCCGACCCCCGAAGAAAAACCGCCCGGGTTTCATGGACTCGCCCACGGTCCCCGGACCAATCACTCGGCCAAGGGGGAGGCGAGCGAAGGCAGCCCAGTGCGCTGCGGCCCTCGGGCCGAAGCATGCGG
>Ga0302120_10001690_pt1 | contig 10338 bp, 6 predicted proteins | sample AG5_Bottom_MG_FD_203118 | JGI IMG/M metagenome (GOLD analysis project Ga0302120, IMG submission 203118) | Marine microbial communities from Western Arctic Ocean, Canada - AG5_Bottom | ecosystem: Environmental > Aquatic > Marine > Oceanic | place: Canada: Western Arctic Ocean | collected 2017-10-01 | reverse complement strand
TGTTGGGGCTGCATCATTGTGGCCCGCAAGCAGGTCAACCTTGCAGCGATCCGAACCCTGGGCGGGGTTTGCTTTGTGATGAGCTTGGCTTTCTTGTTGGACCTCGGCTTCGGCCCAGATGCGGCGGAGCGTACTCAGAGTGCCGCCTTGGATAACACGCTCCCGTACGGGCCGGGCGGGTACTTCGCCTACGTGTCCATGGAGGGGCTGGTCGTACGCTTCGGCAGCCTGGGTTTGTGGGTACTGCTCCTCACAACTTGTGGCATCTCTTTCATGCTCGCCACGGAGATGGCGTTCTACCCGGCGGTGAAAGCCCTCGGCGGTTGGCTGGACGAGCGTGCTAGCGACGGGATATTGCGGGCGGCGGGCAGCTGGACCAAGGGGCTAGTCGTAGGCCTTTGGGACTTCTTGCTTGGAAAGGACCTCGAGAAGCCGGTGCGCAAAGCGCCCAAGAAGAAGGCTAAGGCGGCCTCGGTCAGCCAGGAGGAACTCGACTACGACGAAGACGAAGACGAGGAGTGGGAAGAGGAGGACGAAGAAGAGCTCGAGGAAGATGAGGAGTGGGAGGAGGAGGAGCTCAAGGATGACGAGGAATGGGAAGAGGATGAGGAAGAGGATGAGGAAGACGAAGACGAATGGGAGGACGAGGACGAACTGGACGGTGTCGTCGTACCTGCCGCCAGGGGCAAAGCCCGGTCGGCTCTGAAGCAGCCTGCTGTCGTGGCCGCCCCCATGGTCTACGAACCGCCCACCCCTCCTCCTGGACCGTGGGCCTATCCTCCGGCCGAACTCCTGGATCCTCCAGCGTCTAGGCCCGACAAAGACGGCGAGTTCTTGGATAAGAGTGCTCAGAACCTTGAGAACGTGCTCAAGAGCTTTCGCGTCAACGCAGAGGTGGTGGCTGCCAAGGTGGGGCCGGCGGTGACCCTATTTGAGCTGACTGTGGCGGAGGGCACGCGCATGAACAAAGTCACGAGCCTAGCTCCGGAGATTGCCGGAACACTGAAGGCTAAGTCCGTGCGGATCATCGCGCCCATTCCCGGCAAGTCGACCATTGGCATTGAGGTCCCCAACAACAACCGGCGGGTGGTGCGGATCTCCGAGCTCGTGAGCCAGGAGGCCTATGACAAGGATTTCGCGGGCATCCCGCTCTTCTTGGGGATGGATGCCGAGGGCCACCCCATCGTCGAAGACCTCACCAGGATGCCGCACCTGCTCATCGCGGGCACCACGGGTTCCGGCAAGTCTGTATGCATCAACACGATCATGGCGAGCCTGCTGCTGACGCGCTCCCCCCACGACGTGAAGGCGATCTTGATAGACCCCAAGATGGTCGAACTGCAGATGTTTCAGAAGATCCCACACCTAGAGCTTCCCGTGGTAACGGACATGAAGCAGGCCACCACCGTGCTCAACTGGGCCGTCGAGAAAATGGAGAGTCGCTACGAACTCTTCAAGACGGCGGGTGTGCGTGACATCAAGGGCTACAACAAGATGGGGGAGGAGGCCTTGCGCAAAAAGATGGGGGACGACTTCAACGAAGATCGCACACCTCGTCACGTGCCGTACATGGTCATCATCATCGATGAGATGGGGGACCTGATGGCTCAGTCCAAGAAGGAAGCCGAGAACGCCATCACACGACTCGCTCAGAAGGCCCGGGCCGTTGGAATTCACGTGATTGTGGCCACCCAGCGCCCCTCAACTGATGTGATCACGGGCGTCATCAAGGGGAACCTGCCCACCCGCATTGCCTTCCAGGTGTCTTCCGGCACCGACAGTCGGGTTATCCTCGACGCCCAGGGGGCCGAGAAGTTGCTGGGCCAGGGGGACATGCTTTACTCACCGCCGCAGTCGAGTCAGTTGCGCCGGGTGCAAGGCGCTCTCGTGGAGGATCACGAACTCCAAGCCCTGGTGGATTTTGTCTGCAACGAATCTGTGGCGAATTTTGATCAGGAAATGGTGCAGGCTGCCACGGGCACGGCGCCTGCCGGGTCACTTACACAGGGCGGCGACAAGGTGGATGACATGTTTGACGCGGCCGTGCGCGTGGTGCTGAAGTCCCGGCGTGGGTCAGCTAGTTTGCTGCAACGCTCGCTGGGGATCGGGTACACACGCGCGTCACGCTTGATCGACCAGATGACAGATAACGGAATCTTGGGGGATCACCAGGGATCGAAATCACGGGAGATCCTCCTGACGTTGGAGGATTGGGAAGAGAACACGAGCAACATTGAACACGCAGAGGAAGCTGATGCCTGAGTCCAATAATTCGTCGAGTGCGGGCCGGGAACTGATGGGCCTCGCGCTCTGTACGGTTTTTGCCTTCCCATTTGTCCTAGCCGCCCTCACCTTCTTACGGCCCTCTGACGTGGACGTCACCGGGACTGGGGCCCTAGCCCGCCAACTGGTGGGGGCTTTTGGCGCCTGGCCCACCATGTTCTTGAGTGGCGGATTTGCTGCCGTGGGAGCGGTGCTCTTTTTCGCTGGGAAAGAGGTAGAGATCGACGTGGGGCGACATCTGTGTGGAATCCTCTTCGCCGTAATTGGGCTTGGCATTTGCCTGGGTGTGATCAGCCCAACGCTAGGCGGCGAATTCGGTGCTAATACGGGCGGCGTCCTGGGGGCTTCGATAGCGACTTGGGCAGGCTTCGCCTTGGGCCTCTCCGTTCTCTTCAGCGCGGTCTGGCTCTCCTGGCTGCGAGACTCGAGTAGTTTTTCCTGGAATTCGAAGCAGGACCTCACGATCTCGGACGCTTTGTCGGAGAAGGATGCGGATGGGGTTTCTCAAGCCGAGGCGAAAGCGTTGGTTCCCGCCCCTGAAACGGTTGCCTATATGGAGCAGGCGTTACAGGAAGCAAGGGAAATTGAAGCTCAGGTCCAACCCCTTCCGCCTTCACCTTATCCCGAGGATGTTCGCGCCCATGGTGAGGTGCCCGAGGGTGCCCAGTCTCTGAAGTTAGAAAATGACGCATCAGACTCCGAACGCACGTACGAAACTCACTCCGATAAGTGGAGCCGTCCCGATTCCCAGGACGGGCCCCAACTCGGCTCTGACGAGGATTTGGCTGCACCCGAGGTTGGGACCGGCGAGGGCACGGCAAGCGGTGCCGGGCTCGACCCAGAACCCGATGTCGATAGCCAAGATCAGGAAGCCGTCGGCTCGGCCTTAGAGTCTCCCGCTGACCCGGCGGAGGAGGCTTCGGAGGCACTGCCGGAACAGTCTCTGCCCGCTCCAGGCCCTTCCGTTTCTTGGGAGCAGCCTGATTTGTTCGAGGCCCCCGAAGGCGAGGAGGAGGCTGAGCTCGAAGAAGAGGAAGAGGCTGCCGAACTCGAGGAAGAAGAAGAAGAACTCGAAGAAGAGGAAGAGGAAGAAGAAGAGGAAGAAGGAGAGGAGGAGGCTGCCGAGCTCGAGGAGGAAGAAGAGGAAGAGGAAGAGGAAGAAGAGGAAGAGGAAGAGGAGGAAGAGGAGGAGGAGGAAGAGGCTGCTGAGCTCGAGGAAGAGGAAGAAGAAGAGGAGCCGGATTCTCTCCTCACCCCTACGCCTCCGCCGGTCAGAGACCAGCTAGAGCCTGCTGAGCTCCTGCAGGAGGCGGGGTCTCTGTTCCTGCGTGAGGGCCGGGTGGCGGTTTCCCTTCTCCAGCGGGGCTTTTCCATGGACTTCGATATGGCCTGCGCCTTGCTCGACGAGCTTCAGGAGGCTGGACTCATCGGCCCATACAAGGGAGGCCAGAAGCGGGATATACTCCTGTCCTCAGAGGAGTGGGACGCGCAGGCTGCCAGCCACTAGGGCTTGGAGGCTCGATCTCGCCACCTGAGCTAACCACAGGTCCCTTCGTGCCCGTCACCACTGCTACATCCACCGTTTCGCTCGTCCACCTCGGCTGTGCACGGAATCTAATTGACTCCGAGCTAATTCTCGGCCGCCTCGGGGAAGAAGGCCTTGTGGTGTCTGGTGATCCGGGGTTTGCAGATGCGGTGGTGCTCAACACCTGCTCGTTCATTGGCCCCGCGCGGGCTGAATCCCACGCTGCTCTCGAAGGGCTCTTGGATCGCAAGCGCGCCGGAGAGTTGAAGCGCGTCATTGTGGCGGGCTGTTTGGTGCAGCGCTCCCGGCGTGCCTTGGCTGAGCAGTATCCCGAGGTGGACCTGTTCGCGGAGATCTCCAACTATCGCGAGTTGGCCCGCTCCGTACGCCGCCTGCTCGATGGCGAGACTCTCTCCACCAACTACCTAGATAGTCCCGGCCTGCGACCACCGGAGAGAGAGGGGGCCCGGATGTTGTCGACCCCCGGCTCCTACGCCTATCTACGGATCAGTCACGGCTGTGATCACACATGCAGCTTCTGCGCGATTCCCGGCATCCGAGGCAAGCACCGTTCCAAGTCTCTAGCCGCAGTCTTGGACGAGGGCCGAGAGCTGATCGGCCTGGGGGTATCTGAGTTGGTGCTGGTGGCCGAAGACTCAACGGCTTGGGGAAGAGATCAGGGCCAGGAGCTTCCCGAACTCGTGGAGGGCTTGGCCGACCTGGAAGGCTCTCACCGTGTGCGCATCATGTACGCCTATCCGAACCGTTTTCCTTGGCGTCTCACTGAACTGTTGCGTGATCACCCACGCGTCATTCCCTATCTGGACATTCCCATACAACATGCCGCGACTCCGGTATTACGCGCCATGCGTCGGGCGGGCGATGGGGATCAGGTGCGGCGTACGCTTGCGCGCCTGCATGAGGAAGTTCCGGGGATCACTGTGCGGACAACTGTCCTGCTTGGATTTCCGGGGGAGACGGAAGCGGACGTAGACGATTTAGAGGCCCTCGTCCGCGAGTTTCGTCTGGCGCGCATGGGAGCCTTCTCCTACTCAATCGAAGAGGGTACCTCTGCGGCCGACCTGGATCCCGAGACCCACCCCGCAGCCCCCCAGGAGGTCGTGGAAGCCCGTATCGGCAGGGTTCTTACCCTCCGCGATATGCACCTAGCCCAGGATCAGGAGGCCCAGGTGGGCCGTACCCTGGAGGTTCTAGTGGACGAGGGGCCCGATTCTGAGGGCTGGGCGAGAGGCCGTTCCGATCAGGATGCCCCCGAAGTGGACCTGACGATCCAATTCATGGCGCCCGGGGCTTCAGTTGGAGATCGCGTTCAAGTCAAGATCGAGAGAGTCATGGAAAGCTTGGATCTGAGTGGTGTGAGGGTGCAGCCGTGAAAGGTGTGTTTCAGCATTGGCCGAACCGCATCACGGCCAGTCGCTTCGTCGGTGCCCTCGTGCTGTTCACCCTGCTTGCTCTCATTGAGGCGGAGGCCCTTGCCCAGAGTCGGGCGCTGATCCAGGGAGCTTTCTGGCTGTTCGTGATACTTGCCGCAACGGATGCCTTGGACGGCTATCTGGCTCGCAGGGACAAGCACGTCACAGCCTTCGGACGCATCGCCGATCCATTCACGGACAAGGTCCTGATCGTGGGAACCATGATCTTCCTGACGACGATGGACCCCTTTGCAGCTTGGCTTCCACCCTGGATCGTCGTCCTAGTTCTGGCGCGCGAATTTCTCGTAACCGGACTGCGTGGCTACGTGGAGAGTGTCGGAGGAGAATTTCCGGCCGACACCTTTGGCAAGATCAAGATGATCATCCAGTGCATTGCGGTGGGTGGCATCCTCTTCATGGAGGCCTTTCCGTGGCCTGCAACCTGGTACGGCTTCTGGGACCCCGTCGTGCATCTGCTTGTTTGGGGGACGCTCTTCGCCACCCTTGGTTCGGGTGTGACCTACGTGATGAGAACAGCTCGCATCCTGCGGGAACTGGATAGGTGATGGACCGCATCAAACTGGGATTAGTTACCGTCGGTTTTTTGGGCTGTTCGCCAGTGGCTCCTGGAACGGTTGGCACCTTGGCAGGCGTTGCCATCGCCTGGAGCCTGCAGGGTTCGGATAATTTTCTGGTTTGGATCCTGCTCATCTGTGCCCTGCTCTATCTGTTGGGCCGGGCCCTGGGACCTTGGACGGAATCGCACCTGGGTAAAGACCCGGGCTGCTTCGTATTGGACGAGGTCATCGGCTATCTGATCACTCTCTTGTGGATCCAGGGGCCGAGTACGCTGACTCTGGTGGTCGCATTTGCCCTCTTCCGCTTCTTTGATGTGCTCAAACCCGGCCCCGTGCGGCGTATGGAACAGATTCCTGGGGCGGACGGTATCCTCCTGGATGACGTGGTTGCCGGGCTCATGGGCTTGGCCATCATGGTGGTCTTGCGCTTGAGTGTGGGAGAGGCGGGAATCTGGGAGTGGGGAGGGATGCAATGAGCCAACGCAGCGGACAGATCGGGGGCGGAGCCGGCATGTCGATTGCCAGCCGTTTCGGTCTGATCGTGGCGCTCACGCTCTTGGTCGTTATGAGTGCCGCAGGCTTTCTTCTGCTGGACAAGAGCCGGCAAGCATTGACCCTGGCTGGCCAGCAGACTCTGAGCGACGTCTCCGCTCTCAATGCCGCCGAGACTGCAGCCAAGCAGGCAACGGTGGACGCCATCCTCGCAGAGTCCAAGGAAGGTCGCATGGATCTGGACGAGGCCGTTGAGCGGCTGTCCGCCCTGCCTGCGGAAACCTACGAAGATGAGGGGCTATCCACCCAGCACGGAGACACGCGCTTTCACCACATTGTCTACACCGAAGGGCCGAGCAAGGGCGAGGAGGGTTTCCTGCTATTCAAGGGGGATAGGCCTACGGTGCTCGCGCCGCGTGCCCTGGATGGGGGCCAATCGGACAGCCTCTTCGGTCTGATCCTAGTCGTGACGGCCGTCATCGTTGTCGTAGGTGCCGGCGTGGTCTTTCTGATTTCATCCCAAGTCACCAAGCCTATCGAGCAGCTGGTGGTGGACGTACGCACAATCAGTCTTGGGAACCTCCAGCACCGGACGCGGGTTCGAGGTGGAGGAGAGGTGCATCACCTGGCTCGGCAGATCGACAAGATGGCGGCTGCCCTCGAGGGAGCCCAGGACGACGCTATCGAACTGGAGAAACGTGAGCGCGAGCGCGAAGTCGCTCAGCGCGTGCGGGAGTCCTTGCTGCCCCAGGCCAAGCCTGAGATAGCTGGTTACACCATTGGCGACTTCCATGTGGATGCGGCCGAACCCGGTGGGGACTTCCACGATTACATTGCCTATGACGGCAAGCTGGCCCTTTTGGTCTGTGAGGTGTCGGGCAGAGGAGTGCCGGGGGCCCTGGTAGGTGCCACAGCGCGCGCCTACCTGCGCAGTGAACTGGCCCGTGGTGATGACATCGAAATGGCTCTACAGCGTGTGAATCGCGAGCTGGCGGGGGACGTAAGCCGAGGCATGTACGTCACCTTGATGTGTGTTGTTCTCGATCCGGTCGACAACACGGCCACCATGGCATGTGCCGGGCACAAGCTGCCGCTCATCCGCTTCGAGGCCTCCTCGGGCCAGGTACGTTTGTTGCAGCCTGACGGAATTGCTTTGGGGTTTGATAGTGGACCCATCTTTGACAGCCGGCTTGAACTCCTGCGCGTTCCCATGGAGCCTGGCGATCGGTTGGTCTTGGCAAACACGGGCCCGGTGCTCGTTCCCAACGCGGAAGGTGTGGAGTTGGGCGAGAAGGGCCTCTACCGGGTCATTTCGAGAAACGCTCCCGGCGCACCTGATGAAGCCGCGGAGGGCATCTTGACCGCTCTGGAGACACGAATCGACGGGGATGAATTCCCCGCAGACATCTCCCTGATCATCCTCGGCCGGGGAGTGTGAGTTTTGGCGGGTGAAAGTGCACCGGGGCTGTTCCCTGACCTCAGCCTTCCCGATCAGTCACCCTCAACGGGCCTGTTTTGCCAGGTGGCACTCAATCGGCCGATGCGCTGCCAGTACACCTATGCCGTGCCCGAGCACATGGCAGAGGGCCTCGCACCGGGCATGCGTGTCGCCGTGCCGTTTGCGGGTCGACGCAGCGTAGGCGTGGTGGTGGGCCTGACCGAGGGAACGGATATCCCGGCTAAGCGAATCAAATCTGTCAGTGACGTGCTCGATCCCGGGCCCCTGCTCGCACAGGAATTGCTCGACCTGACAGAGTGGATGGCGGCCTACTACGCATGCTCCTGGGGGGAAGCCTTAGCGGCTGTCTTGCCTGCCGCTCTCAAACGAGAGGGCGGTCGTCGGACCACGGCCATGTTGGTGGCGGAAGACGGAGTGGGCCCCGAGCAGTTGGTGCAGCTGGAGGAGCGTCACCCCAAGCAGTACCGCCTCCTGCGGACCTTGCTCGAAGTGGACGGCATGATTGAGCGTAAGGACATCTTGCGCCGGTTGGGTCTCTCCGATTCACCAGCGAAGTCCTTGGTCAAGCGTGGTTGGGTGCGAGTGGAAAACGTGGAGTCGGCGCAGGATGATCTATTGGGCGGCGATGCCAGTGACCGCACACGCCCAGATACACTCACGCCAGAACAGGATGCATCCGTCGTGGCTCTAGAGGGTCAACTGGACCGCGGAACCTACGCTACGTTTCTCCTCAAGGGTGTGACCGGTAGCGGCAAGACGGAAGTCTACCTGCGAGCCATCGAATACGCCTTGGCCCAAGGTAAGGGGGCCATCGTGCTTGTACCCGAGATTGCCTTGACCCCCCAAACGGTGGGTTGGTTCCGAGCACGATTTGGGAACGTGGCCGTCCTGCACAGCCGCATGACGGATGTGCAGCGTCTGTCGATGTGGCGCCGTGTGCATGCGGGGGAGTGCCGCGTAGTCGTTGGTGCTCGCTCGGCTGTTTTTGCGCCCGTGCCAGACCTGGGAGTGATTGTTGTGGATGAGGAGCACGAGCCATCCTTCAAGCAGGGCAACGTTCCGCGCTATCATGGGCGTGACGTGGCCGTGATGCGCGCCCGGAAGGCCGGAGCCGTTTGTATTTTAGGCAGCGCGACCCCTTCCTTGGAAAGTTGGGTCAACGCAGAGGCGGGTCGGTATTCCTTGTTGGAACTCTCTTCGCGCGTGCATGGCGGGCCGATGCCAAAGGTCCAAGTGGTGGACATGCGGGCGGAGATAGCGGAGGTCAAACGGTCCGTGATCTTTTCGCGTGCCTTGATCCGCCGCCTGAAGGAGGCTCTGGCCCGCGGGGAGCAAGGCATTTTGTTCCTCAACCGGCGTGGATACTCACCTGTGCTTTGGTGTCGCGCATGTGGGGAGACCGTGACCTGCAACGACTGCTCCAGCCCAATGAATTTGCACAAGCGGCATGGGCGTTTGGTGTGTCACACCTGCTGTGGCGAGAGCCTGCCCCCTACGGACTGCCCATCGTGCACGGCCCCCGGCCTACGTTTCCTGGGCGCCGGTTCAGAACGTGTAGAGGCGCTATTGGAGGAGCAGCTACCCGAAGCGCGCGTGCGGAGGATGGACTCGGACACCATGCTGCGACGCGAAGACTACGAGGAAACCTTGGCAGCCTTTGGCCAGGGCGAAATCGATCTATTGGTCGGTACGCAGATGATTGCAAAGGGCTTGGACTTCCCGCGCGTGACGGTGGTGGGAATCATCTCTGCCGATTCGGCCTTGCACCTACCGGATTTCCGTGCGGCGGAGCGTACGTTCCAGTTGGTCTCCCAAGTCGCAGGCCGCGCAGGTCGCGCCGACTTGGAGGGTCACATCGTGATTCAGACTGTTGCACCAGAGCACCATGCGATAGTGCAGGCTTCGCGACACGACTTTGAGACCTTTGCTGCCCTTGAGATGGGTCACCGAAAGGAACTTGCATACCCGCCTTTCGGGCGCCTTATCCGCATGGTCTTTGAGGACGAGGACGAGGAGCGGGGCAAGGACCGGGCGCAACACTGCGCTGAGGTATTGCGGGCACAGGTTGCCGGGCCAGGGTTGCAGGTGTTGGGACCCGCACCGGCGCCGTTTTCAATGGTCCGCGGTCGTCACCGCGTGCACTTGCTCATGAAGGTGGGCGAGCAGTTTACGGGGGCAGATCGCGTGCGTTCCCTGATGCTCGAACTGGCCCATGAGACCGGCAAGACGCGCGTACAGATCGATGTTGACCCTGTTGGAATGCTGTAGCCGACGCTGCACCCCCAGGTCAGGCTTGGACCCAACTTCAAAATGGGACTGCCTAAAATGCAGGGCCCTTCCTAGCTAACGCCGGCCAAGTCCGTGGCGATGGGGGCCGGTACCCTTGGAAATACCAATGCTGCTCGGGGCCTCCCGCTCGATCGGACATAACGCAATGGGGTAAAGTACAGAGTAGTTAGGGTGCAATGTGCATCCGAGCCCGGGAGCGTCAGTGTGCCTTGCTCTTGGAATTGATGAGTCGTTTCAAGCCTCCTGACAAGTGGGCTAATACCACGGAGAAGCCAAGTG
>Ga0302120_10001687_pt1 | contig 10342 bp, 5 predicted proteins | sample AG5_Bottom_MG_FD_203118 | JGI IMG/M metagenome (GOLD analysis project Ga0302120, IMG submission 203118) | Marine microbial communities from Western Arctic Ocean, Canada - AG5_Bottom | ecosystem: Environmental > Aquatic > Marine > Oceanic | place: Canada: Western Arctic Ocean | collected 2017-10-01 | reverse complement strand
GGCGGGTACCTTTCGCCGCTCACAGTGAGGCGCAGGACCAGGGCTCTCGACCCGGTCCAACCTCGCTCTGCGCGGTTAGGGGGGGAGACGATAGCGACAAGGGGAGGGAGGGTCAACACTGGTGCAGCAGATCCTCGTCAGTCCGTTGGCCAGGCAGGCCCCCGAGGGCGAACGGGGAGGTCTGCTAGCGCGCTTGCCTCCTCATTCGCCATGAATCCCCCTCTGAGCCCAGGAGGGGGATCTGGAGAAGCCGAAATCCCCATTTATGCCCTCCAGGGGGCAAGAATGTACCAAAAGGGATTGCCGACACCACGCCAGAAGGCACGCTTCCAAGCTGCCTTTCGGACGCCGGCGGATGGATCCTGCTCTCCGTCAGGTCCAGGCTAGGCCCGGGACTGCAACTCCTCCTCCGACACCTCTATGAAGCCCGCTGGGGTCAGGCTGAAGCCCGCTCGCCCCTGGGACAGGGAGCGAACCGCCGTGGAATAGCCGAACATCCGGTCCATGGCGACGGTGCCAATAATGGTGCGCAAGTCCCCCTCAGCAAGAACCTCCCCCACGACCGCACGGCGTGCGGCCAGGTCCGCAATGATCCCGCTGGAGAACGCCTCCGGGGTCTGAACCTCGAAAGACATGCGTGGTTCCAGCAGACGAACTGGAGCATCCCGCAGGGCCTGCCCCATGGCCGAAGTCGCGGCCTGCGCATAGGCCCCCGCATCCTCGCGCTCGGGATGACGGCCCACTGCGAGAATCCGCACCGAACCCGCCACAAGGGCGTATCCGAATCGCGGCCCCCTCATCGATTCATGAGTCACGGCCCCCTCCACGGCACGACGCACCGGCTCTGGCAGATCCAAGTCCTCTTGCCAACTCACATCCCAACCCGCATCGGCTGGGCGGTCCGCCTGCGCCGGGTGAACTTCAAGATCCACGGACCCAAAAACCTCCTGCCCACCCACGGCCTGATCCACCCGTCCAGCGCCGTAGCCCCTACCCGTGATGGCCTCCCTATATCGAACGCGAGGCTGACCCACACGCGGAGTAACGCCGAACTCCCCGGTCAAGCGGTGCACATTGACCTCTAGGTGCAACTCTCCCATACCTTGGAGGGTCCACTGCCCTGTATCTCCGTCCTCAACGACATGCAGTGAAGGGTCCTCGCGGGTCAGTCGCTCCAGAGCAGCGCGCAGCTTGTCCCTGTCCGGACCTGCTGCGGGCTCGACGACTAGTGCAATAACGGGATCGGGAAAGGTGAGGGACTCGAGCTGTATCGGGTCCGCACGGTCACACAAGGTGTCACCAGTGACCGTGTTCTTCAGGCCGACGAGTACAGCGATATCGCCGGCAATCGCTTCCTCCAGCGCCTCGCCATGATCCGCATGCATACGCTGGATGCCGCCGATGCGTTCCATGCAGCGGGTGCGCGGATTCCAGGCCTCACCACCACTCTCTAGGCGGCCCGCATAGACGCGCACAAAGGTCAGGTCACCGTGCGCCGAGGATTGCACCTTGAACGCTAGAGCTGTCGTTGAACCCTCGGCATCAGCAGGGCGCGGAGGCGGAGTTGGCGAACATTCCGAGCCGCTGCCTTCTGGAGCCATACCCTCAACAGGTGGGACGTCCAGGGGGCTCGGGAGCCACGCAAGGATACTGTCGAGGAGTAACTCGACCCCAATACCGCTCAGGGCTGCCCCGCACAGAGCAGGAACCAGAGAGCCCTCCATGACCCGCTTGCGCAGGGCCTGGTGCACACACTGGAGATCAGGATCGGCTCCCTCTACGACGGCCTCCATCACCGCCTCGTCATCCTCCGCCAAGACGTCGAACAACTCGGCCCGCAGCACGGCAACCTCATCGACAATCTCAGCGGGCACGGCGCGGGCTCGCTTCTTCCCTTGATCGTCCAGGCCCCACGCCTCGAGGGTCAAGCAGTCCACGACCCCTACGATCTTGCCCTCCTCAACAATGGGGTAAGCCACAGGGAGACTCGTCGCACCAAGTCGCTCCTGCATGGACTGACAGACAGCAAGCACATCGGCCCCGGGCTTGTCGCACTTATTGATGAAGGCGACACAAGCAAGATTCTGAGCCTGCATCTGACGCCAGACGGTCTCGGTCTGTGCCTGCACGCCCGCCACCGCATCCAGAACAAGCACGGCTCCATCGAGCACACGCATGCAGCGTTCAACCTCGACCGTGAAGTCCACATGCCCAGGGGTGTCGATCAGATTGATGGCACCCTTACCCCAGGTGACGTGGGTGGCTGCGCTGGTGATCGTGATCCCGCGCTCGCGCTCCTCGGCCATCCAATCCATGGTGGCTGTACCCTCATCCACACGGCCCACACGATTCTCCACCCCTGTGAGGTAGAGGATTCGCTCGGTCAGCGTGGTCTTGCCCGCATCAATGTGGGCCACGATCCCGATGTTGCGTAGGTCGGCCAAGGACATGGAAGCATCCTACCGACAGCCCGGGCCCCGCCCCAAGACAGGGCAAGTACTCTAGGCCGGGTGGGCAGAATCTGGGCCAGGAAGGCCCGGGTTCTGGGCCAGGAACTCCCTCTTCCATCGATAGCCCTCTAGGAGGTCGGGCCGCGACTCCCCCAGCAGGGCCAGGGCCGCGTAGAGGGCCTCCACGGAGGCTAGGCCCTGCTCCGGATCGGCGAACACCTGGCTCTTCCTGGGGTAGGCCGTCTTGAGGGGAGGCAGGCTCCGGGGTAGGAAGTCCCCCACCAGCGCCTCGCGCAGGCGCGGCGCCCGTCGCCAATTGCAGTCCACCAAAAGCAGTCCCCGTCCCGCATCCGCCAGACTTAGCTCAGGAGCATCGGGGGTCAGCAGTATCCGACCCTCAGCCGCCAACGTACGACCCGGTGCGTGATTCACGAACCGCACCCCATCGAATCCTCTGAGGGGTGTCAACGAGCACTTGCGCTCGGACTCGCGAGGGTCCCGCAGGATCAGAATATCCATTGGAGGTCCTCGCGCTCATGCCCCACAGGCGATCCGGAGCCGAGGCAGACTCCATACCGAGCAAGCCTCATCGGATGCTCCGTGATCAGCGAGCGAAGTGAGCGTAGGCCTTGTTGGCCTCGGCCATCTTGTGGATGTTCTCTTTCCACTGCACGGACTGCCCAGTGCCGTTGTAGGCATCAACCAACTCTTCGGCTAGGCGTTCCGCCATGGGCTTGCCTTTCTTCTTGCGGGCGAAGTCCACGATCCAGCGAATGGCCAAGGCCTGCTGGCGTGCACGCTTGACCTCGCGCGGCACCTGATAGTTGGCACCTCCCACTCGCTTGGAACGCACTTCAACCAAGGGGCGTACGTTCTCCAGAGCCTTCGTGAAGATCTCCACATGATCTTCAGCGTCAGGCAATTTCTTATTCGCCAAGTCGAGCGCGTCGTAGACCACTTTCTGTGCGGTGGTCTTCTTTCCATCCAGCATCACGGCATTGATGAGCTTGGACGCCAAGAGGGAACCAAATTTGGGGTCCGGCTTGGTGTAAACGGCAGTGGACTTGTAGTTGCGGGGCATATTCGGGCTCGACGAGTGGTTGCGTTGGGTGGAGCTGCGTTCGTTCCCTGTGACAGCCTCTTTGTGGCCGTCCGACAGAGATCATCCGGCAGGTGTTACTTCTTGGGCTTCTTCGTGCCGTACTTGGAACGGCCCTGGCCGCGGCCTTCAACACCGGAGGTGTCATGGGTTCCGCGTAGGATGTGATAACGGACACCGGGCAAGTCACGAACACGGCCGCCGCGCAGCAGTACCACGGAGTGCTCCTGCAGGTTGTGGCCCTCACCGGGAATGTAAGCGGTGACTTCCTTACCATTGGAAAGACGCACCCGCGCGGTCTTACGCAGCGCAGAGTTCGGTTTCTTGGGAGTCTGGGTCTTCACCTGGAGACAGACGCCCCGCTTCTGCGGGCAGCTGTCGAGAACGGGCGACTTGGACCGCTTGATGGGCTTCTTGCGGCCCTTGCGCACGAGTTGGTTGATTGTCGGCATGGTCAGTTGGTGTCCCGCAAGGAAATGGGAGGTCGGCGCCGGTATAAGTGCCGGCGGCCCACCCAAGCTTGTCGGGGGGAAGAATCTTAGGGATCCAAGGTGTGGGGTCAAGGGCAACAGAGCCCAGTTCCCCCCCGAGGCCGGGAGGGAGCCCCCTATGGGGATTAAGACTCCTGAGGCTCCTCCGGAAGATCGTCGTCTCCACCAGAAGAATCGGGAGTGGGTTCCGGAAGCGGCTCAAGAGTCGCGTCCATAATGGGCTCGGGAGCGGTCTCGGCCAAGGGCTCCTCCGCGCTGGCAGCCGGAGCTTCCCCCGCAGTTTCCGCGATGGGCTCGCTCCGTACTACGGGTGTGGGCTCAGTCAGTACGGACGCCAACGCAGGAGCTTCAGCTTCCACGACTGTCGTCTTGGGACCAGCGCCCAATGTGGGAGCCACACCGTCGGTCCCTGTGGCCGACAAGGGTGCGGCCAGAGGATCCACGTTGCCGCTCAAGAGCATCTCCATCTCCTCGTCCGCCATGGCGCTGCCGCCGAAGGCCGATCCGGTACCGCCGATGTCTCCGAAGTCGATGTTCTTCTTGACGCGCGTACGGTAGTGGTCCCGGAAGCCAGTTCCGGTCGGAACCATGTGGCCAAGGATGACGTTCTCCTTCAGCCCCACCAACAAGTCGCGCTTGCCGGCAAGAGCGGCCTCGGTGAGCACCTTGGTCGTCTCCTGGAAAGAAGCAGCCGAGATGAAAGAGTCGGAGGACAACGAGGCTTTGGTGATGCCCAAGAGCAGCGTCAAGCCGGTAGCCGGCTTGCGACGCTCCCTACGCATCTTCTCGTTCTCGCGACGGAAACGGTACTTATCCACGACGGCGCCGGGCAGGAACCCGGAGTCACCGGAATCAGTGACCTGCACCTTCCGCATCATCTGCGAAAGGATGGTTTCGATGTGCTTGTCATCGATGGTCACGGACTGACTGCGATAAACGTTCTGAACTTCACGCAGCAGGTACTCCTGCACCCACTCCTCGCCGTTGATGCGCAGAATATCCTCTGGGTACAGGGGGCCATCGACCAGCGGCTCGCCGGCAATAACCTCGTCGCCCTTGTGAACCCGCAGGTGCTTACCTTGGGGGACAGCGTGCTCGTGCTCGGCTACAACTTCACCGTCTTTGCCGAAGGCTTTCACGATGATGGTGCGCTTGCCGCGCTTACGGTCACCCAGCTCCACGATTCCGTCGATCTCGCTCATGACGGCGGGTTCCTTGGGACGGCGCGCTTCGAACAGCTCCGTCACACGGGGTAGACCGCCGGTGATATCCTGCGTACCGGTCGCCTCCCGAGGAGACTTGGCCAGCAACTCTCCCTGGCCAATCATGGCCCCGTCTGCGACCTCGAGGTAAGCCTTTTCCGGGATCGGATAGAGGGCCAACGCCTCACCGCTCTCGTCCTCAAGGACAAGTTGCGGGTGGAGATCACCTTTGTGCTCCATGACCTGCGTGCGGTCCGTGCCGCTCCGACCATCGCGCTCGATGCGCAAGGTCTTGCCTTCCACGAGGTCCTCGAAACGGATGCGGCCGGCGAACTCGGAGAGAATCGGCGTGTGGTGCGGGTCCCAAGTACAGAGGGAATCCCCCATCTTGATCTCCTGCCCATCCGCCACAGACATCACAGCGCCCGGCGGGATGCTGTACAGGTCAATCTCACGGTCACGATCGTCGAGCAGTGCCACTGAACCGTTGCGGTTCAGGACGATGATGTCCTTCGCCTTGTTCTGGACAACGCGCAGGTTTTGGAATTTCACCTTGCCGTCACGCTTGACGCGCCGTTCGGTCTCCTCGACCGACCGTGAAGCCGTGCCACCGATGTGGAACGTCCGCATGGTCAACTGGGTACCTGGTTCGCCAATGGACTGAGCAGCGATAATACCAACCGCCAGACCACGCTCGCCCATCTGGCCACGAGAGAGGTCCATGCCGTAGCATCGGGCGCAAGCACCCAGAGGGGCCTCGCAGGTCAGCACACTGCGTACGCGGATCTTCTCGTGCCCCAGGGCCTCGATGCGGGTGGCGATATCCTCAGTGATGAGCTCGCCTTCTCGCACGATCACCTCATCGTCAATCACATCGACGATCGGATCCCGTGCACAGCGACCACGGATGGCCTGCGCCAAGGTCACCGCCACGCGGTCGCCTTTATAGACAACCTGCTTGGTGACAGCGTTCATGGTGCCGCAGTCGTCCATGGTGATGACAACGTTCTGGGCCACGTCCGTCAGCTTGCGCGTCAGGTATCCCGCATCGGCAGTCTTGAGTGCCGTGTCGGCCAGACCCTTCCGGGCACCGTGAGTGGAGGAGAAATACTCCAGCACTTTCAGTCCCTCACGGAAGTTGGCCTTGATGGGTGTCTCGATGATCTTGCCGGAGGGCTTGGCCATCAGGCCACGCATCCCACCCAGCTGCCGGATCTGGTCCACAGATCCACGGGCACCGGAAGTGACCATGCAGTAGATCGGATTGACGTAGCCCGTCTCCTCGTTGTAGTCATTGGCCAGCATGGCCATGAGCACTTCACTCACTTCTTCGCGGGCCTGAGTCCAGTGGTCAATAATCTTGAGGTAGCGTTCACCCTGGGTAATGACACCCTTGTGATAGGCCTGCTCAATCTTGTCGATCTTCTCCTGGGTCGCCGCGAGGATGTCCGATTTCTCATCGGGAATTAGGATATCCCCCTTGGAGAAGCTCAAACCCGCTCGGGTCGAAGCCTTGAAGCCCAAGTCCTTGAGATCGTCGAGCAGGCTAAGGGTGGCACCGCGCCCCAAAAGGTGGTGGCAATCGGAGATGAGCGCTTGGACCGCGTTCTTCGTGAGGTCGTAGTTATAGAACGGCATTCCCACGGGGAGAATGTCGTTGAAAATCACGCGCCCGATGGTGGTGACCATGAAACTTGCCTCGGGCTTCGCCAACTCATCTCCAGAGGACGGAGGGACCCCCACCACCTGACCGCGATCATTGACGGCTACAGGCTCGGAACCCTTGGCATACTTAACCGTTCGGTCCACTTCGAGGCGCACGCGCACGGGCTTGTGAGTCGTGGTCTGCCCGTGACTGTAAGCCAAGAACATCTCACTCAACGAAGAGTACAGGGGCAACTTCTCGGGGATGCTCGCCGGCGACTTGGTCAGGTAGTAGATACCCAACACCATGTCCTGCGAAGGCGAAATGATGGGTGAGCCATTGGCCGGCGAGAAAATGTTGTTGCTCGCCAGCATCAGAGTGGAAGCCTCGATCTGAGCCTCGTAGGAGAGGGGCAGGTGAACGGCCATCTGGTCCCCGTCGAAGTCGGCGTTGAAGCCACCACAAACTAGGGGGTGCAAGCGAATGGCGTTGCCCTCAATAAGTACCGGCTCAAATGCCTGAATACCCATTCGGTGGAGCGTCGGAGCTCGGTTGAGCATCACGGGGTGCCCCGTGATGACCTCCTCCAGGATATCCCAGACGTCCTCATCCTTACGCTCAAGCATGCGCTTGGCGGACTTGATGGTGTCGGCGAGGGCCAGTTCCTTGAGACGCCGAATGATGAAGGGCTGGAACAGTTCCAGGGCAATCTTCTTGGGCAGGCCACACTGCTGGAGGCTCAGCTCCGGTCCGACGACGATGACTGAACGCGCGGAGTAATCCACACGCTTACCGAGCAGGTTCTCACGGAAGCGGCCCTGCTTGCCCTTGATCATGTCGGTCAGGGACTTGAGCGGGCGACTAGAGGAACCCAGCACAGGCCTACGGCAACGACCGTTGTCAAACAGGGCATCTACGGCCTGCTGCAGCATGCGCTTCTCGTTGCGAATGATGACCTCGGGGGCATTGAGGTCGAGCAACTTCTTAAGGCGGTTGTTGCGGTTGATCAGGCGACGATACAGATCGTTCAGATCACTCGTGGCAAAGTTGCCGGAGTCCAGCAGAACCAGCGGGCGGAGATCCGGAGGGATAACCGGAATCACTTCCAGAACCATCCAGTCCGGGCTGTTGCCCGAATCGCGCAACATTTCCACCGTGCGCAAGCGCTTGATGATGTCCTTCTGGCGCTGCTTGGAGCGTGTTGCCACGAGCTCCTCGCGCAGTTCGTCCGAAATGCCCTGCAGGTCCACGCGGCGCAGGATTTTACGCACAGCCTCGGCGCCCATGTCCGCGTCGAATTCCGAACCATACTTGGACCGCGAGGAGCGGTACTCCTCCTCGGTCAACAGCTGGTAGGGCTCAAGGGGCGTATCCCCCGGATCAACAACCATGTACTCCTGGAAGTAGATCAGGCGCTCCAAGTCACTAACCTTGACGCCCAAGAGGTTACCCAGGCGGCTCGGCATGGCCTTGAAGAACCAGATGTGAGCTACGGGAGCCGCGAGGTTGATGTGGCCCATGCGCTTCCGACGCACGCGCGAGTGGGTGACCATCACTCCGCACTTGTCGCAGACGATGCCCTTGTGTTTGATGCCCTTGTACTTGCCACACGAGCACTCCCAGTCCTTCTCAGGACCGAAGATGCGCTCGCAGAACAGTCCATCCCGCTCCGGACGATAGGTCCGATAGTTGATGGTCTCCGGCTTTTTGACTTCGCCGTAAGACCAAGAACGGATGTCCTCGGGGGAAGCCAGCGCGATAGTCACGCTGCCGTAATCGTTGATCTGGTTGTAGTTGGAATCAGCCATTGTATTCATGCTGCCTACTCCTAGAGGGTCGCCTTTTTGTGGAGCTCCATGTTGAGCCCCAAGCCACGAATCTCGTTCGTCAACACCTCGAAGGAAACCGGAGTTCCCGGCTCGAGAATGTTAAGCCCCTTGACCATCGACTCGTAAATTTTCGTCCGTCCGTCCACGTCATCGGATTTCACCGTCAACTGCTCCTGCAAGATCGCCGCTGCGCCATAGGCCTCGAGAGCCCAGACCTCCATCTCACCAAAGCGTTGGCCGCCGAAGCGCGCCTTACCGCCCAGGGGTTGCTGGGTGATCAGGCTGTAGGGGCCTGTCGCCCGAGCGTGAACCTTCTCGTCCACGAGGTGGTGCAGCTTGAGCATGTACATCACGCCTACCGTGACCTCCTGCTCAAACGACTGGCCACTGCGCCCGTCGTAAAGAGTGAACTTGCCCGAGGCGGGTAAGCCTGCATCTTCCAGGGCCTTCTCGATCTCGGACTCGGTAGCCCCATCGAACGCGGGTGTATTGCAACGCACACCAGAGCGGGCCGCTGCCAGCCCCAGGTGGGTCTCGAGAATCTGCCCCACGTTCATTCGACTGGGAACACCCAGCGGGTTCAGAACGATGTCCACCGAGGTGCCATCTTCCAAGTAAGGCATGTCCTCGACAGGACAGATCTTGGAGATCACGCCCTTGTTACCGTGGCGGCCGGCCATCTTGTCCCCCACCGAGAGGTTGCGCTTGGTGGCGACATAGATCTTGACCATCTCGAGCACGCCGGTGGGCAGCTCGTCACCTCTACTGAGGCGGTTGACGATCTTGTTCTTGTCTGCCTCTTTGTTCTCGATGCGGATACGGAAGTCATCGATGTGACCCGTAGCCTTGAGACGCACGCCCTCATTCTCGTGCTCTTCGGCGGCGGCCAGGCTCAAGGCCTTGACGCGACGCAGCTCGTCGTAGGTTGAAGTGTCGTCAAGTGCGAACACCTTGCCCGTCAGATCGTCCACGATTTCCTTACCGAGGGTCGCCTGGACCTGATCCAGCATCTCAGCCGTGTAGGCGCGCAAGGCGCGCAGGAACTCGGTCTCCGCATCGCGGATGACTCCCAGGGCCTTGGTACGCTCGGTGTCCGTCAAGTTGACGCGGCGCGAGAACTTCTGAGCGTCAATAACAACGCCCCGAGTACCCGGGGGCATGGTCAGGGAGGCGTTCTTCACGTCCACGCCAGCCTTGCCGAAGATCGCGTGCAGAAGCTTCTCCTCGGGGGTCAGCTCGCTCTTGGACTTGGGCGCGACCTTGCCCACCAGGGTGTCGCCGGCCTGAACGAAGGTGCCGATGCGGATCATGCCATCATCATCCAACTGAGCCAGGGCCCCGTCACCCACGTTGGGGATGTCGCGGGTGAACTCTTCTTTGCCGAGCTTCGTCTCGCGGATCTCCACGTCGTACTCCTCGATGTGGATCGAGGTGAAGGTGTCGTCTTTGACCAAGCGCTCGGAGACGAGGATGGCGTCTTCGTAGTTGAAGCCGTCCCAAGTCATAAAGGCAACGACGAGGTTACGGCCTAGGGCCAACTGGCCACCCTCGGTCGATGCGCCATCGGCGAGCAATTGGCCTTCCGCGACCTCATCGCCCACGTGCACCACCGGCCGGTGGTTCTGG
>Ga0302120_10001686_pt1 | contig 10342 bp, 9 predicted proteins | sample AG5_Bottom_MG_FD_203118 | JGI IMG/M metagenome (GOLD analysis project Ga0302120, IMG submission 203118) | Marine microbial communities from Western Arctic Ocean, Canada - AG5_Bottom | ecosystem: Environmental > Aquatic > Marine > Oceanic | place: Canada: Western Arctic Ocean | collected 2017-10-01 | reverse complement strand
GGGCCTGACAATTTCGGTGTATCCGAGGAAGGAAGCTACTAGCGTATAACGGCCTATCGGGACAGATTCTATTCTATAAGCTCCATTTATATCCGCACTGCTCCCCGTTAACAGCGAAGAGTCCTTGTAGATCGCCACAGTGGCTCCGATCAGGGGCATTCTGGAGTCTATATCCAGAACAGTCCCTCTGATGGTTTGTGTCAGCTCCTGGCTTTGAGCACTGGAAACCACCAGAATAACGACAATTATTAAGAGGGCAGCTCGTTTCATAGGTTGTGGTTTGCAGCGGGTAAAACTAATAAACTATTCTGCATCTTCCTCCCCCAGTTTCCCCCTTGAAGCGTGGGGTAAGTGCTGTTTTATATATTATAGTTCTGTTCATTAACTGTGCTCTTACCACCACCCCAGGACCTTCCACCACAGCAATCCCGGCCCCAGCCATATTGCCAAATGAAAGAGTGAAATCAGAAACCCGGCCTTGAACCATTTTTGCGGACCCACGTAGCCCGCACCAAAATATATCACGACAGGCCCTGTCGAGTAGTAGGTCAGGCATGCGCAGAGGTTGGAAAAATAGGCAATGATGGCCACTGTTACCATCGCAGGTGCTCCTGCGGTTACACTTAGTGCCAGGAAAATACTGGCCATCGCAGCAATGTGGGCGGTGAGCATGGAGAACAAATACATGGAGTAGAAATAGATCAGCCCAATCAGGATGACCAGGGTGAGTCCCTCTGTGCTTTGCACAAATGCCCCTACATTATCGGCGAACCAGCTGATAAAACTGTACTCTTTCAGCATATTGGCCATCGTCAGCAGACCTCCCAGCCAGATAAGCGTATCCCATGCTTTGGTATTGCCAATGATGTCATCCCATTTTTCTGTATTTGAGAAGATCAAAATCAAGACGCCAATCCAGGCTACGGTAGTGGTATGAATTCCATGCAAGGGTTTGGTGGTCCAAAGGGCTATTAACACGACAAATATTACGGTCATTATCTTCTCGCCCCGTGACCAGCTGCCCATTTGGGTCAGCTCTTCATTAGCCGAATGCTGTGCGGCACTGGTATCGCTTAAGGTTGGTTTGGAGATCCATGAAACTACCAACGGCAGTAAGGCCAGTCCGATCAAACCAGGGACAATGGCGCCCAGCGCCCAGGTTCCCCAACCGAAATCGATATTCATCACCGAGGATGCGGCCTTCGCTACCAGGGGATTGGCCGCCATGCCTGTTAAGAACATAGCCGCTGTGATAAGGTTGGCGTGGGCCCCAACCAGGGTGAGGTAGGCGCCTGCCCGTTCAGGGTTTTCAGCTGGCTCTGATTTCAAAGCACTGGAGATCGATTGTACAATGGGGGCCAGGATTCCACCTCCACGGGCTGTATTGGAGGGAACCACAGGCCCAAGCAGTAATTCTGACAGGCAGAGAGAATAGCCAAGTCCAATAGAAGTCTTTCCCATTTTACTCACGAAGATCAGCGCAATACGTCGCCCCAATCCCGTTCGGATCACACCTCCTGCAATTAGAAAGGCGGCAACTACCAACCACACCGTGGAGTCCCCGTACCCGGAGAGTGCCTCTTTTATGCCGATAGTGCCGGATGCAGCGAGTACCACCAGTCCCAAAAGAACCATGGCGCCCATGGGGAAAGGACGAAGGATAAAGCTAACAATGATGCCCAGGAACACGGCAAAGATCCGTACGCCCTCCGTTGTAAGGCCTTCAGGGGTGGGGGAAATCCAGATGAGGCCGGTGATCAGTGCGCAGATGCCGAGTTTAAGGGAAGACAAAAGATTCAGGAGATTATTTTAACTCTACTCCGTTCTTGTACTTTTTCTTGCCGGCTACTGTCCCATCTTCATTGTAATTCTTCCAGACGCCGTACTTCTTACCCTGGTCATACTCCCCCTCTTCCTGCAAGGAGCCATTATTATAGTATTTCTTATAACTGCCATGTTGCAAGTCCTCCGCCCAGTAGTTTTCAGATTTTTTCTTATTGTTCAGGTAATATGTCTTTTGGAGCCCATGGATCTTGCCATCCTTGTATCGGTATTCAGCAGATACTTTTCCATCCATATAATACCACTTCGTAACCGCCTGTGTTTTGTCATCCAGATAATAAGACTCTTCCTTAAGCTTACCGTTGCCAAAGTATTTTCTTGCCGGACGTGTGATGCTTCCGATCGTGATCATCGTATCACTATCGACCGTTGCTTCTTTGTCAAGGTTGGCCTCATGTTCGTGTGCCTCTTTATCTCCAGGAAGATGCGAATGGCCCGCATGTGGATCTGTAGGATGTCCTCCCGGACCGTGGTTGTGTCCCTCATGTCCTGGCTGGGCCAATGCTGCACATGTGCAAAAGCAAATCAGAATAATCAATGTATTTTTCATAACCTTAAAATTACAATAATTACCATTCAATTACGATTTTTCCTATAGACTTTCTGCTGCCTAGCAGCTCATGGGCGTCACCAATTTGTTCTGCCGAAAAGGTCCCTCCGACATGTGGTTTGAGTGCTCCTTCATTTACAAGTCCAGCTACGCCCATCATACACCTTTTTAGTGTCTCGGGTTGGTGATCTCCTATTCTTAGCATATTCACCCCAATACTTCCCTGCGATTTCATCAATAACATGATTGGATGGAGAAAGCCGAAATCAAATACGAGTTTAAGGTCCGCCAGGATGCCTCCTTTCTTGCCGCTTCGTTCAGAAACGCCAAAGCTAATAATGCGTCCCCCATGAGCCAGCAGCTTTCGGCTCTTTTTGTAGGTGGTGCCTCCCACCGGGTCAAAAATAACATCTATTCCCTCTCTGCCCCTAAGGTTTGTGATTTCCATTTCGAAGTCGGCATTCCTGTAATTGATCGGATAATCCACGCCCAATCCCCTGAGATATTCCAACTTTTCATCGGACCCTGCTGTGCCGTAGATGATGCATCCTTTCCTTTTTGCCAGCTGAATCAGAGCCGTCCCTACACCTCCAGCGGCAGCGTGGATCAGGACATGGTCATCTTTGAAGAGATTGACCATTTCATATGCACAAAAGTAAGCTGTGCCGTACTGGGTAGGAAGTGCTGTCGCTTCAGCCATCGTTACATTTTCTGGAATTTCAATAGTCCCTCTTGCATCAGCCACTGCATACTCAGCATAACCCCCAAATCTGGTAAAAGCCATTACCTTATTGCCAATAGAGAGGTCCCGGACATCTTTTCCAAGTTCCTCAATGGTGCCAGCTACTTCATAGCCGAGTACGGCAGGCAGAGGCGGGGCATCCTTGTATTGCCCATGTCGGGCCATTACATCTGCATAGTTAAGTCCAAAACACTTCACCTTTATGAGTACTTCATGAGCTGCTGGAACAGGTTTGGAAACTTCTCTTATTTCAAACGCCTCCTCAGCATTTCCGTATTTTACCAGTGTTACTGCTTTCATTTGTCAGTCCCTTCAATGACGATCACGATCTCTCCTTTGACGTTTTTAGCCCCGAAGTATTCAATAGCCTCAGTCACTGTCCCGCGAAATGTCTCTTCATATATCTTGGTAAGCTCCCGACATACCGCCACTTTCCGCTCTGTCCCAAAATGACTTGCGAAGTCACCCAGGGTCTTGACCAGTCTAAAAGGAGATTCATAAAATACCATTGTGCGACTTTCTCCTGCCAGCTCTTTCAGCTTTTTTTGTTTGCCCTTTTTATGAGGGAGAAACCCCTCAAAGCAAAAACTATGAATGGGCAACCCGGAGTTTACCAGTGCTGGCACAAATGCTGTGGCACCAGGTAGGCATTCGATCTCTACTCCCGCAGTTATACACTGTCGGGCCAGTAGGAATCCGGGATCCGATATTCCAGGTGTGCCGGCATCAGTCACCAACGCAACTGTTGTTCCCTGACTGAGCTGTTCAACAAGCCGTGCCACTGATTTGTGTTCATTGTGCTGATGGTGGGGTACCAGCTTCTTGTCTATTGCTAAGTGTTTTAGGAGCTTGCTGGTGTGTCGTGAATCCTCCGCAAGAATGAAGTCAACCTCCTTCAAAACGTTAATCGCTCTCAAAGTGATGTCTCCAAGATTACCGATTGGAGTAGGTATTAGATATAGTTTGCCCATATTATAGCTCCTTGATGAAACTTGTAATTAGCTGAAATACCTCTTTGTACTTCTGCAGTTCCAGGGTTGCGCTGACATCGTAGATGTCATGGTAGGCCTTATTGCCACCTAAGGTATAGATAAAGAAGGCGGGAACATTATTCTCTGTGAAATAATAATGGTCACTGTTTTGTGCCTTGCCGCGTTTTTTTACCAAGGGAACAAAGTTATTCTGTTCATTTAGTCTTGTTATAAGCGCAAGTTCCTTTTCGTGTAAAGTGCCATTTACCACAGTTATTCCTTCCTCTCCGTTTCCCATCAGGTCTAAGTTGACCAGGAATTTGATATTTTCAAGAGGGAACAGAGGATTTTCTGTATAGTATTTCGAGCCGACAAGGCCCGCCTCTTCTCCTGCAAATGCAATGAAGGCCACATCGTACTTGATGGAATCTGTCTGGTAATATTGGGCGAGGTCGCATAACATCGCTACTCCACTGGCATTGTCATTGGCCCCGGGGAAAAAAGCCGCGCTTCCCATTCTGCCGAGGTGGTCATAATGTGCTGTGAATACAACCACCGAATCCGGATGCCCATTGTCCTTGTAAGCAATGACATTTCTAGATTGGTAATCCTTTTCTAACTTATTTTCAATATTCAGGTTAATTGTGTTTGCTTTTACTTTGATTCTAGATTTGAGTACTTGGATAACGAGTAAATCGGCCTCATGTGAGGAAACTGCCCATGTGAGTTTCTGCTTAAGCAAGACGACTCCCTTTGCCCCAAAAGTTTGCTTGGCAGCTATCATCAGGTCTAGTAGCTCATCGGGCTTTTGGCCTCCATCTTCAATTACAATGAAGTTGAAATCCCCGCTCTTCCTCAGAAACCTTTCGAGCTTGTGTGGTTTTGTCTCGAGGAGGTCATTCAAACGGTGCAGTTTGAAGGTTCCATAGGTTCCATGGGAATAAGGGCTTACGATATAATCAGCACCGGGCTGTAGCTCAATGCCATCTATGGAGACTTCCATGAGTCCTGGAAACGTGTTAACATCATGATGGAAGTTTTGATGGTACCCAGAGGGGTACGCGGTGAGGCCAATTTTCTTGAATTCATTGCTAATAAACACAGCAGCCAGGGAATCACCCTGCATTACATAGCCCCTGCCGTGAAAGGATGCTGAGGACAAAGTATCAATAATGGTACGGGCGTAGGCTTGGTCCTGGGCCTTTGTAGTGTCTGAGAAGAGTAGAGTAATCAGGAAGATTCCAAATATGAAAATACTTTTGCCCATTGCTTAGTCGGCATATCTCTTTTCAATGAGCGCATAAAATGAAATCGTGCTCTCCTGCTCCTGGTCCCATGTGTATTTTTCAGATAACTCGTTGCGAACATATTTTAGGGCTTCGGGTAAATTGGCAAATGCATCCAGCTTTACCAGGGTGGTATTGTATGCGTCGCCATCACCCTCAAATAATTCATTGATGTAAAGGAAGCGCTCGTTGACACCAATTGCACTTTGCAAGTCATTCACCACCTCTCTTTCCAGCTGGCTGGCCACACTGGCACCTCCAGTGGGTGGTGCAACGGTCTCGTTGATTGTTGATACCTCCTGAGCGCCATTCTTTGTATTCTCAGGGTGCACTCTAGTGTCAACTTCATCTGTTTCTGATGTCTCTTCCCAGCCAGCTGTTGGTTCCGCAGTTGCCTCCTCCATCTGGTCAGGGGAATGTTTGGCCGCGGCTTCCTGTAAGGGTGTCATTGTCTCACCTGTCTGTTCTGGGCCTATATCTTCAGGCCTTGAGGTCTCATTCGACAGGTCTTCCTCCTCAATCAGGTATTTAAGGACGGACACCGTTTCTAGTAATTCCTCCGAATCTTTGAGTAGAGGCCCTAGCTCTTCTTTGTTGGTTACGTCTTCTGGTGTGTCATGGTCCTGCATTTTTTTAAGCAGCACCTTGATCTTGTCGAGCAGATCCGATTTGGTCATCTTTATTAATTTATGATTTGGGCATGCGCCTTTTACTAAATTTGTAGAGCGCAAGAATCATGCAAAATAACGCAAAAAGGGTCAATGTTCATAGAAAACATAACACCGGAAACACCGAGAAGGGGATTTATTGAAGTGATCTGTGGGTCTATGTTTTCAGGTAAGACCGAGGAGCTTATCCGCAGATTAAAGCGCGCTATTTATGCCAAACAGCGGGTGGAAATATTCAAGCCGTTTGTAGATCAGCGCTATGATGAGGAAAAGGTAGTGTCACACGATGACAATTCCATCCAGTCAACTCCGATTAAGGAAGCTGGAGACATCCTCCTGTTGGCTCAAAACATTGAAGTAGTGGGTGTTGATGAAGCGCAGTTTTTTAATGAGGGTTTGGTTGATGTTTGCAATCACCTAGCAAACAAGGGGATCCGCGTGGTGGTGGCGGGCCTGGATATGGATTATCTGGGAGTGCCGTTTGGCCCTATTCCCAAGCTTATGGCTACTGCTGAGTATGTGACCAAGGTACATGCAATTTGTGTGAAGTGTGGGTCACTGGCAAATCACTCTCACAGAATTACTCAGGAGGAGACGCTGGTAGTTGTTGGAGAAAAGGAGGCCTACGAGCCACTGTGCCGGAGATGTTTTTCAGCACTGTATCCGCCTGTTTTGAATCAGAAAGATATTGTAAAGTCAACGGTTGATACTACTGATACGCAGCAATGAACGTCGCCTACTATGACATAGCACAGATAAGAGATATCCTGGCGGGCAAGTTCGTTGGCAAGAGGACTGATTACAAGATCAAGTATTTGTTAATAGACAGTCGTAAGATCCTGCATGCCCAGGCATCGTTGTTCTTTGCCCTCAAGGGTGAGCGGCATGATGGACACAAGTACATTGCTGAGCTGTATGATAAAGGCGTCAGGTGCTTTGTGGTTTCTGATAAAGTTGGGAATACGGAACATTTCTCAGAGGCCAATTTTATTGAAGTAAAGGACACGCTTGCGGCCTTACAGGCCTTCTGTAGCCACCACCGTCAGCAGCATGATATTCCGGTAATTGGCATAACTGGAAGTAACGGGAAGACCATTGTGAAAGAGTGGCTGCACCAACTCATGGTTGATGATAAGAACATCGTACGCAGCCCTAAGAGCTTTAATTCGCAGGTGGGCGTTCCATTATCCATATGGCAGATGCAGTCCCATCACGAGATTGCCATTATTGAAGCAGGGATCTCAGAGCCTGGTGAAATGGAAAGACTGGAGGCCATTGTTAAACCAGGTATTGGTATTATTACCAATATTGGAACAGCGCATAGTGAAGGGTTTGAAAGTCAGGAAGACAAGGCACGGGAGAAGCTGAAGTTGTTTGTGGATTCAGATACTTTGATTTACTGCAAGGACTATCCTTGCATCGAAGAGGCGATGCAGCTTGATGGTTTCAAGGATAAGGAGGGACTGACATTGGTTTCCTGGTCGAACAGCCAAGAAGCAGATCTGCGTATCGCTAAAATTGACAAACAGCAAACAGAGACTGTGATCACCGCCGAATATTTGGGAAATCCACGATCGATTACCATCCCTTTTATTGATGATGCTTCCATAGAGAATGCGGTACACTGCTGGGCTCTAATGCTGTTATGGAAGTACAAGGATAGCCTGATAACCGAGCGGTTTTTAAGCTTGACGCCAGTGGCAATGCGCATGGAGCTTAAAGAGGGTATCAATAATTGCTCGGTTATTAATGATACCTACAACTCTGACCTGGGATCCCTTGAAATCGCATTGGACTTTCTTAATCAGCAGAAGCAGTTTAAGAAAAAAGTAGTGATCTTGTCGGACATTCTGCAAAGTGGAAAGTCTGAAGAGGTGCTGTACGAACGTGTTGCAGAGCTGCTTAATAAAAAGGGGATAGATAGATTTATGGGGATTGGCGAGGCCATCTCCAGACAATCTGAAAGGTTCACTACTGGCGGTAGCTTTTATCAATCGACAGAAGACTTTTTGAGTAAATACTCCACAGGATTATTTCATGACGAGATTATTTTGCTCAAGGGTGCCAGGCCGTTTAAGTTTGAACAGATTTCGCGGGCCCTTCAACAAAAAGCGCACGAAACAGTACTGGAAGTCAACCTCGATGCGATCATTCACAACCTGAATGTATTTAGGTCGGGGTTGAATCCCGGGACGAAGATCATGGCCATGGTAAAAGCCTTTTCTTATGGCAGTGGCAGCTATGAAATTGCCAATGTGCTTCAATTTCACAGGGTGGATTACCTGGCAGTTGCATACGCAGATGAGGGTGTTGAACTCAGAAAATCGGGAATAACGGTTCCTATCATGGTGGTCAATCCAGAAGATCAGAGTTTTGCCTCAATGATCAAATATAATCTGGAACCTCAGGTATATAGCTTTCATGTACTGGAGGCTTTTATTGCGGAGCTCAACAAACTCGGTAAAGTTATGGAGGGTCCTGTTCCAGTTCATATTAAACTGGAGACAGGAATGCATCGGCTGGGTTTTGCAGAGAATGAGCTAGAGGGCCTTATTGAAAAAATTAAAGAGACTGGCAGTTTATATATTCAGTCTATTTTCTCGCATTTGGCGGCAAGTGAAGATGCTGCCCATGATGATTTTACCAGGATTCAAATTGATAATTTTGTGAAGCGAAGTGAAAAAGTAATGCGGGAATTCGATTATCCCATCATGCGCCATATTCTTAATTCGAGGGGCATTCTTCGGTTTGGTGAGGCGCAATTTGAAATGGTAAGATTGGGGATAGGAATTTATGGTGTTGATACTATTGGTTCAGATAAAGGCAGCTCCAATCTCCAAAATGTGAGCACCCTGAAGAGTACGATATCGCAGATCAAAAAAGTACCTGCCAATGAAACTATAGGCTATGGTAGAGAAGGAAAAGCGGAATCGGAAATGCGTATTGCCATTGTGCCCATTGGCTATGCTGATGGACTAAATAGAAAGCTTGGTGGTGGAAAAGGGAAGTTGTTTGTAAATGGTGCGCTCGCCCCCATTGTGGGCAATATCTGTATGGATATGTGTATGATCGATGTCACCAACATTGAAGCCAGGGAGGGGGATGAGATCATTGTGTTTGGAGAAGACTATCCTGTTACTGAATTTGCCAAAGATTTGGACACCATACCCTATGAAGTGCTTACCAGCATCTCACGCAGGGTAAAAAGGGTATATTATCACGAATAATTAACCCAGTTCACATCTCAATATGGGGCACAAAAAAACCATCTCACTTTACCTGAGATGGTTTTTTAATGGCTCACTAGGTGCTTACTCAGCGATGTAAACGGTATAGTCTTTCGGATCAGCTCCTTTTTCCGTAGGGATTCCAACCCACATTTCCTTTCCTTTCAATTTAAGGATATATTCATTCCAATAATAACCTTCATCAGGGCTATCTGCATCTGGGTTAATCATGATGCTCATTTTGTCAGTAGACAACTCCCAATTTCCAGTTGTCACAACTGCTGGCGATGCCGCGCCGTTAGTCACCCAAACGGACGTCGATGTGTACTTTCCGTCTTTCGTGTATTCCATGGAGCTGGCAGCTCTCGATGCTGCACAATCGCTAGTGCAAGTGTCCAGCGCACCATCATTGTAGGATTCGCTTACTTTCCAAACTGCAGCTACTCTGCCCTTTTTAGAGCTTAGAGAAATTCCCGGGCCTTCTTGGTATTTTTTACATCCTATAAAAGATAGGCTGAGCGCAAATACTGCCATTAGCGCTACACTTACAGTTTTTTTCATTTTTCTTGATTTAATTCCTGTTGATTTATCCCAGGATGGTTTTTATACTATTTGAAATTAGGGAGGCAAATTTAGTAAATAATTGCAGTAAGGTATGCAGACATTATGTAGTTACCTGTGAAGCCCAGGTGTTCTCGTAATAGTAGGAATATTACACAAAATGACACATTAAGTACATAAAAGTGTACTAAAATGACAATTGTATACAATATATAACAATTTACTTAATCCCATCCCTGGCCGAAACGCCTGGATGCCTTACTATCCATGCGTGTAGCAATCCTATAGTTCAGGGCTAATTGGCCCTAATGGCTTCTACTGGGTCAAGCCGAGAGGCTGAAAATGCAGGTACTAGGCCAGCGATAATGCCAATGGCAGCAGATACACCCAGGCCAATGGCAATATTGCTGTAAGTGAGTACAAATCTCATTTCTAGCACTGAGGTGGCAATTAGGGTGAGGGCATACACAATAACTAAACCCACAGCACCTCCGA
>Ga0302120_10001683_pt1 | contig 10348 bp, 5 predicted proteins | sample AG5_Bottom_MG_FD_203118 | JGI IMG/M metagenome (GOLD analysis project Ga0302120, IMG submission 203118) | Marine microbial communities from Western Arctic Ocean, Canada - AG5_Bottom | ecosystem: Environmental > Aquatic > Marine > Oceanic | place: Canada: Western Arctic Ocean | collected 2017-10-01 | reverse complement strand
TTCCTCGTCCTCGAGCTCGATCCGTAATCGAATCTTGTCTCCACCCAACCTTTTCAAGGGCCGGCCCAAGCCGGCCCTTTTTCTTGGCCCCAGGGCGGCCTTTAGCATTTGCCTTCTTGACGAGTCCGAGGGACTCTATCCACAACCTCCTGAATAGGAGGGGTTTCCCCCTAACCCCCACCACATGATTTCCTTCAGCCGTGAATTCACGGGGACGATTTTCTTTGTCGTCGCCACCCTCTTCCTGGGATTCCCCCTCCGCGCTCCCGCACAGTCCCTCGTCATTTCCGAGTTCATGGCTTCCAACCAGGACACCCTGGATGACGAAGACGGGGACAGCGAAGATTGGATCGAGATCTTCAACCAAAGCGGAGTGGCCGTGAATCTGGACGGCTGGTTCCTCACCGACAATGCTGCGGAGCTCACCAAGTGGGCCTTTCCCAGTCTCGTCCTGAACCCCGGAGAACAGCTTCTGGTGTTTGCTTCCAACAAGGACCGGCGTGACCCCGCCGCACAACTCCACACCAATTTCAAGCTCACGAGCAGCGGCGAGTTTCTCGCCTTGCTACGGCCCAACGGCACCACGGTGGAACACTCCTATACGCCCGCCTTTCCGCTCCAGGTTCAGGACGTATCGTTCGGACTCCAGCAGTCCACCACCTCCGCGACTCTCCTCGCCCCGGGAGCGGCGGTGAAATACAAGGTTCCCGCCAATGGAAACGACGATGTCGAGGAAGGCAACAATCCCAACTCCTGGATCGGGACGAACTTCCCCGATTCCTCGTGGGCCAACGGGACAACGGGAGTAGGCTACGCCACCGGGTCACCGGATGCATACGATGCCCTCATCAACACTGATGTGCAGAGCCTGATGTGGACCAGCAAGACCACGATCTACATCCGGATTCCCTTCAACGTTGCCGATCCCTCCGCAATCTCCGGGCTCACTCTCAAAATGAAGTACGACGATGGATTCGTCGCCTATCTGAACGGCAATCCTCTTTCGATCGCCGAGGAGAACGCCCCCACTCCGGATTCGCTCGACTACCTCGCTAATGCCACCGCCAATCACAGCGACTCTCAGTCCGTCAACTACCAGCTCTTTCCAGTCTCCTCGTCACTGTTGAACGTGGGTGCCAACGTGCTCTGTATCCACGGACTCAACAGAGGCTCCTCCAGTTCGGACATTCTCTTCGTTCCGGAATTGGAGTCCACCTCCGTCACGGGCACAGGGACCCCTTCCTACTTCACGGGACCAACTCCGAACGCTCCCAACAGCGGTGGGGTCTCCACTCCCGGTCCCCTCATCCGTAGCGTGACCAAAGACCTGCCTCCGATCCTCCTCAACGCCGTCTCCCCACCCGTGGTCGCGGACTCGGCGGCGGAATTCTCCGGCACCCAGGAACAGAACGGATGGGTTTACGGATATCACCAGGGCGGCGGAGTCTACAACCCGGACACCAGTTTCACGGCCTTCAAGGGTGGAACCGGCCAAGGGTCCTGGAACGGAACTTCTCAGCTCTGGACCGGCTCACATTGGGATGTCCAAACGGCAAGCACGGCACCCTGGACCTCCATTGGCGCCACCAATGTCCACCCCAACGATTCCAATCCGGGCCCCGAGCAAGCGACCGTACGACGCTGGGTCAGTGATGTCTCCGGCCTGCATACCCTCACCGGCACCTTCCACAACCTCAACGCCTCGGGTGATGGAACCACTGGCCGGGTCTTCCACGAAGGAACTGAAATTTTCGCCCAAGTGACCGACGGCGGCCCCGTGGCCTTCAGCATTCCACGCTCCCTCAGCATCGGCGACCGCATCGATCTCATGGTCGATACCGGATCCTTCGATCAGGATGGCTCCGACGGAACCGACCAGACCGCGATCTTCTATCAAGGCTCCCTCTCCACCAATAGCCTCGTGATTGAGGCCGAGGTCGTTCCCACCATCAATCCCATCAACACCGTCACGCTGAGCTGGCGAGTGATGTACGAAACAAACCAGACTCTCACCATGGTCGATGACGGATCGGGTGACGATGCCACGGCTGGAGACGGAATTTATTCTGCCACCATTTCCACGAGCACGCTCTCGGAAGGGGAAATGATTCGATGGAAGGTGACCGCCACGGACACCGGCGGCGGGACGTCGACCCAGCCCCAGTTTCCTGATCCCCTCGATTCGCCGGAGTACTTCGGAACGATTACAGACGACCCTTCGGTAGCAAGTTCATCCCTGACGATCTTTCACTGGTTCACCTCCAATCCCGGAGGCGCCAACACCACCAGCGGCTCCCGTGGCTCAGTCTACTACCTGGGGCAGTTCTACGACAACATCCAGGCCGATCGGCATGGCCAGTCGACGGGAGGATTCCCGAAGAAGAGTTACGACTTCGACTTCAACAAGAGCGATCGATTCCGATACAAGGACGGCGAGACCCGGGTGAAGGACATCAACATGCTTACCAACTGGGCCGACAAGTCCAAGACCCGCAACACCCTCGGCTACGAGATCATCAGGAACACCGGTCACCCCGGACACTTCGCCTTTCCCGTGCGCATCCAACAGAACGCGGCCTTCTTCAACACTGCCGACCTGGTGGAAGACGGCGATGATCGCTACCTCGAGCGCGTTGGACTCGATGGTGAGGGGGCGCTCTACAAGATGTACAACAGGCTGGATTCCTCCAGCAGTGGAGTGAACAAGAAGACGCGCAAGAACGAGAACAACAGCGACCTGTCGACCCTCGTCAGCGGCCTTGGACAGTCAGGCGAGGCGAAATTGCGCTACGGATACGACAACGTGAACATTCCGGGGACGATCAACTACCTCGCGGCCCTGGACATGACCAACAACCGGGACCACGGCCACAAGAACTACTACGTCTACCGCGATACGAACGGAACGCGCGAGTGGCGTCCGTTGGTGTGGGACATCGACCTCTGCCTCGGGCGCAATTGGCGCAGCGGCCCCTCCTATTTCGACGACGTGTTTAGAAACAACCCTCTCAGAGACGGCCCTTCGAACCGGCTGAAGACGCTCATCTTCGACGACGCGACCCTGAACCAGATGTACCTGCGGCGGATGCGGTCCATCATCGACGAGCAAATCGGCTCACCCGCCTCCCCGGTCAATTATCTGGCTACCCGCGTGAACGAGCTGGTGACCCTGATCGATCCCGCCAACGACAATCCCAACAGCGGGAGCGACGATGCGGATCTCGACTGGCAGAAGTGGGGCTCGTGGGGAAACAACAACGCCATGCGTCCGGCCGCGGATCGGATTGTGTTCGAGCACCTCCCATCCCGCCGCCGCCAGCTCGCCGGGATCGGGGAGCTGCCCTCCTCCCAGCCGGTTGCGCCCACCATCAACATCGGGACCATCGATTACAATCCGTCTACGAGCGGCGCTTCGGCCGACCAGAGCGGAGAATACTTTACCCTCACGAATCCCAATGGCTTCGCAGTCGACCTCTCGGACTGGGTGATCTCGGGCAGTATTTCGATGACCCTTCCTCCGGGCGCGGTCATCCCTGCCGGCGGGACTCTCTACGTGGCGCGCGAGGCGGTTGGCTTCCGCGCCCGCAATGTGAGCCCCAAAGCCAATGAAAAACGCTACCTGATCAGTGGCTACGGCGGTCAACTCTCTGCCCGCGGCGAGACCATCACCCTCACCGATGATGCCGCCAACCTCATCGCGAGCGTCACCTATGGTGGAGCCGCGACCCGCGCGCAAAACTACCTGCGCATCACGGAGATCCTCTACGCTCCCACCGCCCCCACCGCCGGAGAACTGGCAATCATCTCGACCTTGAGCGGGTCCGATTTCGAGTTCGTCGAACTCACCAACACCGGTCCATCCCCGCTCGTGATCAGCGGAGCGCAGTTCGTCGCCGGGATCACCTTCACCTTTCCCACCCCCACCACTCTGAATCCGGGCGCGCACATCCTGGTGGTCGCCAATGAAGCGGCCTTTGCCTTGCGCAACGGACCTGACCTCAACATCGCGGGCGAGTACGTCGGGAAACTGAGCAACGACGGCGAGCAACTGCAGATCCTCGATGCGGTGGGCGAGAACATTCTCGAGTTCAGCTACAACGATGTCTGGTACGATCCCACCGCCGACAAGGGCTACTCGCTGGTGATGCTCGATCCCACCAACACCCCGGTGCCCGATTTTGATCGTCCGGAGAACTGGGGCATCAGTATCGCGGTTGGCGGGGATCCCGGCACCGCTTCCTCTGCAACGTCCATGACCTTCGTCTCCTGGAAGTATCAGGAGTTCACCCCAGCAGAATTCGAGGACCCTCTGGTCACGGGTCCGAACCTGGATCTCGATGGCGATGATCTCAACCTCGTTCTGGAATTCGGGTTTGGTCGAGACCCCCAAGTTGCCGAGACCATGAAGAACTACACGACCTCGATCGTCAACGACGGCGGCACGGACTACTTCGCGTTCACCTTCCGCAGACAGAAGAACGCCCTCGACGTGACTTACGTGGTTGAGATGTCGAACGACCTCGTCGCTTGGACCACGGTCACCACGATGGTGGGCCCACCGACCGACAACGGCGACAGCACGGAAAGCATCACCGTTCGTGACTCTGCCCCTACCAACGTGCAATCGCGGCGCTTCGCGCGCTTGTCGGTTGTGATCGGCCCTTGAACAAACTGCCGGAGTTGAGGCGGGAGGGTGCTTCCAGGAAGCTTGCCTGGCTCCTTGCGCCCTCCGCGGATGAAAAGGTCCGTGACGGCGCCGAAGCTCTGAAACACGCCTCGTTCATGATGCAGACGCCGGGCGTGTCCGAGAATCCCAGCCTCCTTGGCACCCTCGCAGCAACCCAGGCAGCCGCCGGCAACTTTCAGGATGCGACCAGGACAACCGACCGCCTGATCTCCATCCTCGATGGGAACGGAATGACCGAGCAGGCCAAAACACATCGCCTGCGCCGGAAGCGCTTTCAAGCAGGGGAAACACTCTCACAGTAGCTCCAGGAGCGCGCGTTCGCAGGAGCGGCAGGGCACTTTTCTCCTTTGACCGAAAGTTACGAGCAGTCAACTATCGTAGCATGCGCATGCGAGACCAACTTTTCACCCTCTCTCTCTCCCTGCTGACCGCGACGAGCGCCTCTGGCGGCGAGAATTGGACCCAGTTTCGCGGCGCGGGCGAGCAAGGACATTCCGAGGCCAAGGACCTTCCGACCGAGTGGGGTGAAGACAGGAATATCGCCTGGAAGACGCCCATCGAGGGCAAGGCGTGGTCCTCACCAGTGGGGTGGGGTGATCGCATCTGGGTCACCAATGCGAACCCGGAAGGCACCCGTCTCTCAGTCCTCTGCCTGAACAAGAAGACCGGCAAAAAAATCTACGATCAGGAATTGTGCACCGTGAAGGATCCGCAATTCTGCCACGCCTTTAATTCCTACGCCTCACCCACGCCCATCCTGGAAGAGGGCCTGGTTTATCTTACCTTTGGCGCGCCCTACACCGCCTGTCTCAAAGCGGAGAGCGGCGAGGTGGTCTGGGAACGCAAGGATTTCGTTTGCGATCACTTCCGGGGTTCCGGTTCTTCACCGGTCATTTATAAGAATCTTCTGATCCTCCACTTCGACGGAGCAGACCATCAGTTCGTGGTCGCGATGGACAAGAAAACCGGCGACACCGTTTGGAAGACCACCCGGAGTGTGGATTACAAGGACCTCGATGCAGCTGGGAAGCCCAAGCGCAACGGAGACATGCGCAAAGCCTACGGCACCCCCCTCATTGTGAAGTCTGAGGGAAAGGACGTCCTGGTCGGAGCCGGAGCGATGGCTCTCTATGGCTACGACCCGATGTCAGGCAAGGAACTCTGGCGCGTCGACACCATCGGAACTCATTCCACGGCCTGCCGCCCGGTCGCAGGGCACGGCTTGGTCTTTGCCACGATGGGATTCAGCAGGGGACTTCTCATCGCGGTCCGTCCCGATGGAAAGGGCGAAGTGACCAAGAGTCACGTGGCTTGGAAGTACAGCAAGGCGGCCCCCAAGAAACCCTCCCTCCTTCTCGATGGCGACCTCGTCTTTATGATCGACGACGCGGGCATCGCGGCGTGTATCGAGGCCAAAACGGGAAAAGAAATATGGAAAGAGCGGATTGGGGGCAACTTTTCCGCATCGCCCATTTTGGCCGATGGAAAAATCTATCTCTTCGACGAAGACGGGCAGGGAACGGTCATCGATGCTGCTCGGAAATTTAAGATCGTCGCGCGGAATGAACTCGACGCCGGTTGCATGGGATCTCCCGCGGTGTCTGGCGATCTGCTGATCGTGCGGACCAAGAAAGCACTCTACGGGATTAAGAAGTAGGGGTTGCCCGCCCCGACGCCAGCACGTTCGCTACAATCCTCTCGGAGGTCTTCCGCTACTTTGCGAAGGCGTACAAGTGAGTCTGGGTCTGAACATAGAGCGTTCCGTTGGCAGCCACAGGGCTCGAGTAGATGGGCCCGATGAACTGCGCAGTGGCGAGCTCCCTGAGCTCCTTGCCTTCCTTCAGGATGATCAGTTCGCCGTCCTCCGTTCCGATGTAGATCCTGCCATCAGCGACGAGCGTCGATCCCCAGATACGACTGAGGGTGTCGTGAACCCAGTTCTGCTTGCCCGTCCTGGCATCGACGCAGTGCACGCGCCCCGAAAAGTCGCTGATATAAACCACGCCCTCCCTCACCGAGGGAGTGGAGAGTGAGCGGCTGATCTTCTGATAGGTCCAGTCGGCCTTTCCAGTCTTGGCATCGACACAACTCAGCATGCCAACACCATCTCCGTTCTCGGGATCCTGCCCGATCGTGACGTAAACCTTGCCGTCCGCGAACACGGGCGTGCCCACAATTTCACTAGGACCCTTATACGAAGGATAGTCGCGAGGCTCTCCCTTGTCATTGGTCCGGTAGTCCTTGGCATTGGCATCGCAGCGCCAGAGTTCCTTGAGGACGAGCTCTCCGCCGGCCGTCTCTTCGGCCTTCAGATCAAAGGCGTAGAGGAAGCCATCACCTCCACCAAAAAATACCGCCGGCTTGCCATCGATCATTCCAACGCAGGGCGAGGACCAGTTGCAATGAAGGGTCCGCTTGCCGATCCCGGCCTGCTCCTGGCCCAAGAGCTTGCCCGTCTTGGCATCGAGTGAAATCAGGCAGGGCGACTTCGGAGCAGGAGTGTGTTCGTGCGCGTCGTCCACCCCATTCGAGGTCGTTGCGAATATCCTTCCCTGCACCAAGGTGACCGAGCTGCTGGTGATATTATGGGGCACCACGCCAAGTGATTTTGGCATGTCGTAGGTCCACAGAATATCGGCGTCGGTGGGACCCAGTTTGACCGGCTTCTTGTCGGCTCCGGTCATGTAGCTCCCCTCCTCGGCGAATCCATCGTTCCCATCTGCGAGCCCCTTGAGATCGAGACAGGTCACTTCGCCTCGATTGGTCAGCACGTATCCTCGGTCGCCATCGATCAGGGTTGAGGAACAAATCCCAAGGTACTCCCAATCGACTTCATCGCCGCCCGACAGCTTGGGCACAGTCAATTGCCAAAGAAACTTTCCGCCCTTTGCCGAAAACGCCATCACCACCCCGCGATCTCCCTCGATCGCAGGGTTGCGCGGATTCTCGTTGTTGGTTCCCACCAGGACCAGGCCGTTCGCGATGGTGGGTGATCCATAGGCTTCCGATCCGAGGGTGACCACCCACTTGCAATTTTTGGCCGTTGAGAGATCAATCTCCTTCTCGTTGTCTTCCGCTTCTTCCCCTCCCGAAATCTCCAGGGGCAGCCCCTTCTCTCCCGAGATCATGTTTTTGCTCGGTCCCCCACCCCATTCGGCCCACGACCCGCCGGGCATCAGGGGAGAAGTCAGTAAGATGGCGGCAAGAAATCCTGAACGGGTGATCGTTTTCATCAAGAGGGGAAAGGGCGCAGGCACAAGGACTACCTCCTTGCGTGCGCAATTCTTTGCTCAATTCCGCTTCCGGCGACCAGTGGAAAGCTCCGATTTTTCCTGCAGGCACCCGCAACCCAAGTGTGGGAGAGACCCTCGTAGGCGAGAAGGCCCGCTGACATGAAGTCTGCGGGGCTCTGCTCGATATCGATTTTTTGGTCCCTTCCGGGCCTCGCGACCTTAAAAAAGATGGGGCTTGGGAGCTCGCCGCGCTCTCTTTCCCCGTTCACTGGAATTTGGGGCGCCCAGCTTCATCACGGGAGTGGGCGTTCGTTCACTCACAGGAAAGGCTGTCTTCGGGTCGAGCACCCTTGATTCTCGAAGGTTACCCCGCGAATACCTTGTCCATGCGACCCCGGTGTTTTGATCGAATGCAAAACGCAAGCAACCCAGCGGTGGTGAGCAGGAGCGCAATCACTTGGTAGCCGGATACGCCGCCCCAGGGTTTGGGCGTGGCGCGAAGAAACTCGTGTCCGAAGCGGAAGAGGCCGTAGGCGATCAGGTAGAGATGAAAGTGTTGACCGGCCAGGAACTTGCCGCGACGCAGGGCGAGCACGGTGAGAAAACACAGCAGGTTGAAAATCATTTCCACGGGCACCGCCGGCCATCGCGCGAGGCCCGCAGCGTCATGCAAGGTGAATGCTCCGAGCTCACACGGCACTCCGGGACAACATCCGTGCGCAAGACAGCCCACGCGGCCGACGATCAAGCCCAAGGGCACCAGCAAGGCGTAGTGATCCCCAGTGACTTTCGTGTAACCGACCGCCTTCTTGCATCCCTCGACCCCGATCCATCCGCCCAGTAGAGCTCCGGTCACCGACTTACCTGCCAGCCAGTGCAACCAGCGCTGATCATCCTCAAGGTGCAGCCAACCCTCCGAGACGAGGTAGGCCAACTTGGCACCGAGAAAGGCCCCCAAAAGCGCCGCGAGGTAGATGAATGCGACCCGATGATCGTCCTGTGACTTGCAAATCCAGAACACGGCTCCGATTGCAATTCCGATCAGCATCGTGAGGGCATAGATCGGAGATCCGATGGTCAGGAAGTCGAAGGAAAAGCTCATCCGTCAAGCGCGCGCAGGGCTATCAATCATTCGATCGGCACCCCCGACCCAACAACGATTCAGCGGACGATCAACTCCGGAGCATCTTGGAGGGTAAGGTTGTCTCTCGTCCATGGGTCAGGGAGTTCCCAAGTAGTAGCGACAGAACGAGTCCAAGGCCCCATCGGGCCGAATCACGTGGGTGCAGCAACGGTCGATGCGATCCTCATCCCAGGTCCCGGCATCCATGAATGGTTTGATGAAAAGGCGGAAGGTGTCCTTCTCCTTCAACTCGAATTTTTTGAGCAATTCCCCAAGTGCGGTGTTGTCGCAGCCGCAGGCCGTGAGGTCTTCAAGACGATAGCGTATCTTGTCCGAGAGGAAGCCCTGCACCTCCGCAAAATTGACGAAGTCGGAAATCGAGCGGGTTCCCCCCGGAGCCTTCAGCAGGTAGCCGATGGTGGCGCAGTTGGGATCGCCACAGGGAAGCGGGGTGAAGTCGTCAAACTTCAAGTCTCCGGCCGCCTGCTCGACTGCGCCCAGAATGAGATCCGCGGTGTTGAGACGGACCTCCGTGCTGAGACTCCCGCGCCCTGAAGAAAACGCGGGCTGAAACGAAACGCCGCGACAGTGCTCGAACTGAAGGCCCCAGGTAATGGTCTCCCAGAGGTGCGGAAGATTCTGCGCGGTCACGGTCATGGCGAGAGTGACCGGCAGGCCAATCTCGCCACAGCGCTCCATCGCCCTCTGCTTGAGGGGGCGCAGATCCGCGGCCCGCAACTCGCGCTGCCCCGCCTCCTGCGGTCCGTCGTATTGCAGGTAGAGTTGCAGGTGACCCCGCGAAACCCGCTTGGCGAGAGCCGCCAGAAAGTCATCGTCCTTCGAAATCAGGACCCCGTTGGTGTTGATCAGAACATAGTCGATGCGCGCTTCGGCATGGATCCAATCAAGGAGCTCAAAAAGTTGGGGGTGAAGGGTGGGCTCCCCGCCGGAGAGTTGCAAGATCTCGATTCCGCCCTTGCGATCCAAGACTCCGGCGATGCGTTTCTGGAGATCCTCCAGCGCGCGATACTTGAGCTGCGAACCAATTCCGGTGGGCGAATCTGCAAAGCACGTCGGACAGGCCAGATTGCAGGAGTCCACGATCTCGATGAGAGCGAGGCAGGTGGAGAGCGTTTCCACCGTCCTCTCTTTGGCATAGGCGTTGCGGCCCAAAGTCCCGGTGGTCCCCTCCGGATCTACCGCACAGGCACAACCTGCCCCACAGCCGTTTTCTCCCGCCCGGTTCTGGTCGGATCCCTTGGCGAGCCAGTAGAAACGCGCGTCGGAGGAGAGACAGACCGTGGC
>Ga0302120_10001682_pt1 | contig 10351 bp, 4 predicted proteins | sample AG5_Bottom_MG_FD_203118 | JGI IMG/M metagenome (GOLD analysis project Ga0302120, IMG submission 203118) | Marine microbial communities from Western Arctic Ocean, Canada - AG5_Bottom | ecosystem: Environmental > Aquatic > Marine > Oceanic | place: Canada: Western Arctic Ocean | collected 2017-10-01 | reverse complement strand
AATGTCTTCGTCTACTTCAAATCGGGGACGGTGGCCTCGCTCAACATGGAGGGGGAGGTGGCTTGGGAGATCAATTTCGACGAGACCTTTTTTCCCGACAAGATTCTCTGGGACAAGGGAAGCTCTCCGGTTTTCGCGGGAGGGAATATTGTGATCGCCTCGCTGCAGCAGGGAGGAACTTCGTACCTCGGAGCTCTCGATAAGAAGACGGGCCGGAAAGCCTGGATGACGGAGCGCCCGTTCGACACGGTGGGGGAAAATGGAGACACCTATTCCTCTCCCTTCGTAGTGGATATCGATGGGGTTGAGACCATCGTGACCTGGGGTGGCGATCATTTGACCGGGCACGATGCGAAGACGGGAAAGCAGATTTGGTTTTGTGGCGGGTTCAATCCGAAGACGCAACGAGTGTGGCGGACGATTGCCTCACCGGCGCACGCCAACGGGGTGGCGGTGGTGGTCTATGGGCGTGAGGATTGGGTCGCCGGAATCAAGATGGGCGGGAAGGGCGACATCACCGAGAAGGCGTGGCTTTGGAATCACAAGGGATGGGGTTCCGACACATCCACCCCCGCGGCGCACAAGACGAGGGCGCTGGTGTTGACCGATCGCGGGAAGGCGCGGGGAACCCTCACCCTGTTGGATGTGATGACCGGCAAGCAGCACTGGCAGGCCACCCTCCCAAAATCGGTGCAGACCTATTGTGCCTCGCCGGTGGTGATTGGGAGGACGGTCTATGTCGCGCGCCAGGATGGCATGATCTTTGCGGCGCAGTTGGGTGAAGCGGGGATCGAGAATCTGCGCGAGTTCAACCTTGAGGAAGGAGTGATCGCTTCACCGGTGGTGGTGGATGGGAAGTTGTTGATCCGGACGGACGGGCACTTGGTGTGCCTGTGGTAGCGCAGCGCTGCCATGGAAGGCGGTTTTCTCGGCAGGTTTCTCGAAGAACTTCCTGAGGCCCGTCGAGATGGACCAGATGCCCCCGAACGCAATCGCGAGGGCGCTTAGACACAGGGCGAGGTCGTAGAGTCGGGAGGGCTTCAGTTGCGCGGGGCTCCAGTGGAGGCGCATGACAAAGGCGGCGAAGAGCACGAGCAGCAGGATGACGGCGGTGATAAAACCTCCCACCAGAATCATGAGTTTGGGTTTCTCAAAGATGAAGTAGAGAATGGCCCAGATGGCGGTAATCACGAAAGAGCCAATCGCGATTGCCTTCTGGCGCCGTTTTGGATCCTGAAAATCGCCAACTCCGATGTGGCTGAATGCATCGGCGAAGAGACGAGTCCAAGCGCCAAGGGCGGCGAGGAGGGTGGAATACAGAACGGCCACGGCGCCGACCATGAAGATCCATTTTGCGGAGGGCCCAAGACTCTCGGTGTACATCAGGGAGAGCGCTCCGAGGAGTTCCTGGCCATCCTTGAGTTTGCCGTGCAAGACGTGGAGAACCGCAGCCCCCAGGATGTAGAAGAGGATCGTGACCAGAGTGTAACAGAAAAGAGAGAAGAGGGCGTCGAGAGTCATGATTCGAATCCATCCCCGGGCGCGCGCCAGCCATGCATCGTGGGCTTTCTGGTCGCTTTCGGGAGGGCGGGGTCCGGTGTAGGAGGCGTAGCCCTTCTCGATGAGCCAGTAGTTGTAGGCCATGATTTCGTCGCCGCCGACGCCGGTGATTCCAAAGGCGGCGATGGCGGAAAAGAGGATGAGCTTGCTGGGCATTTCGAAGGAGAGCCCGGAGCCAATCTGGCTGGCGGTGATCGAGTAGTCGGTCCACTGCAGGGCGATGACGGAAATGACCGTGAAGATGGTGAAGAGCCCGATCATGATCAGGCAACATCGTTCGATGAGTGCGTAGCGACCGCGCGAGATGAGGAAGGCGACGGAGAGGCCGGCGGCGACGGTCCAGAAGATGACACCAACTTTTCCCCCTTCGGGGCCGATGGGGATCAAGGTGTTCATGACCACGGCCACCAAGCCGATGATGCCCCCGACTTGAAGGAACTTGAGGGACATGGCGAGAAGCCAGGCCCAGATGGACCAGCTGGCCTTGCCAAATTTGGGGCCGGGAAGATCATTGAAGGCGCCGATGGTGGTCTTCCCGGAATAGATGGCGTGTTTACCGAACTCGAGTTGCAAGGCGACCTTGACGAGGCATGAGAAAATGATGATCCACAAGCAGACGAAGCCTGCTTCCGCACCGAAATTGGTGGTGGCGATGAGCTCCCCGGAACCAACAATGGACGCGGAAAGAATGAATCCGGGGCCGAGGTGGCGGAGCTTCCCTTTGAAGGTCGAAGGCGGTTCCAGGACGCGGTCGGCGGAGAGTTCGTAGACGTTTTCAGCCATGTGAGGGGGAAGGTTGCGCAGAATACGCCGATTGCAGAAGCTCGAAATGAGGTGAGGATGAGCGCCGATCAAAAATCAATCATGCTCTCACTCACCGCAGACAGGAACCCTCGCAGCTTGTGCTCTTTCGGCCGCGACCCTGAAAGACGGCGCCTCCCTTCATGACGCGGAATTGCGAGACAAGACTGGGGAGGTGAAGGGGAGGACCCCTCTGGATCGCGGGCAGGGAGAGGGCCCTTCATTCGAGCTCCAGCTTGAATCGTCCGAAGCGGTTAGGCGCGGAGGACATCGGGACGCTGTCGCGAAAGCGGAAGAGAATATCGGAGTCGGTCAGGATCTGCGCGCGGGAGATGCTGAAAAACTGGGTGAGGTCTCCTGAGGTTTCCCCGATGATCTTGACCACGCCGAATGATTGAGGATCGCGGGTGAGTGAGAAGGTGAAGAAGTCGTCGGGGCCGGTCGTCGTGGTGCCTACTTGCATCGCAAGGTCGCCGTCGGTGGTGGTGGGATCGCTGTTGACGAAAAACTCGGCGAGATTGCTGCGGGGATCGCGATCAGGATTGCCGAGGGGGCCGCTCAGAATTTCATCCGCAATCTGGGAGGCGTCGAATTGAGTGTTACGCCAGGCATTCCAGGGGCCGTCGTCGATCACGATTTCCACGATGTCTCCGCTGCGCGAACAATAGTAGAGTTTTCCTTCGCCGTCCTCCCCGAAGGAAGTGATCTCGGGATTCGAGACAACTCCGCTGATCAACTCGGAGGTGCGTTCCGTGAGTTCGGTCACGGTAGATCCGCAGTAGCGCATGGACCAGACCCGGTCGGAGCGGTCGTCGGCGAAAAAGTAGAGTCCCTGCAATCCAGCCTGAGGGCCCCGGTAGACATGGCCCCCAGTGATGGAGGTGCCATAGATGCTGCCGTTGTTGACCCTTTCCGCTGATCCCGAACTGCGCACGTATTCGAGGATGGGCTCCACATTGTCGGAGGGCCGATTGCCGCCGACGGAGCCGGGTGTTTTGAGAAAGCCTTCGCGAAGTCTCCAGCCGTAGTTGCCATCGGCATCGTCAGGGGTGTGGGCGGCCCGGAAGTCGATCTCCTCGCGCGCATTCTGTCCTACGTCCGCAATCCAGAGATCGCCGGTGAGCTTGTCAAAGCAGCAGCGCCAGGGGTTGCGCAGGCCGTAGAGCCAAATCTCGTCGTCGCCGGTTTTGTTGACGAAGCGATTGGTGGGTGGGATGGCATAGTTGCGAGTGGAGTCGGTGGGAAAGTCGTCGCCATCGACATTGAGCCGCAGCATTTTCCCGAGCAAGTTGTTGGTGATGTCCTGGGCGTTGCCTGTGCCGGAAGTGTGTCCGCTGCCGTTGTCGTCGAAACTGCCGCCGTCTCCGGTTCCGAGGTAGAGATAGGATTCTGCATCGCCCGCTCGAAAGGCGATCCACCCGCCGTTGTGGTTGCTCTGAGGCTGTGCAAAGTCGATGATGGGAGTGGCGCTGGCGGGGTCGACGCGGTCGGGATCGTGGAGGCCGCCGGGATGGAGATGGGAAGTCGTGTAGCGTCGAAGAAAACTCCGACGACCTCCCACGTTATCGCTGAAATAGACGTAGACGAATCCATTGCTGGCGAAGTTCGGATGGAAGGCGAGACCGAGGAGGCCTTCTTCATTGGAGGTGTTGACTCCTGAGATTGAGAGAAAGTCGCGGGCATTGAGTCTGCCGGTTGATTTCTTGAAGATCTTCACCCGGCCGATGGCAGATCCGTCGCGTTGTTCCACGATGAAGACGCGATCGGGATCTCCGGGAGGGGAACAGACGAAGAGCGGTCGAGTGAGTCCGGAGACGAGGAGCTTTCCCTTTATCTGACCCCCGAGGTCGGTGCCATTCCAGACTGGGGCCGTGTTGGCAGAGTCCGTTGCAGCGGAGACCCACTCGGCGCGACCAGCAGTGCCGTCTTCGACCACCCCGTTGTAGTTGGAGCGCCCGTTGTTAGCTCCGCTGGAGTCTGTGGTTCCGGTTCCGCTCCCCTCCTCGAAGCGGTAGTTGGCAACGAGATCGGGAAAGCCATCGACAGGGTCTCGGCCGGGGCTGGGGTTGATGAGAATGCGGTGACGATAGCGCTGAATGCATTCCTGGGAGAGGGCCGCTTTCCAGATACGCAGTTCATCGAAGTAGCCGTTGAAGGAGGGGAACGCTGCGCCGGCATCGTGCTTCTCGGCGCCGAGGACCAGGGCGTGATTGCAGTCGCAGTTGGAGGCCGCATTGATAGGGACTCCGTTGTTGGGGAAACTGAGGTCATCATCGGAAACGGCGGCGACGGTGGCATCGAGTTCACCATCAACCATGATGCGTTTCGATCCGTCGGAGATATCGCGGATGCAGGCGACGTGATGCCAGGTGCCATCGAGGACATTGCGGGTTCCCACGAGGGTGTTTTCACCGTCGGGACTGGGAGCGGCGGGGTTTTGGCCGGTGCCGAACATGACGCGTCCTTGGGCAAGGGAGATCCCGTAGTCGCGGTCGCCGGTAGGGGCGCCCTGGGGCCAGATATCACGGTCGATGACCATGTTGCCGTTGATCCAGAGATTGGCGGGGTGCGATCCGGCGATCTGACTGTCGGCGGGGTTGTCGGCGAGTTCACCGCGGAGCCAGAACTCGATGGTGAAGGCTCCGGCTCCGATGTCGGCGGGAGCTGATCGATCGGGGCCGCTGGAATTGTTGTCGACCGGGATGGTGATGCGATCGGTTTGCCCGGAGCCCGTGCCGGAAAACCTGATCGCGAAGGACGAGTGGGAGTCTTGGGCGAGACCGGTGGTGAGGGTGAGAATCAGGAAACCACTGCAGAGGGTGCGGGAAGGGAGGATGCTCATGAGAATGGGAGAGAATGGTGGTCTGCGTTGGAAGGGCGAGCAAGCAGGAAGAATATGGCGTGTAGACGCGGTGAGGGCTCTGATAAAGAGCCAAGGCCCAATCCTTGCCAAGCCGGGTCGTGATCGTTTATCCGGGGCTCGACTCACTCGCTCTGTTGCATGGGATCTGATCATGCACCTCAAAGGGCGTGAACATCTTCGTTCTCCAATCGGACTCGATCACACCAAAAAGTCGCCGGGAAGGCATTGCGAGGCGGGAGAGTCAAAAATGTTAGATCAGTAACTTCCTCAGGATGAGCATGCGATCTGATTTCTCGCTCGCGCCGGGTGGGGAGGCCTGCTTGGTTGGATGAAACTCTGGTCCATGAGTTCCATCCTTCGCCGCCTGTTGCCCACCATCTTGACACCCCTGTGTTTCGGATTTTCCGTGCGCGGGGCGACCCCGGTTCATGTGTTTGACGCTGCAAGCACCAGCAATTTGAAGAGCGGCCTTTCCCTCACGCAGTGGTCTGATGTCGGGCCCGGATTCAGCTATGGCGGCACGCTTCGGAATATCAACATCAACAATGCGTCAGGACTGGTACAAACGGCGGGGTTCTCCACGTCCGGAACATTGCTCACCGCCTCCTTTGACTGTGCGGGAGCCAATTCGAGTGGTGGCAAGCCGCAGGGGCAGGCGCAAAACTCGTCGATTGGCAACGGGTTGCAGGACGGGAGTGTCGAGATCTGGTTTCGCACTGATCTCAGCGACGCTGACCGGACCAGTTGGCAAGTGCTTTGGGAATCTGGTGCATCCACCAACGGGTTTTCCATTCTCCTGCGCACCAATGGGATCTTTCCGGCCGAGATGCGGGTCTTGAAGTCGTGGTCCAGCAGCAAGATTGTCGACATGACGATCGAGTTGCCTGGCTTTGGAAGTGGCGATTTCATCCAGGCGGTGGCGACCTTTGATGGGGATACGGTGACCGATGGAAATGATGCGGTGAGACTCTTCGTGCGGGATGCCGCCGGGGCGATCGCGCGAGTCGACGACACGGGCAACGACTTCGAGTCATTGGCGGGATCGAATGACTCGTGTGTCTTCAATGCGGCGAATGAGAATTCCTTCGGAATCTATGGGAGTTGCGGAGGCAATGTCGGGAACGCGATCGCGATGTCTGGATTCAAAGGTGAGATCGCCCTGATCAATGTTTACGCTACCGCGATGAGCGCGGCCGAGGTGGTCGCGGCTTATCAGGCCATTGCCGACTTGGGCGATGACGATGGAGATGGCATGACCAATGTCTGGGAACTCGGGAACGGGTTGAATCCCAACAGCGCGGCCGACGCCGCTCAGGATGTGGATTCGGACGGGTTGGATAACCTGGGTGAGTTTGATGCAGGAACGAATCCCAATGCGATGGATACTGACGGGGACGGGTTGAATGACGGCGCGGAGATCAGTCTGGGAGCGAATCCGCTGCTGACCGACAGCGACGGCGATGGGTTGGAGGACGGCGATGAAGTCACTCCCAATCCCCATGTGACGAGTCCCGTGAACGTGGATACCGATGGCGACCTCGTGAGGGATCCCCTGGAGTTGATGGTGGGGAGCGATCCGCAGGACCCGGGCAGCACGGGCATGGTTTTGATCAGTGAGTTCATGGCGAGCAACGGGTTCTCCCTGGATGATGAAGACGGCGATAACTCAGATTGGATCGAGATCGTGAATGCGACGGGATCGCCCGTGAGCGTGGGCGGGATGTTTCTCACTGATGACGCGCTCAACCTGCCGAAGTGGGGTATTCCGGCGGGGCTCGTGCTCCAACCCAATGAGTTTCTTGTGGTCTTTGCGTCGGGCAAGGATCGAAGGACCTTGGGACAAGAATTGCACACAAACTTTGTGTTGGCTGCGGGTGGAGAGTACCTCGCGTTGGTGGCTTCAAATGGAGCGACCATCACGCAGGAATTTTCTCCGCAGTTTCCCGGGCAGAAGAGCGACATTTCGTATGGATTTGATGCGCTTTATCTGACCGCGTCCACCCCGGGAGAAGTCAATGCGGGCCCCGGAGTGACGGGCTTCGTGGCGGACACCAAGTTTTCGATCGATCGGGGGTTTTACACCTCACCGATCACGGTCGAGATCACCACCGCCTCACCGGGTGCGATGATCGTCTACACCACCGACAGCAGCACGCCCACCCTGAGCAACGGGACCCTGGTGCCGGGACCGCTTGCTTTGGTCAACATCGCCGCCACGATGGTGCTGCGGGCCGCAGCTTTCAAGGATGATCTGGCACCCACGAATGTCGACACTCACACCTACGTCTTCGCCGCAGATGTTGTGACCCAGTCCGACAATCCGAACGATTACGAGTATGCGAACTGGAACAATCTCACTCAATCGCGCAACGCGGACTATGGGATGGATCAGAGTGCGATCGTCGGCGTGCTCTACAGCCACGAGGAAGTGATCAGCGCCTTGCAAAGTTTGCCCACGATCTCGATTGCCACCGATGCAGCGCAACTCTTCGACCAACAAGTGGGTAACTATGCCAACAGCAAATTGGGAGGAATGGATTGGGAGCGCGAGATCTCGATGGAGTTCTTCGGGTTTGCTCACGGGCAGGATCGACAGATCAATGGCGGGCTGCGTCTGGCGGGAAATGCCTCGCGGAATGCAAATCGTCATAAACACAACATGCGGGTTGCCTTCCGTCGGGAATATGGAGATGGGACACTCAGCTTTCCGCTCTTTGCTGATTCGAAGGTGACGACCTTCAACAGTATTCAGCTGCGTGGAGGCAACGGTGATTCTTGGGCCAATCCCGGAGTGCGCGATCGGGCGACCTATCTTCGCGATCAGTGGCATCGGGACATTCACATCGCGATGGGAGGTCCGTCCCAGGCGCAGATGTACGCTCATCTCTATCTCAATGGAATGTATTGGGGTGTCTTTCATGTCTTCGAACGGATCGAAGACGACTACATGGTGGAACACTTTGGAGGAACGGAAGCTGACTGGGACGTGCGGGATCACATTTCTGCCTTTGATGGGAGTGAAACAGCCTGGACGCAGGCCCGGGCGATCGCCGACGACGCGCTTGGGATGGCCTCCCCGCCGAACTATGAAGCAATCCAGCAACACCTTGATCTTCCAACCTTCATCGATTGGTTGCTGGTGCACTTTTACTCCAACTCCGATGACTGGGATCAGAACAACATCCGGATGGGGCGCAACCGGGTGACGCCTGACACCTGGAAATTCTTCTGTTGGGATCAGGAACGCACCCTGCTCAATACCCTCTCGTCACCGACCGTCAATGGAGCGGTGGCGATCAACAAGAACACCAATACCAACACGCGCAAGGGACCGACTCATGTGCATCAGCGATTGCTGGCCAACCCCGAGTATGAGATCCTTTTTGCAGACCGGGTGCGCAAGCATTGCTTCCACGGCGGGCCGTTGACCCCGGCGGGAGCCAATGCGGCATGGGACCTCAGGGCCGCGGAGACGCGGGAAGCGATGATCGCGGAATCCGCCCGCTGGGGCGACCTACATGGAACTGCGAAGACCCCGACCGATTGGGAAGCGCGCGTTGCCCTGGAGAAGAGCGGGTGGTTCGATATACGCACTCCAATCTTGATTGGTCTCTTGCAAACGCGCGGACTTTACCCAAATACGAGGGCTCCCGAATATGAAATCGATGGCACGCCGCAGCATGGGGGGCCGACTCTGACAGGGGCGCAACTTGGGATGACCGCCCCGAGCGGAACGATTTATTACACCCTCGACGGAAGCGATCCGCGGATGGTCGGGGGCAGCGTCTCGGGTTCCCTCTACAGCGCGCCGATTTCTTTGACGACGCCGGTCATCGTGAAGGCCCGCGTTCTGGCTGGTGGTGAGTGGTCGGCTCTCACGGAAACCTTCTTCTCGGTTGGAGTGCAGGCCAGCGCCGGCAATCTGGTGCTCTCGGAGATCATGTATCACCCGGCCGGTGACCCCGGTGCTGACCCTGCCGGCCGGAGAGAGCTACCTGGTTGTGCGCGACCTGGCCGCCTTCTCCGCGATTCACGGTGCAGGGTTGGCGGTGGTCGGAGTCTTTGCGAACAACACGGCGCTCGAGAATGCCGGTGAGCGGATCGTGCTGGAGGATGCCGGGGGAGGAATCATCCGGGATTTCAGCTATGACGACGAAGGAGGGTGGCCCGAAGGACCGGACGGCGGGGGACCAAGCTTGGTCTTGATCAACCCGACTGCGAATCCAGATCACGGGGATCCTGCCAGTTGGCGGTCGAGTGTTTCGGGTGATGGAAGTCCCGGGGTGGACGAGAGCACGCCATTTGCGTCCTGGGCGGCTATTCACGGAGTCTTGAGTATACGGGAGGACCTCGATCGCGACGGCCTTTGGGCGGGCATTGAATACGCTCTGGGATCAGATCCCAATGCGAGCGATCCCGGTGCGCATCCACAGTCCGTGATCGTGGAGGACGCAGGGACAAGCTATCTCGCAATTGAGATCGTGCGAACGCCTGGGCGTGATGAGGGCGCGATTTCGGCGGAAGTGAGCAGCGACTTGATTTCCTGGAGTGCGGATCCCGCCGACCTCGTCCTGATCTCAAACCAGCGGAATCCCGATGGGACAGAGACCCTGACCTATCGCTCCACCACTCCGCTGGAAAATTTGGGGAGGCAGTTTTTGCGGATGGTGGTGGCCTTTGGGCCCTAGGGTGGGTTCGAAAACCCGCGCCGCCACCCACCCGGATGTTCGAACACAGCTAAGAATCGATGGAGGGTGCGTGGAGCTCGGCAGCGAAGTCGCGATCCGCAAGAATGGAGAGGGCCGCCAGTTCTTCGTGCAAAACCTCCTTGGCTGGAATTCCGTCCTGATCGGGGCGGCCGCAGTGGGTACAGGTCGCAAAGCGATCCTGGTTGTGATCGGGAGTGGGGAGGGTGAGGCAGGGGCGATCCGTTGCATGGTGGGCCGGTCGAAGGAGGACCGGATGCATCCAGCAGGACACCGGTTTGTAGAACCAGGGGTGCTTTCCCTGCGCGCGTGAGAGAAGCTGCAGAGTGCACTTGTGCTCGTCATCAAGGAAGACGCAGCGAGTGCGGGCAAAGTGGCTTGGAAAATCCTCGGCGCATTCATGCCGGAGAGCAGGCCGGGT
>Ga0302120_10001678_pt1 | contig 10360 bp, 7 predicted proteins | sample AG5_Bottom_MG_FD_203118 | JGI IMG/M metagenome (GOLD analysis project Ga0302120, IMG submission 203118) | Marine microbial communities from Western Arctic Ocean, Canada - AG5_Bottom | ecosystem: Environmental > Aquatic > Marine > Oceanic | place: Canada: Western Arctic Ocean | collected 2017-10-01 | reverse complement strand
CCTCCGCGAATTCGAGGAGGCGCTGACGGACAAGGCTCATCGGGATACATCCATCGGCGTCTACATCGGCGGACTTTCCGAGGAGCGCTGTCTGGAGGAGATCTACGAAGCCCTCGACATCGTGAGCCGTTCCGATGACCGCCTCACACTCGTCATGGCCGGACCCGTCGAAGGCGTCAAGCACCCTGCCGACATCAAAGGGGTGGACTACCGCGGCGTGGTCGACCGCCCGACCGTCGCTCGCCTGATCGCCGGGAGTGCATTCGGGCTCGTCCTCTTCCACGCTCTCCCCAACACAATCGATGCGCTCCCGACCAAGTTCTTCGAGTACGCGGCTGCCGCCACTCCGATCATCGTCTCTGCGAGCACCGTCCAGTTATCGCGAATCGCAGAAGAAGAGGGCTGTGGACTCGTGGTGGACCAGGAGTCGCCACAGGCGATTGCCGATGCAATGACCTGGATGGTCGACCATCCTGGCGAGGCACGCGCGATGGGTGAACGAGCCCGTCAGGCAACCGTGGCCAAATACCACTGGGGGCCCGAGGCAACGCGGCTTCTGGACCTGTACGGCCGACTCCTCGACACTTGACGCTGGCGTCCACCACCGATCAGTAGGATTGCCGTTTCATGAGGATTCTCACAGTGGTCGGTGCTCGCCCCCAGTTCATCAAGGCCGCCGCCATCTCACGTGCTGTTGAGGGGTACCACGGCATTGACCTCGAGGATGTGATCGTCCACACGGGGCAGCACTACGACGAACGCATGAGCAAGTCCTTCTTCGACGGACTCGGCATTCCCGAGCCCAGACACAATCTCGGTATCGGTTCGACGACCCACGGCCGCCAGACGGGCCTCATGATGAACGCCCTCGAAGACATCATCGACCTCGAGTCTCCGGACGTGCTTCTGGTCCATGGAGACACCAACTCGACGCTGGCCGGCGCCCTCGTTGCCACGAAGCGAAACCTCCCCCTGGTCCACGTCGAAGCCGGCCTTCGAAGCTTCGACCGCACGATGCCGGAAGAGGTGAACCGGGTACTGACCGACCACGTGTCGGACCTTCTGTGCTGTCCGAGCAGCACCGCCGTCGACAACCTCGGGGCAGAGGGGATTGTCGACGGCGTCCACCTGGTGGGAGACGTCATGTACGACGTCCTCCTCGACGACCTCGCCGTCCTCGACTCCGTGGCTTCACCAACGGACTCGTTGGCAGTCGACTCGCCGTACGTCGTCGCCACCATCCATCGGGCTTCGACCACGGACGACCCGAAACGATTCGGCGACATCGTGCACGCCCTCACTCAAGTGGCCACGACAATCGCCCCTGTCGTCTGGCCCGTGCACCCACGGACGTCCGACCTGGTGGGAGGCCTAACCGTTCCCGACAGCCTCCACCTCATCGACCCGGTCTCCTACCACGAGATGCTGCTTCTTGTTCGGGGGGCACGAACCGTCGTCACCGACTCCGGCGGACTCCAGAAGGAGGCGTACTGGCTCGAGACCCCGTGCGTGACCGTCCGTGACACAACCGAGTGGACCGAGACCATCGACGCCGGATGGAATTCCCTGGTTGGAACCGACGCCGCCAGCATCATCGCGGCGGTGACAGACGCTTCCACGCCCGACACGCACCCTCAGCTCTACGGGGACGGACGTTCTGCGAACCGCATCGTGGAACTCATCGCATCGCTACTGAGCTGACGCTCAACAACGGTGTTCGAATCTGGCTGTACACACATCGCGGCGACAAGCAGGACGAACAGGAAGTGGTTGCCGATGAGGAACGACTCCTGTGTCGATGCGATGAGCACGAACACCACCAGCAGCAGCGACCAGGCACCTTGGGTTCTGCCGCTGATCGACTCGAGAACCGCCGCTGACCATCCCGACCAGAGAGAGGCAAGCAGGAGCGCTCCGGCCAGCACTCCCCCTCCGGCCAGAACGTCCAGATAGGCACTGTGCGACCAGGTGTCGCCCAGCAACTCCACCGGAAGTTGATCACGGAACGCTGGAGCGTGCCACGGAGCCAGCCAGCCCCAGCCGAGAACGGGTCGATCGATGAACGCCTGCCAGGTCTCCGACCAGTAGATGTCACGCCCCGTGAAGCCGGATGCCCGGCCGAACAGTGATGACACCTGTTCATTCGCGACGACCATCATGCCGACGAAGGCACCCAAGACGGGAAACGTCCAGAAGGCAAAACGTCCGTCGTCAAAGGCCAACCGGCTGCGACCCAACCCGTGAACGATCATCAGAACGACCGTAAGAGCAACTGCAGCGCCCAGTGCGCCCAGTGACACTTTCGAGCGTGTGAGCAGCAGGATCCGTAGGTCGTAGGCGATCACCACGGCCAGCACCACCATGCCGGAGCGACTGGACAATCCACCACGTCGACGCAGTGCTTGAACAAGCAGAACAGCCCCTGCAGCTGCTCCGATCGCTGCCGGCGGGCCAAGGGAGTTCTTGTTGAGGTAGATGCCCGCCCACCAGGCCTCGTCGAGATTGAAGTCGAGTGCTGCCGGCCAGGACCGGCGAGATGCCCACTCGCTCAAGAGGAGCCCCGGCTGCATGGCAACCAGCACCAGCGCTGCGAGGCGCTCCGGACGAAACGAACGAGCCAGGTACAACCCGACGCAGGTCGTGACCACCAGCGCCGAGGCCTCGTCGAAGGTGTGCATCCTGGCCTGTGACCAGGCCGTAGACAGGAACATCCACGCAGCGAGACATGCCAAGGCTGTCGCAGGTGTCGGCAGAGAACGCAACGGGCCTAACCGGCGTCCGAGCAACACCAATGCGGGCAACTGGACCATGAGGTACGTGATACGTATCGCCGTCGCCGGCGTCTCGAGGTCGAATCCGGTGTGATGGAACCAGAGCGAAAGCACGGGCCCCTGGGTGAGTACGAACAGGAGGATGACGACATAGCCGTCCTCGATCCGTTGGCACCAGGCGCGGCGATCAACGGCGCGCGAAGTCAAGTCTCCGGCCCGCCGATCACCTGGAGCCGGCACGAACTGCCCGTGAAGGCTCCCCGGTCGAGAACCCGACGACCATCGACGACTGCTCCGGCTCCGGGGAAGTCGTCCGGCGTGAGCCCGCGGTACTCGGTGTGATCGGCCTGGACCACGACACCGTCGCAGTCACCTCCCAAGGTGTAGGGCTTGAAACCAAAGGCGGCGATCTCATCGTCGTCATACAGGGGATCATGAACCAGGGCGATCGCCCCCTGGCGCTCAAGCTCTGTAACGACCGAGAAGACGCCCGAGAAGGCGGCTTCCTTCACTCCGCCACGAAACGCCAGACCGAGGACAGCCACCACTTTGTCCTGCAGCGGACCGATCGCTCCAGCGAGCTTGTCAACTGCGTACTTCGGCATGCCGTCGTTGATCTGACGGCTTGCTGACGGCATCAGTGCCGTTGGGTCGCCCTGGAGGTAGAGGTGTGGATAGACGGGTATGCAATGACCCCCGACTGCAATGCCGGGCTGGTGGATGTGGCTGAACGGCTGACTGTTCGCCGCAGCGATCACCTCGGAAATGTCGGCCCCGAGCGAATCGGCGTGAACGGCAAGTTCGTTGGCGAAGGCGATGTTGACGTCGCGGTAGGTGGTCTCGGCCAACTTCGTGAGTTCGGCCGCCTCGACGCTGGCCAGCGGCCAGACGCCGTTCCCACGTTCCAGGTCCGGCCGGTCGTCAAAGTCGAGGATCGACTCGTAGAACTCCACCGCAGACTCGGTCGACGCCGCATTGACGCCACCGACCAGCTTCGGGTACTTGCGAAGGTCGGCGAAGACCCTGCCCGAACTCACCCGTTCGGGGCTGTGGCACACGAAGAAGTCCTCGCCTGCGACCAACCCGCTCAACTCGGCCAGTCGCGGGGCGAACCGGTTCCTAGTGGTGCCGACTGGCAGGGTCGTCTCGTAACTGACCAGCGTGCCCGGCTCCAAGCCTCGACCCACGGCTTCCGTTACCGCGTCGAGCGCCGAGAAGTCGCTCTGACGGTCATCGTCGATGATCAGCGGAACGACGACGACGACGACATCCGATTCGAACACCGCCGCCTGCGTCTCGGTGCGCGCCTGCATCATCCCGTCGGTGACAACGGCAGAGAGCCGGTCGTCGAGGTCGTCCTCGCCGGGGAACGGCGGCGTCCCTGCATTTACCAGGTCGACGACCGCCTGGTTGATGTCGGCGCCGATGACATGACGGCCCTTGCCGGCGATCTGGACGGCCAACGGCAGGCCGATCTTGCCAAGGCCCACGACGCAGACCCCATGCTGAGACGAACCGTTGCCGACGCTCACGTCACGAGCTCCACGATTCGTTCCGCCAGTTCCACGGCACGAACGCCGGAACCACCGTCCACCCTCGGTTGTTCTGCACCGCGCACGCAGTCGACAAAGTGCTGGAGCTCGAGGGCGAGCGGCTCTCCACGGGTCTCGAGGAACGGAACCTCGACCACGCTCGACTGGCGATAGGACATGCCCTGGTCCGACAGGAACTCGTGGCGGCTCATGCGCTGGATGGTGATCGACTGCCGCAACAGGTCGGCGATCACCACGCTGTCGTTCTGGGTGACCTCGATCCGCCGGATCTTCTCCTGCCCCAGGCGGCTCGCCATCAGGTGCGCCGTGAGTCCCGTCGAGAAGCGCAGGTTCACCGACACCAGGTCCTCGGATGGGCTGCGGACCGTCTGGGAGACCCCGTCGATGTGTTCGACGACTGCCTCCGGGCCGGCGAGCGAGCAGACGATGTCGATGTCGTGGATCAGGAGGTCGAAGACCACACCGTCCGAGATCCGAGCCGTGTACGGGCTCGTGCGCACGGTCTCGACGTGGATCGGCTCCTCCACCCAACTCGGGAGGTCCGCCACCGCCGGATTGAAGCGTTCAACATGGCCGACGGCGAGCACCAGGCCGGCACTTTCGGCAGCGTCCACGAGTTCGCGCCCTGCTGCCGCCGTTGCAGCCAACGGCTTCTCGACCAGGAGGTGGACGCCGCCCTCGATCAGTTCGAGGGCGATTTCGAGGTGGTGCGGCGTGGGCACTGCGACTACCGCCGCATCAATGCGACCGACGACCTGATCCACTCGTTGGAAAACCTCGGCCCCGGAAGTCCCGACAGCGGCACGGGCGCGATCCAGATCGGGGTCGACGACTGTCACGAGCGACGCATCACGCAGGTTCCGTCCGATGCGGACGTGGTTGGAGCCCATGATCCCCGCGCCGACCACCGCCAGGCGAAGTCGTTCCTCAGCCACCGAGCACCTCCCTGACGACGACCACGATCTTCTCGAGGTCGGCTTCCGTCAGATGCGGATGGACCGGGAGCGACGTGACCTCGGAGGCGATCGCCCTTGCGTTCGGTACCTCGGCGACGACGACGCCCGGGTGGTTCCGGTAGCAGTCGTAGTCGAACACCACACCGGGGTAGTAGACGCCGCAGCCGACGCCGGCTTCACGGAGGGCATCGGCGAATCCGTCCCTCGAGATCGGCGCTTCTCCGGTAATGCGAACGGTGAACTGGTGGTAGACGTGGGTTCGGCCCGGCTCCGGCTCCGGTGGCAGCACGAGGCCATTCAGGTCGCCCAGGCCCTCGCGCAGTACCGCTGCGTTTGCCGAACGGGCTGCGGAGATATCAGCGAGGCGTTCCACCTGAGAAATGCCGACCGCAGCGCAGAGATCGGTCATGCGGTAGTTGTGTCCGGGCATCACGTAGTCGTACCGGGCCTGCATTCCCTGGTTGCGAAGTACCTGCAGTCGGTCGGCCAGGTCGGAATCGTTCGTCGTGACCATGCCACCTTCGCCGGTGCTCACGTTCTTTGTCGCATACAGGCTGAAACATCCAAGGCCGAACGAACCCGCCATCCGGCCTTGGTACTCGGCGCCGACCGCCTGTGCGGCGTCCTCGACGATGGCGAGCCCGGCTGACGTGGCCAGGTCAACGATCGGTGTCATGTCTGCCATGGTGCCGTAGAGGTGGACGGGGAGCAGGGCGCGGGTGGACGGTCCGATGCACGAGCCCATGGCGTCGGGCAAAACGTTGTAGTCATCACCGATGTCGGCGAAGCGGGCGGTCGCCCCGCAGTCGAGGATCGCGTTGAGCGTCGCCACGAAGGTGAACGGGCTCGTCACCACCTCGTCTCCGGGGCCAACCCCGAGCGCCTGGAGCGCAGCCACAAGGGCGGTGGTCCCGGAGGAGACGGCAATCGCATGTTCGACGCCGTGGACGGACGCAAAGAGTCGTTCGAGTTCGGCCACCTGTGGTCCCTGTGCCAACTGTCCTGACCGCAGCACCTCGAGCACCCGCTGCTCGGTTTCGTCATCGATGTGCACCTCGGTGATGGAGATCACCCCTGGTGCTCCTCGCCGCGACAGGTCGGGCAGTCGAACGAGTCGGGAGGCGCAATCTCGCGCGAGGCCACCCGACCACAACGACAGACCCATCCGGCCGGGCGGGCAGGCGTCCCGACCACCAGCTGGTGGGGTGCCACGTCCCGGGTGACCGTTGCGCCCGCGGCGACCATCGAATGGCCACCGAGCGTGACGCCGCAGACGATCGTGGCATGGGCTCCGATCGACGCCCCCCGACCGACGTCGGTCGGCACGATCTCCCAGTCCTCCGAATAGGCGCGGGGAGTCAGGTCATTGGTGAAGGTGGCCGACGGCCCGACGAAAACGTCATCAGCGAGGGACACGCCCTGGTAAACGTTCACGTTGTTCTGGATCTTGCATCGGTCGCCGATGACGACCCCTGCATCCACGTAGACGTTCTTCCCCAGCACACATCCGCTGCCGATGCGGCTGTCCGCCCGAACGTGGACATGGTGCCAGATCCGAGTTCCTGTTCCGATCTCTGCTCCTTCGTCGACGAACGCCGACGGGTGCACGTGCACGGTCTCGTCTCCCACTCGTCTCCCCTACCGCCACTGCGCCATGTCGTTGACATCCCGGGGCTCTTCCAGGGTCTCCGGGTCGAGTGGCGGAACGAGCGCATGCGAGACCAGCGGGTGCAAGGGCCGCTGGTCGATCTCGCCGTCACCGAACAACTCCTCGTGGAGTTTCTCACCGGGACGAAGCCCCGTGATCTCGATGCCGATCTCCTTGCCCGACTGCGCAACGAGACGTCGGGCGATGTCGAAGATCCGCACCGGCTCGCCCATGTCGAGCACCAACACCTCACCCGAGCGGCCGATCGCCCCCGCCTGGATCACCAGCTGCACGGCCTCAGACACCGTCATGAAGTACCTGGTCACCTCCCGGTGAGTCACCGTCACCGGCCCCCCCGCTTCAATCTGTTCCTGGAATGAGCCCAGGACGCTGCCGCGTGAACCGAGCACGTTGCCGAAGCGGACCGAGAGGAAGTCGCCTGTCGCGGCCTCTGCGGCGAAGTGGGCGGTGAGTCGTTCGGCAGCACGCTTCGTGTAACCGAGGACGCTCGTCGGATTGGCGGCCTTGTCGGTCGAGACATTGACGAAGACAGACACACCGCTCACCTCGGCGGCACGCAGGACGTTCAACGACCCGATGACGTTGGTCTTGTGGCCTTCCTGCGGATACATCTCGAGGAGCGGGAGGTGCTTGAGCGCTGCAGCGTGGAACACGACATCCGGTCGGCGATCGAGGAAGATCTGTTCGACGGTCGCTGCGTCGCGGATGTCGGCGAGAATCGTGTCCGAGGACTCGAGCAGCGCACGGCCGTGGATCGAGAGTTGGACCTGGTGGAGAGCACTCTCGTCCCGGTCGAGCATGAGGAGTTCGCTCGGCGCGAATCGGTAGATCTGTTCGCAGAGTTCGCTCCCGATGCTTCCACCGGCGCCCGTGACCAAAACCCGTCGACCGGTCAGGTACCTGGCGATCTCGTCGATGTTCGTCTCCACCTGGTGTCGTCCCATGAGGTCGGACGCATCGAGGTCCCGAATGTCGCCGATCGTGACACGTCCACTGATCAGGTCATCGACGACGGGAAGGATCTTGACCTGCAACGACGCCGCGGACGATAGGTCCGCCAACTCGCCCACCAGTTGGGAGTCGGCCGAGGGGATGGCGATCAGCAGCGCTGACGCACCAGTCCGGTTTGCCGCTCGCACGATGTGTCGTCGGTCCCCCATCACAGACACACCCATGATGGAAAGTCTCCGCTTCGAAGGATCGTCGTCGATCAGGCCAACCGGCAGGTACTGCGAGGCCGGATTCCTCAGCAGGGCGGTGATCACCTGGAGGCCCCCCTCTCCTGCCCCATAGACCAGGATCTTCTCGACCCCGGAATGAGTCGGCCTCCGCAGGCGTTCGAGCAGCACCCGCCACACATAGCGGACGCCGAACATGAGGGAGAGGCCGAACACGCCGCCGACGAGGACCACGCTCTGGGGGATCGGGTGATCGGCGAAGTAGAACTCGTTGAGCCCGAACAGGCCACCGGTCGTGATGATCGCAGTACCGAGCAATGCGGCGATCTCGTCATGGGAGCCATAGCGCCACCTTCGCCGATAGAGGCCGATGGCGTATCCGCCGAGCAGTTGCAGGGCGGCAACGAGCGGCAGTGCCCGGCGGAACCCGTCGACCTCGTCGGCCGGAAAGCTCAGGTCGAACCTGAGGTATACGGCGAGGCTGGCCGCCAGTCCCCAGGCGACCACGTCAAACAACGCCCGCACCGGGGTGGCGAATCGCGCAGCGCCCTCCGAAAGCCGGAGGAGTCGGGCGCGATTCAACGTAAGACCACCTTCGCCCATGGGCACATCGTACCGTTCGTCCGACCAACGGAACACGGAGCAGGGCTGCAGTTCATGGCGCTGGTGCCCACCAGGGCGCTCGAAATCTCGGTTGGTCGCTCAGGCCGAACGGTGCACCCTCGAACGTCAGGTTCGGTCCATACGCCGGATCCTCGAAAAGTGCCTCACCCCAGCGCCCGACCATCCTCGCTGCTTCGTTCCTGAGCTGCTCAACCTTCGACTCGTCATCGATCTGGCCGCGGCTCTTCGATTCGTGATGGACGAGCACGGCGTGTGGCGTCCACAACACGCGCTGCCCAGTCTCGGCCACGCGCATGCAGTAGTCGACGTCGTTGAAGTTGACCGCCAGGGCCTCGTCCATCCCACCGATGGAGTCCCAGGACGCCCGCGTGGTGACGAGGCACGCGCCCGTCACCGCCCCCACCTCGTGGACGGTCGCCAGGCGCGAGAAGTATCCCTGGTCGGGCGTGTCATGGCCCGCATGTGCGTGGGCGGCGACACCGCCGGCGCCGAGCACGACCCCTGCATGCTGAACGGCACCGTCCGGGTAGCGCAGCATCGCGCCAACGACCCCGACCTCGGGCCTCGTGACCTGGGACACCATCTCGATCAACCAGTCCGGATCGACCACCTCGATGTCGTCGTTCAACAAGCAGACGACCGGACATGTCGTCCTCTCGACAGCTGCGTTGTTCAGGGCTGCGAAGTTGAACGGACGGTCGTCGACCACGACGACGACGTCGGGCCGACGCCCGAACGCTTCGAGGACTTCGAGCGTGGCGGCGTCCTTGCTCCCGTTGTCCACGACCTGGACCCGGAGGTCCGGATACCGGGTCTTCGAAGTCAACCCCTCGAGACAGGCTTGCAGGTGTGCGGCACCGTCCCGGGTGGGGACGATGACCTCAACAGGCGGCGCGGGCTCGTTCAACGGGTAGCGCACACGGTAGGTGGACGGTGCCATCGACAGCTCCACGCCTGCAGCGACCCCCTTGCACCTGAGGTGGTCGCGTATCGCCCGGATCGCCGCTTCCTCGGCATACGACTTGGTCTCGAGCGACCGGGCGGTGGACCCCCGGACGGAACGCCAGGAATACAACACGAACGGGACGTGCCGCACCTGTCGTGCGTCAAGTCGGGCGATGCAACGCAGCGCGAGGTCATAGTCCTGGCTCCCCTCGTAGCCCTCGCGGAAGCCACCCACCTCGCGGACCAACCGGTGTCGGTACATCCCCAGGTGACTGACGTAGTTCTGGGAGAGGAACAGGTCCGGGTTCCAGGGGGGTTTGAAGTGCGGGTCGTATCGAACGCCGGCCTCGTCGATCTTGTCCTCGTCGCTGAAGAGCACGTCCACGTCGGGGCTCTGCGCTGCGGTGAGCACCATGACAGCCAACGCATGGGGCTGCAGGACGTCGTCGTGGTCCAGCAACGCGATCCAGTCCCCCGTCGCGAGCTCCAGGGCGCTGTTCGAAGCGGCCGAGATATGGCCGTTCGCATTGCGACGCATGGATCGGATTCTTGGATCGAGTGCCGCGTACCCGGCGAGGACGGTCGCTACATGCGGAGACGTCGAGGCATCGTCGGCGATACAGAGTTCCCAGTTCTCGTACCACTGGGCACGCACGGAGTCGAT
>Ga0302120_10001675_pt1 | contig 10361 bp, 5 predicted proteins | sample AG5_Bottom_MG_FD_203118 | JGI IMG/M metagenome (GOLD analysis project Ga0302120, IMG submission 203118) | Marine microbial communities from Western Arctic Ocean, Canada - AG5_Bottom | ecosystem: Environmental > Aquatic > Marine > Oceanic | place: Canada: Western Arctic Ocean | collected 2017-10-01 | reverse complement strand
TATTGGGTGCCTGCGGTCCCTTGTGGGCGCAGGCACCGCGGTGGGATGATGCGGCCCTGCGCAATGCGGGGGTGGCCCCGTTCATCTGCGAGCCTGTTCGCGCCTTTGCCGAAGGGTCCTTTGAGAATCCGGTCATGACGGTTCCCTATCGGGAGGGAAAACAAGAGTGGGTTTTGGTGCTGGGTCGGAAGGGGCAGCTGTGGAGTTGCGAGGCGAATGACAAGGGAGAGGCTCCCCACCTGTCCTTCGATCTCGCCAGACACCTGGCGGGCGAAGGTGGTCATCCAGGAAGACTGGGGCTTACTGTGATGGGGGCACTCTTTGACCGGGAGTTTCCCAAGCGCAGGTATCTCTACCTTCGGTTCAGCGTGCGGGGAGGGAGGAAGCTCAACAAATTGGTGCGATTCGAAGTCACCAAAGGGGCTCCGCTTGGGCTCGGGAAGATGGAGGAAATCCTGGTTTGGGAGAGTAATGGTCACGACGGAGGGGATCTCGCGTGGGGACCGAGGGATGGCTATCTCTATCTCTCCTCCGGCGACGGGTCTTCGCCTGGCGACCCTGACAACATCGGGCAGCAGACGGACCGGATTCGTGGATCGATTCTGCGCCTCGATGTTCACGGAGAGGAGGGCGAGCGCTTGTACCGGATTCCCAAGGACAATCCTTTCGTCGGCGTGGAGGGGGTGAGACCGGAGATTTGGTGTTACGGTTTGCGCAATCCCTGGCGCATGGCTTTTCATCCCGAGAATGGAGAGCTCTGGCTCGGGGACAATGGGGATGAGCATTGGGAACTCGTGCACAAGGTGCGGCGAGGGGCGAACTTCGGGTGGAGTGCTTTTGAAGGCTCCCATGTTTTCCGGGCGAGCAATCCGCTGCGCGGTCCGACCCTGCAACACACTCCTCCTGAAGTGGAGCATCCGCACACCGAGATGCGCTCGGTCATCGGAGGGCTTTTTTATCGGGGATCCAAGATGCCGAACTTGCGGGAGCACTATCTCTACGCCTGCTATTTTACCAAGCAGCTCTGGGCTTTTTCGTACCGGGAGGGAGTGGTGGGAACGCCGTTTGTGATTGCAGATTTACCAGAGGCCCCGGTGCATTTCGTGGAGGACCATGATCGGGAAGTTCTGGTCACCTGCCTGGAAGGGGGCGTCTTTCGCTTGCAGGCGGTGGCCAAGAAAGTGCGGGGCCGGCCCTGGCCGGGACTACTCAGTGAAACCGGGCTCTTCAGGAATGTCGCTCACCAGGAACCGGCCCCGGGGGTGGTGCCCTACCGGACCAATGCTCAGGCTTGGTTCGACGGCGCCACCACCGAACGATTCCTGGCCGTCCCGAAGGGCCAGAGCATGAAACAGGGCGGTGGGCAACAGCTGGTCAAGAGTTGGGTGTTCACGGAGGGAACCGCGATTGCCCAGACCCTTTCGATCGAAGAGCAGCGGGTGGAAACACAGGTGCTCTACTTTGATGGTCGTTGGCAGGGTTACACCTATCGCTGGAATGAGGAGGGAACGGATGCCGTGCTCGTTGAGGCTGGCGGAGCGGAAGCTGAGCTTCGTTTCCAAAGTGGGTTGCCGCATCGATGGCGATTTCATTCGCGGGCGGAGTGCATGACATGCCATACCCAGAAGACAAACTTTGCCATCTCAGTGACCACCTCGCAGCTCGATCTTGTGGACGCGGGAGGAGTCAATCAGCTGGACCGTCTCCTGGCCGATGGCTACCTCGCCCAGAGCCCCGCTCTGCGGAGTTTGAAGGGCCAGCCCCGACCGAATCCCCACGATGAGGTCCTGACGCTTGGGTTACGCGCGCGGAGCTACCTCGATCTCAACTGCGCGCACTGTCATCGGGAAACCGGATTGGGGGGACGAGCGGGATTTCAATTGATGTCCCACCTTTCCCTGGCAGAGACGGGGATCGTCGATGCCAAGGCGGTGGTGGGCATGGCCCTGGGACCGGACTCGAAGCTCGTCGTCCCAGGGGTCCCGGAGCGCTCCGAATTGTTCGCGCGGATGGCGCGGCGGGGTGCCGGACAGATGCCCCTGATCGGAAGTCAAGTGGTGGACCCCCGCGGGGTGGAATTGATTCGTAAGTGGATCCGGTCCCTCGGGGAAAAGTAATCATGGCTGGTGATCTAACAGAAGTTGCGGAAGAACTGGGATTGCATGAGGCCAAGCGCCACATCTTTCTCTGTTGTGACCAGACCAAGCCCAAGTGTTGTCGCAAGGACTTGAGCCTGGAGTCGTGGGGATTTCTCAAGGCGCGTCTTTCGGAGGCGGGGGAATGTGAACCGCGCATCCTGCGGACCAAGGCCAATTGCCTGCGAGTCTGTGCGCGCGGGCCGGTGGCGGTGGTCTATCCCGATGACGTTTGGTATCACTCCTGCACTCCGGAGGTCCTGGCTCGGATCGTGGACGAGCACCTGGTGGCGGGCCGGGTGGTCGAAGAATTTCGAATTGCTCCGCCGGAGGTTCCCGAAAGGGAACTGTCGTCAGGAAAGGATTGACCCGCCGGAGGGTGCTACGCAGGGTCGCGGCCCTTCAGATGGTCACTATCGATCCGATCCGTCACGCCCTGGTCCCAGTTGATGCGGATGCCGCCCAACGAATTTGCAGCCCGAACTACGACGAGTTCCAGAACGACCGCGAAATCTGGGACCTGCTCCAGGGGCAGCCTGAGAGTGTCCTGCGAGTGACCATGCCTCACTGCAACGCTCGTATTCCCGAAGAGATGCTGAGCGACGGATCGCCGGAAGCGCTGACTTTGGCGACAGGAACGATGGAGGAGCTCCGGGAGGGTGCGGCGACCCGCGTGGTGGAGGGAATCATCTTTCTCTACGAGATCGTAGATACGGCGCGCCCGGGCGTGCGCCAGATCGGGCTCGGTGGCATGGTGCCCACTGATGACATCCGCACGGACGCAACACCAGACGGGGTCATCATCCGCAACGAAGGAATCCGCGAAGAGAAAGCCAGGGGGCGTGCGAACCTCATCGAGGCCACCCAGGCGATCATTGGGACCGTCAATCTTTCCGTCGACGATGCCGACAATCACTTGTTGAGTGCGATGCAGGATTACGCGGACGCCCGGCCTTGTGATTTCGAGGCCAGCGATGAAGTTGAGAACGGGCACCGCATCTGGTTGATCTCCGCGCCGGATGAGATTGAATCCTTCCGTGCCGTCTTGGCGGCGGAACCGCACGCCTACGTTGCGGATGGCAACCACCGCAGCGCGGCAGCTGCCATGCGCGGGACGGGTGAGTTTCTCACCGTCTTTTTCCCCGCCCGGACGATGGGTCTCGCTCCTTACAACCGGCTCGTGAACGCGCCGGGAACGACGCGGGCGCAATTGGAGGAAGCGCTCGCAGGGCAGTTTGAAATCGAGAACCTCGAGGTCCCGGAATTCCAGCCCACCGAGATTCACGAGATCGGGATCTACCTCGAGGGAGCCTGGCTCAAGCTGGTGCCCCGCGAGACCGCCTTCGACGCCGACAATGCCGCGGAGTCCATCGACGCGAACATGGTGCAGCGCCATCTCTTCGCCGCGGTGCTCGGGATCGAAGACCCGCGGGCAAAAGAGCTGACCTTCGTGGGTGGTAACCGCGACGCCGCCTATCTCAAGGCCCAAGTGGATGTGGGAGACCACGATCTCGCAGTCACGATGGCTCCAGTGACCATGGACCAGTTCATCGAGGTCTGTCGGCAGAATCGGATCATGCCTCCGAAGTCGACTTGGTTTCAGCCGAAAATCAGGAGCGGATTGGTTATGGCTCTCCTCAAATGATTTTTAACATAGTAGCGAGTCGTGGAGGGGCCCTCCTACCCTCCCAACTGGGGGAACCTCAATCTCGCAGGGTGGGCGAATGACCCTCTGACGGGTCGAAGAGGGCCGAGCTCAGCGGGGTCGAGTGGTCCAGTTTTTTCCCTGCGGCCCACCGCGGGGAGGAGGGAAGGGCCCTCCCCTCATGGAGGTTCCCCCGAATTCCTTGAAAAACTACCAGGATGGGCCAAGAATTCCCTTGTCAGGAGGCCCTCAGAACCGTATCTCCCGCCGCCCCCAAACGAGCAAAAAGCGCAGGTAGCTCAGTTGGTAGAGCAGTTGGCTTTTAACCAATTGGTCCTGGGTTCGAATCCCAGTCTGCGTACTTCGTTCTCTAAGCGTTTCCTTTCAACTCCTTATGCGGGTTGGAGCCTTTCCCGGATCACGATTGTGTATCAAACGGGGCATTCTTTCCGCCGGGAGGCGATGTTGTCGATGGTGTCCGCAGGACCACTCAAACCGTCTGCGGGGCCTGTGACTGACCACCAGCGCAGAACCTCCCTGATGGGTCGCGATCCTGATGAGGTCCCCATTCCGCTGGAACCGGAGCAGGATTCCCCCCTGATGCTCTCGCGCACATAGCCCTCCCTGACTGCTAGGAAATTGCTGTTCCAGCCCTGAATTTATGGAACTTCAGGAGATGGTTCGGTGACCGCCACGGTGCGCCTTCCTTCGCCTGCGGGTCACCCAGAGTTGAGCCGAGACCCGAGCCCAACGCAGAGACACTCTCGGTTCCTTGAATATCTGAGATATTTAGATGACGAACAGGTAATAGGCAAGGTCAGGAAATTCTTTACACTTTGTGGTTTACAGCTCCCGTAAATTTCGTGTAATTGGCCCCGAATCACCGCTAACCACAGATGAACATCAAATCCATATTCATAGTTTCTGTCTCCTCCGGCCTATTCGCCTCCTTGGGCTTTAGTGCCTCAACGATCAGCATCAACATCGCTGGTGGAAACGCAAACTCGCCCTCAGCTGGTGGTGGTGGCGGGCAAGGCATCGTGACCGGGGCTGCCGGCCTCGGGCAGCTGAGCAATTGGAACAACGCCATCGGATCCTCGAACGTCGGAGCGGGGCTCACGGTTTCCGACCTCGTGGATTCCTCCGGTTCTGCAACCGCCGCATCTTTTTCGTGGGTGACCAACAATACCTGGTCGACCTCTTCCGCGGACGGCGCAGGCGGCGACCAGGATATGCTGTCCGGCTACATCGACAACTTCCACGCCAACGGATCGATCAACGTGGCAGGTCTCGGGTCTGCGTTTACGAATTTCGGCTATAATGTTCTCGTGTATTACCAGACCGACAACAGCGGCATGACGGCTGGGTTCACCGTGGCGGACAATGCGGGCAACACCGACACCCGCTTCGGCCATCAGGTTGCAGTCAACAACTGGCCGTTGGCGGGAGGAACGGACGGCTACATCATCAGCACGGAGACGGCAAATAACACGCTTTTCTCAGCCAATGTTGTGCAGCTGAGCGGCTTTAGCGGATCGGACTTCACGATGACGGGGGATGGCGGAGCTGTGGGCAGCGCGCGCGCGCGTCCCAGTGGCATTCAGATCGTGGCCAATATTCCGGAGCCCTCTTCAACTCTTCTGGTCCTCCTTGGTTCGGTCGGCCTTGTGTTCAGTCGCAGGCGTCGCTAGCGGAGAGATTCAACAGCTTCAGCGGCGGGGAATACTTTCCCCGCCACCGCTCACCCGCCAGGATTATTTGGCGGGTGATTTGTTTAAGGCGATCCCCATTGAGCCGTGCACGAGAACGCGCCATTTTACTCAGTTGCTCGGAGACTTTTCGCAGTCTCAGCCGTCGCCGCGGTAGCGTTCACTGCTTCTTGCAAACGCGAATCCGCCGATTCGGGCCCCTCCCCTCAGGAATCGGCCTGGCCCGACGATCCCCAGGTTCTCAGCCAGGCGCTCCCATCCCATCCCACCGCCGGGGCTGGCGAGAAGCTCTTCACCAAACTCGATCCAGTGGAAAGCGGAGTGCGCTTCGTCAGCCCAATCGATGAGGGCCATCCCCTGAAGAGACTCTATTACTCCGGGTTTGCCTGCGGGGCGGCTGCCATGGGCGATTTCGATGGGGACGGAAAGGTCGATCTCTTCTTCACTGGTGGGCCGGTCGAGAATGCGCTCTATCTCCAGCGCGGCGCCAACCTGACCTTTGAGGATGTAACTGCCGCCGCCGGGGTAGGAGGAGGAGATGCCTGGGCTGCCGGAGTGGCGGTAGTCGATATCGATGCAGACGGCGATCTGGACATCTACACTTGCAACTACGACAGCCCGAACCAGCTCTTCGTGAACGATGGCGCAGCCCGCTTCGAGGAACGCGCCGCCGAGGCCGGGCTGAATCTCGTGGACGCCTGCGTGCTACCGGTCTTCGCCGACTACGACCGCGATGGCGATCTCGACGTCTTTGTACTCACCAATCAGCTCTTTCGTCCCGGTGGCCGCCCGGCCCAACCACCTGTCGAGAAGTTGGCAGATGGCAGACTGCGCTTGAAACCGGAGTTCGAAAAGTATTACGCCATGACCGAGGTCTCGCCGGGAAATTTTCAGGCCGATGACGTGGGCCGGCCGGATTTTTTGATGCGCAATGAAACTGGCAGCGGCTCGAGTCTCCCGCGCTTCGTACCTGTCGCCGAGGCTGCCGGCATTGCCCATCGGGGATTCGGCCTCAGTGTGCAGTGGTGGGATTTCGACGACGATGGCTGGCTCGACCTGTTCGTGGGAAATGACTACAGTGACCCGGATTACCTCTACCGCAGCCAACGCGACGGCACCTTTCAGAACGTTGCGCCCACGGCCCTCCCTCACACCAGTTGGTTCACGATGGGATCAGATTTTGGCGATCTCGACGGCGATGGGCGCAGCGATCTCCTGACCGCCGATATGGCGTTCACCACCCATTACAAGGAGAAGGTCGGAATGGGGCCGATGGGCGACCGCCGGAGTGTGATCGAGCGGACCATGCCGCGGCAGGTGATGCGTAATTCCGTCTTTCTCAACACCGGCACCGGCCGGTTCAGGGAGGGGGGACTTCTCACGGGCCTAGCCAAGACAGACTGGTCGTGGGCGACCAAGCTGGCCGACTTCGACCTGGACGGCCGCGTTGATGTATTCGTCGCCAATGGCGCAATTCGCGCCTTCAACCACGCCGACCATCCCTTCGACCCAAGCGATCTCATCGGTCGCACCAAATGGGACCTTTCAAAATCCAGCCCGCCGGCGCCGGAACGCAACCGCGTGTTTCGCAATGCCAGCGAATTGCGGTTCGAAGAGAGCGGAGCGGCCTGGGGACTCGATCACGAGGGAGTGAGCCACGGCATCGCGTGCGGCGATCTCGATCGCGACGGCGACCTCGACCTCCTGGTCACCAACATGGAGGAGCCGGCCTCGATCTATCTCAACAATGCGGGGGAAAAGAAAAACCGCGTCGTGATCGCGCTCCAGCAATCCGGCGCCAACCGCGATGCAATTGGTGCCTCCGTTGAAATCGAGACGGCATCCGGCGTCCAGATGGGCACTGTGCGCACAGCCGGAGGCTACTTGACCACGGGATCGACAGAACTGTTGTTCGGCCTCAATGCCGGCGAGGTGATCGACGAGCTACGCATTCGCTGGCCGGATGGCAGCCGGGAGTTGATCTCAGATCTGGCGGCCAACCATCGGCACATCATCCAACGCGGCGCGGGGTCCGTCATCAAACCGGAGGCAGTGCGACCCGGTCCGCTTTTCAATTCCCCGCAGACCCTCACCGGCCTCACGCACCGCGAGCGCCTCTTCAACGATTTTATGAAACAGCCGCTCCTGCCCCACAAACTCTCCCAACAGGGGCCAGCCTTTGCCTGGGGTGACATCGATGGCGATGGTGACGAGGACTTGTTCTTTGGCCAGGGCCGGGGAACGCCGGGCCAACTGCTGCGTAATGAAGGCGAAGGGAACCTCAAGCCGGTGGCGTGCGCGGCCTTTGTGGAGGCGTCCGATTGCGAGGAGGTTGCCGCGCAGTTCTTCGATGCCGATGGCGACGATGATCTCGACCTCTACGTTGTGAGCGGGAGCTACGAGTACAAAGCTGGCGCTCCCCAGCTCGGCGACCGCCTCTACCTGAATGATGGGAGTGGAGGCTTCGCCGCCGCGGCGGCCACTGCGCTCCCCGAGCTGAGGGACTCCGGATCCTGCGTGGTGCCCGCCGATTTTGATCACGATGGCGACATCGACCTGTTCGTGGGAAGCCGCGTCGTCCCGGGCGAGTATCCGATTTCTCCTCAAAGCCGTCTTCTTCTCAATGAGTCGGCGGATGGGGAGGTGCGATTTGTCGAGGCCCCCGAGGATCGGGTGCCGGGAGTTCGCCACGCCGGGCTCGTGACGGGCGCCGTCTGGGCCGATGTCGATTCGAACGGCTGGAAGGATCTGGTGGTGGCGGTCGAGTGGGGACCGGTCAGGGTCTTTGCCAACAAGGATGGCACCCTTCGAGAAACTACGAGCGAAGCCGGACTGGGCGGGCGGCACGGTTGGTGGAATGGGATTGCAGGGGCGGACATCGATGCCGACGGAGACATGGATTTCGTGGTTGCGAACTTCGGATTGAACACCAAGTACCACGCCTCGCGCGAAGCTCCGGCGCTCCTGTTTTACGGCGACTACCATGGTGATGGACAGCGTCACATCGTAGAGGCTGAGATTGAGGACGGGGTGCTCGTCCCCATCCGGGGGCGGAGCTGTTCGCTCGCAGCAATGCCGGGGCTGTCAGAGAAGTTTAAAACCTACCACCTCTTCGCCTCCTCCTCGCTGGACGAGATTTACGGCCTGACGCCCATCAAGAGCGCCGAGCGCTTCGAATGTCATACCCTGGAGTCCGGACTCCTCATCAACGACGGAACCGGCAAGTTCGAATTTCGTCCGTTGCCGCGCATTGCCCAGATTTCGCCGATCTTCGGCATGGCGTTCGAGGACTTTGACAGGGACGGACACCTCGACCTCGCGCTCGCAGGAAATTTCTACCAACCGCAGTGGGAGACCGGACCTTACGACGGGGGCATCGGAGTTCTTTTAAGCGGTGATGGATCGGGTCAATTCGTTGCCGTAGACCCGGGCGAGAGCGGCCTGTTGCTCCCCGGCGACCTGCGTGGCTTGGCGGCGCGCGATCTGAATGCCGACGGGCGAATCGATCTCTTCGCGACCCGCAACAACGATTCCGTTCTCGTTCAGCTCGCTCTGCCCGATCGTCGCAAATAGCAGAAAAACTGCCTTCACTTCAATCCTCCACAGCAAAAAAACAACAACCATGAACCCCAAATCAATTCTTACCGCGATTCTTTTTGTCCTCACGCCGGTCCTCGGCTTGGCCCAATCTGTCATCAGCATCAACATCGCTGGTGGAAACGCAAACTCGCCCTCAGGTGGTGGTGGTGGCGGTCAAGGCATCGTGACCGGGAATGCTGGGCTCGGGCAGCTGGGCAACTGGAACAACGCCATCGGAGCCTCGAACGTCGGAGCGGGGCTCACGGTTCCCGCCCTCGTGAATTCCACCGGTGCTGCGACTGGCGCGTCTTTCAGCTGGGTGACCAACAACACCTGGTCGACCTCTTCCGCGAACGGCGCAGGCGGCGACCAGGATATGCTGTCCGGCTACCTCGACAACCTCCACGCCAACGGATCGATCACCGTGGCAGGTCTCGGGTCTGAGTTTACGAATTTCGGCTATAATGTTCTCGTGTATTACCAGACCGACAACTCCAACATGACGGCTGGGTTCACGGTGGCGGACAATGCGGGCAACACCGACACCCGCTTCGGCCATCAGGTTGCAGTCAACAACTGGCCGTTGGCGGGAGGAATCGATGGCTACATCATCAGCACGGAGACGGCAAATAACACGCTTTTCTCAGCCAATGTTGTGCAGCTGAGCGGCTTTAGCGGATCGGACTTCACGATGACGGGGAATGGCGGAGCTGTGGGCAGCGCGCGCGCGCGTCCCAGTGGCATTCAGATTATTTCGCTGGGAGGGGCGGTGGACGATGACGGCGACGGTGACGGCCTTCCAAATGCATGGGAGATCCAGCACAACCTGGATCCCAACGACAACGGGGACGTCGATCCGGTCAATGGCGCGGCGGGAGACCCGGACGCGGACACCCTCTCTAACCTTGACGAGTTCAACCGCGGGACCGACCCGCGGGACGACGATAGTGACGACGACAATCTTGGCGACGCGGTTGAGGGCAATACGGGCACTTACGTCAGCCCAACTCAGACCGGAAGTGATCCGCTTGACCCCGACAGCGATGGGGACACCCTGGAAGACGGAGCCGAGGTCGAGGCGAACCCGTTCGTGACCGACCCGAACAACGCGGACACAGATGGCGACGGACTGGATGATGCCAGCGAGGAGGCTGCCAACCCGTTCCTAACCGACCCGACCAAGGAAGACACCGATGGGGACGGGTTTAGCGACAGCGCAGAGATCAATCTGGGCTCCGATCCGACGGATCCGAACGATTTTCCGAACGACGTCCCGAATGTGGGTGGGGGCGG
>Ga0302120_10001673_pt1 | contig 10370 bp, 6 predicted proteins | sample AG5_Bottom_MG_FD_203118 | JGI IMG/M metagenome (GOLD analysis project Ga0302120, IMG submission 203118) | Marine microbial communities from Western Arctic Ocean, Canada - AG5_Bottom | ecosystem: Environmental > Aquatic > Marine > Oceanic | place: Canada: Western Arctic Ocean | collected 2017-10-01 | reverse complement strand
CAGGCTTCGCAGCCCAGCCACCAGGGAGTGCTCAGGATTGATCTCAAGTGCCCGCTTGGTCACGGGAACTTCCCGACCGTTCCCCCGCAGCATACGCTCGAGGTGTGCGCTCATTCCGTGCTCCTCCCCAACTAGGACGGCCACACTGTCCTTGAGCCGGCTCGTGAAGCGCACTTCGCTGACGTGCTCATCCAGGGCCTTGTGCAGAGCTTCGAGTAGGTCCTTGCTCTCTTCCTGCTTGGCCTCCCGTTCAGCCTTGTCCTCGTCGGCTTCCTGTGTCGCTCCACGATCCACCGCTCGCAAGGGCTTCCCGTCAAACTCGGTGAGGCGCTGCAGCATCCACTCGTCAACAGGATCCGTAAGAAGCAACACCTCCTCCCCACGCGCCTTGAGCGCCTCCAGGTGCGGAGAGGTCTCAAGAGTCTTGCGGTCAGGACCACAGATCAAGTGTATGGCTTCCTGGTCTTTCCCCATCCGGCCCACGTACTCGGCCAGAGTGGTCCAGCCTTCGGAGCGACTGCTCTCAAATAGGCACAGCTTGGAAATGCGGGACTCTTCATCGTCACCAAAGTAGATGCCCTCCTTGATCAGCGACCCAAAAGCCAGCCAAAGGCCTTCGTACTCGCTGCGCTCCCCGGTGAGCATGGAGCCCAGCGTGTCCAGGACCTTCTTCACAAGACGTTTGCGAATGCGCCCCACCTTGGGGTTGTCCTGCACAAGCTCGCGACTCACGTTCAGGGGCAAATCGGCGGACTCCACCACACCGCGCACGAAACGCAGCCAAGGCGGAAGCAACTCCTCGCACTCCTTCATGATGAGCACTCGTCGCACGTAGAGGCTAACCCGCGAGGCCTTGCCCTCCGCGTCGAAGACGTCCGTGGGGCGCTCCTTGGGCAGATATAGAAGCGCGGTGTATTCGTGAGAGCCCTCAGCACGGAAGTGAATCGTGCGCAGGGGCTCATTCCAATCATGAGTCAGGTGCTGGTAGAAATCCTTGTACTCCGAGGGCTCAATCTCGTCTTTAGGCCTAGACCATAGGGGCTGCATGGAGTTCAAGGTCTGCGTCTCCACGACACTCTCCGTCTCGCCTTCGATGTCCTCCCCCTTCTCATCCTTCTTGGGTTGGGTGCGCTCGACCTCCATCTGAATGGGGTACTCCACGAAGTCGGAGTAACACTTCACGATCTCCCGCAAGGTCCACTCCTTAGAGAAGTCCTTCTCCCCTTCGGCCGCGTCCTTGAGGGTCAACTGAATGACGGTGCCCCGGGCAGCCTCCTGCGCGGGTTCAATGTTGTACTCGCCCAGACCTTTTGAGGACCAGCGCCAGCCTTCTTCCTCGCCCGCCTTCCTCGAGACCACGCTGACTTCGTCCGCCACCATGAAGGCGCTATAGAATCCCACGCCGAATTGGCCGATCAGATCTGGCGCCCCTTCGGAATCCCCTTCCTGGTTGGCTTCAAGGAACCGTCGGGTTCCCGAACTCGCAATGCGGCCGAGGTTCTCCATCAGCTCCTCACGGCCCATCCCTATTCCGTTATCCGCAATGGTCAGGGTGTGGGCGTCCGCATCCACGTCCAACACGATGCCCAGGCTCTCACCTTCCGGCATCAGATCTGGCTGAGTCAGAGATTCAAAACGGAGCTTGTCCAGCGCGTCACTGGCGTTGGAAATCAGCTCGCGCAGGAAAATCTCGCGCTGAGAATAGAGGGAGTGGACGACGAGCGAGAGGACCTGCTGGACCTCGGCTTCAAAACTCTTGGTTTCAGTCTTGGCGGTCATAAGAATAGAGCTAAGGAGAAGGGCTGAATCTGGGCCAAACATTCTCTCCGTGGGGAGGCGGACCGCAAGCCCTGGGTAGACCGATCCGACCGATCGCCGGGAACTAATTTCCGAGGAACCCACGTCCAATGGCGTAGGGGGGGGGGCCCGGTAGGCTATCCAGCCTATCCCCCGGATTCGGGCTAGGCTGAGGTGTGTCCTCCCAGATTGTCCACATGATCAATAAGCTCCCCTACCAACGTGCCCTCTCCAGGGTGGTCCGCGCCGGGCTTCCCACGGGGGCCGCGATCCTGGCTCTGGGCCTGCTCCTCCCCGCGCGCAGCGAGGGTTTCATGGTGTTTGGCGACCGGCTCGACCTCTCCCAGAGGGACTTCCGGATTTGGAATAACTTCTCAGACCCCGAAGCCAACTCAAACTCCACCGCCGACCCGGATTTCCCCGGGGCCTTAGGTGCAGAACTGGCCATCTGGAAGGGCGTCGCAGAGTGGGGATCACAACCTCATGGATCCGGCCGTACAGACCCCACTCAAGATGAGATCGGTTCCGGGGCCTCCAATTTTGACGCTTTCTATTCGGGGCTGGCCGGCGGCCCAGGCAACACCAATGGAAACATCATCTCCGAGATTCCGGGCTCCCTATTCATCAAGGCTTACACCGAAATCCCCATTCGCGATGGCTGGAGGATCCGGTTTTATCAGGACCCTTGGGTATGGAATGATGCCCCCGATGGAACCCTTTCCGGCGGACTGGACGCGTGGGACCTGCAGGGGGTCGCCTGCCACGAGTTTGGTCATGCCCTGGGTTTAGACCACAGCGCTGTTCCCGGCTCCACGATGCATGCTTCCTCCCCGACCGACGGCGGTATAAGCCTGCGCTCCATCGAGGCCGACGACATCGCCGGAATCCAATCCATATACGGAGTCCGATCTGCAACCAAAGTCCAGATCCAGAGTTATGAGTTCATCCCCGGCGGAGTCCGCATCCTGGGCAGCGGTTTCCATCCGACGAACAACGAGATCTGGTTCACCCATGCTGCGGCGACGACGGGTTCGGACGGAACCCCCGTACAGGTAATGGGCGTTCCGTCCGGCGCCGGCGGAACTCGTATTTTCGTCGCCCCGCCGACACTCTCCGGCCCGGGAGACCTCATGGTTCGCAGGCCTGGCAGAGATCCGGAGGACCTATCCAACGCGTTCCCCTTCGACCCCAATTCGCCCCTGCTGGCCCCGCCGCTTACCTACGGTTTGGGCAAGGTGAGCAGCGCGGGAATCCAAGCGAGTCTGGATTGGACCAGTCTCCCCAGCGAGGCGACAGGAAGTTTCGGGCTTACATGCCTCACCGGAATAGCTGGAGGCACCCCGGCCATCCTGTTCAGCGGACCGCACCGTACAAGCCTCCCGGCACTGGGTGGCACTTTACTCGTGGCCCGCCCCTTGGCGCGTGATCAGGTTCTGCAGTTGGACTTCTTCGGAACGGCCAACCTCTCGGTACCTGTACCCGCAGGAATGATCGGCGTCACGCGCTACTACCAACTGTGGTTCAAAGACCCCGCATCCAGCTTCGGATCAGGTCTGACCAACGCAGTGCAGGTCACGTTCCTGCCCTAGCCCCCCATCAGAAGGGACGCCTATTTTTGGGAGTCCTTCGCGGGCGTATTACTGATAAACGTTTCAAGGCGACCAGAGAGTTGAACGGTTTCCTTGTAAGTGCCGCCCATACCCGTCACCTGGATTTCCGTGCGGACCCCCTCACGCCCACCGAAGCGAAATGAATTCATGCGACCCGCACCGAGGTCCCAGAACAAGGTTCCCGTGCCCGTCAGTTCCACCAATTGCTTACCTGTGGTCTTGTCAATCCCCACCTCGGACTCACGCTTGAGCCGGTTCCGGCTAGAGAAGTCGGATATATCCGCCAGGAAGCGCACATCCTCTACCGTCACTTCGACTTGGGCAACGTCACCCCTAACCGCCTCGAGCCGCGCAGTAACTGTGCCACTAACTCTCCCGCGAATTGCGTGGTACAGACTGCCAGCCACACCCATCTGTAGCGTGCGCGTCAGAACTCGATCCATTCCTTTCCGGGTCTGATATTGGGGAGCTCCACCCGGGGCCAATACGCCGCGGAGTAAGAGCGGATCGATGCTCCAGGTCTGGTTCAACGCCACGGGACCAGGGGGCAGCAACCCCAAGCAGGAGGGAAGGTCGGCCGGCAAACTGGACAGCCAGGATTCACGCGGCTCGGGGCCTTCGTAGTAGCGGCCGTACTCCTGTTCGGATTCCACCCATGTATAGACCAGCCGCAGGGCTTCGATCCCACCTTTCAATGTGACCTCGTTGGGGGGCGCCCCCTCCTCGAGATGGTCCTGGTTAGCCTGAACCTGACTATCAAGGATTTCGCGCTTGAAGACCTGAACCCGCCCCGCATCGACCTCGACAAAACGATCCACGAAGCGGAAGCGATTATCCGACGAGAGTCGAGTACGAATCTGGACCCTCTGCGGGGGCTGATCACCCTCTTGTCGGACTAGAGCATCGAGCCCGAGCAGGTGCTTGGCCTGAAAATCGCGATGCCAGGCTTCGCCGGCCACGGGCTTGGGAGAAAAGTCATAAACCTTCTCCGGCTCTTGAGCGGAGCCATGCTGCGATCCAACAAAGAGAAGGACCCCAAGGATCAGAAAGCGGATGCATTGCGTCATGGGAAAGCTCATTTGTCTTTGGATCCGCGGGTATAGGTGCCGCTCAGTTCCGTGTCAGGCCGTCCGTCCTTATCCCAAGCCATCCACTTTCCGTGCCACTTACCGTCCAGGATAGGGCCTTGAGACTTCTTCTGACCACTAGGCCACCATCGGGTCCAACTACCCTGCGCGACACCAACGACAAATCCGCCTTCGAATTTCTTTCCGCCCCCAGAATGGTAACCCACCCATTGGCCGGACTGTTCATCAGCGGTGTACTCCCCCTTGGCCTCATCGGAACCATCCTCTTCAAAGAAGCGCCAAAGTCCGTCACGCTCATCGTCCAGGTAGGCACCCGTCGACTTGATTTGGCCGGTGGGGTGGTAATCCACCCATACCCCCATCTTACGCCCATGGGCGTAGGCCCCCTCCTCGTGCAGCATGCGAATCATTGGGACGGGCGCACCAGGCTCCCTCTCTGCTTCCCGATCGGGAATCTCCCGGTAGAACGTGGCCGGTCCGGTCTGCTGACCAGCGATCCAAGTCTGAGTCGACTTGCCCTTACCCGAAACGAAGAAGCGCTTCTGCTCACCGTGCAAGCGTCCCTCGGACCAATTGGCCCGTGAGGCTAGCTCCCCCCCTAGCCCATACATACTGAACAAGCCATGGCGCTCATCGTTCAGGAACGTGGCAGCCATGCGCTTCGTGCCATCCGGACGCCAGAAAGTCCAAGCCCCCTGGCGCATGTAGTCCTTGAAGGTACCGCGGTAAGCCAACTCACCCGTGGTATGCCAAGCGATCCACTCCCCCGCGCGGCGTCCGTTTTCGATACGGCCCTTGCGGGCTTTCGAGCCGTCTGGGTGAAGGAGGGTAATCACGTCGCCCGCTTCAGCATCCTGCAACGCGTAGCAGGCCTCCGCCGGCTCTACAGCTCCAAGCCCTAGGGCTGCGACTGCGAACAAGATAGATATCGAGGAGGCGGGGTTGGAAATAGGTGAGTTCATTGTTGAAGGCTCAATCAGGGGGAGAATGGGCCGGCATGGGGCTGTCAGGGACCTTCTCGTCATCTTTGTAGGTCCCACTCCATACCAAATTGGGCGTCCCGTCGGATCGCCGGTAGATCCAGGTTCCGTTGCGCTTCCCGTCCACGAGCGATCCGCTGGATTGCAGAGATCCTTCGAGGTACCAGGTCTCGCTAAGGCCATAGATAATGCCACGGCGATGTTCCACAGAGGAGACCTTCTGGCCCTCAGCGGTAAAAAGGGTCTCCGCACCCTCCTTGAATCCGCCCTCATAGGCGCAGGAGGTCGCGAGTTGAGTATTGAGGTGGAAGGTATCCCATCGGCCACTGCGCTTGCCCTGATCGTAGACGCCCTTGCCTTGCACGACGCTTGAACCAAGGTAATACCGAGTCATGGGCCCATGCAGAATGCCGACCTCGTAGGTCTCCACCAGAACGGGGAAGCTAACGCCCGGGGAATCCGGGTTCCGAGGATCCTCGCCCTCGGCCCGTACCCACGTACGTCGCTTCCCATGCAACAGGCCCGCATCGAAGTTCTCTTCCTGGGATAGAACACCACCAGCCAAGTACTCCTTCCAGGTCCCCTGGGGCACGCCGGCGGTGTACTCATACTCGTACTGTAGATCGCCACCCTTGTGATACTGGCGGTACATCCCATCACGCTGACCATCAACGCTCATCCCATCCCAACGCAGCAGCCCAGAAGGATACCAGCAGCGGAAGGCTCCCTGCTGCGAGCCTTCCCTCCAGTACTGCATGCTCTTCAAGGTCCCGTTCGGAAAGTATTGCCACTCGGGGCCATGTAAAGATTCATGCACCGCGGGGCCGGGAAGGTAGTAGGCCACTCGCCGCACGGCCCCGTCGCCGAAGCGATCCATGACTCGCACGATCTCGACACCTCCGAAGGAATCCTGCTCACCCCATGAGTCGGCGCGCGAGCGATCCAGGACCACAGGAGGCGTGGCCACGACAACCGCCTGGTCGGAAATCTCCGCAACGGCTTCGGGCTCAACCGACACGCTTTCCAATTCAACTCCTTGCCCACAGGAGCCCAATAAACAGGTGGCCGCAAGCGCCACGGACACTGCGTGCGAGGGCCAGGGAAGAAGGCTCGGGTTCAGCGCAAGGATGGAGAGGCGGGGAAGCATGAGAGGACTCTACGGATGCGTAGGCCCACAGGTTGGGATTCTCTCGCCTTGCATTCCAGTCCAGATCTCAAACTGAGGATAGCCAGAGAAAGGCATGCCTCGTTCAGAGGCACCCCCCCCGGAGCAGGGGTGGCCCAGCGAGCCGCGTCCGGGTTGGACAACCCGGAGGCGGTTCTCCCCGTTCCGACATCGAATGATGGTCGCGGCCCGCCAGACGCTGTTCAGACGGCCTGTGACCCAAACTTGTTCCGTATCCTTCCGCTCCCCCCCTCAAGGCGGCCCAAGGGGCAGTTCCCCCTGCCTTTGCCCCCTTCCTTCCTCCAAGGACTCCCCGAGCAGGCCTCTCAATTCTCGCACTGTGGCCGGGCCATGACCTGCGTAGTGGTTGTTGGCGAAGACAAAGTGATCCCCTGGGCCAGCCACCACAGGTCGCAGATAGTCGGCCCAGCGCAGCAACTCCTCCGCCTTGTCCAATACGGGACGGGAGAAGGTCTCCGTCAGAGCATTTGTCGCCTTCCGGTCTCCGATCAAGCGGGTATATGTGAAGTCCGCGGTCTGGAGTTCCAGTCCCTCGGACCACTGCCAGGGGCGGGGCATATACGGAAGGTCGGCCCAAACCCACGCGGTCCGGTGCCGCTTGAGTATCTCCAGGAACGATTCGTCCACCCATTGGCGATTGCGGAGCTCCACGGCATAGCGGAAGTCTCCAGGCAACTCCCCCAGGAAGCGGTCCAGGCGCTCACAAAATGGGCCCCGTTCGGGAAAGGCGGAACGGTTGAAGTACGGGAACTGAATCAGTAGCGGACCCAACTTGGCCCCCATGAGCCGCATCCGTTCGAGGAAGAGTTCGCTACTGGCGCGGGCCAAAGGGCTTTCGAGGATCGCACCGGAGTCAGGCTGCTGACCGGTGCCGCCGTGGACGATGGAACGCGGGAACTTGGCGCACAGCGTGAACCCCAACGGAGTTCGCTCCTCCCAGCCGCGGACGGTCCGGGCACTTGGAATACGGTAATAGGTATTGTCCGCCTCCACCGAGCCAAACTGCCCCGCATAGTGGCCGAGGAACCCAAGGGGCCGAGTTCCGGGAGGGTAGAAAGTGCCCACCCAGCCCTTCTCGCCCCAACTCGACGTCCCAAGCCTCAGCGCCATGAGCAGAGCCCCCTCGCGATCATGGGGCTGGCTCGCTGGAGCAAAAACGGGATAACGCGACTCCCAGAGAAGTCGGAGGGGTCCGGAGGCAGGGCCACGCAGGACAGCACGCGCTCAACAAGGCCAGGCATGCTTGGATGCTAAGGCACGCAGGGGCGCACCCCAAGGCACTAACTACTCCCAGTTGATCAGCAGGCCATCAGAAAGGTTGTAGCCCACGGGGCCACCGGGAGGATCACGATACCAGAGCTGCTGGTAGAGGCTGGTACCGACAAAGACCGAACCGACCGCAGGTGGCTCGGTCAGGTCCACCGCCCGCAGGGCGACCCCGCTCTTGTTGGACACGACTGGGGGAAGGAAGCGTTTGATGGCACCGCCCACGCAGCGCACCCCTTCGCCCAGAGGCACACTGGCAGCCGTCGTGCCGAAGAAGAAGAAACCCGCCGTACTCGGCGGCAAGCCCAGGGCCACCAGGGTCACGTCATTGTCCGCCACTACAGGACTACCCACCGCCATCAGGTGCGCGCCGGCGCCCACCGAGTTCGACATCCCCACGCAGTAGCGGTCGCCGAAGGGTGCCGGCAGCCCCGCGCTGTAGAGCTGATAGACCTCACTCGGACCGATCACCCGCCTCCATAGACGCAGCTCATCGATGCGTCCACTGAAATCGACGGGGTAGTTGAGAGTTCCATCCTGGCCCACCACCGTGGGCAAGCCCGCATCCAAATCCCCCTGAGCATCGATCGAGATGGCGCCCAGCATGACCCCGTCCTGGTAGAAGACCGCGTCTCCATCACGGTCGTGGGTGACCGCGATGTGATGCCAGGTGAGGTCGGCCACCGAACCGATCAGATCGAAGTCCACCCGCGATCCGGCACTGCCCTTGAAATTCCACTGCCAGCTTGTTCCGTCACTCTCCCCGGCAATCAACCAGCCCGTGTTGGCACCGCTGCCCCAGTCCTTGTTGCCGATCATTATCGGATCAGAGGTCCAGCCGTTCGAGCGCACCCAGAAGGCCACGCTGAAGTCCGTGACCGAGCCAAAGTCGAGGTCAGGGGGACTGCCGAAGGAGAAGTAATCACCGGCCCCGTCCAGGCGTATTGCCTGGCCCACGACCCCTGTTTGGAACTTGGGATTGCCAGACGGGCTGCCGTCCAAACCTTGGCCGGTCTTGTCGACCAGATCCCCCTGGAAGTCCAGGTGCATGGCCAGATCATCGAACAGGGTGCCAGCTGTGGTGAAAGTCCACGCCTCGCCAGTGAGAGTTCCCGACGCTGTAACCGTGTCCACCCGCCAGTAGTAGGTGGTCTCAGCCTGCAGAATCCCCGGATCAAAGACGCTGGAGTTCACCTGAGCCTGGAACGGAGGGGGGGATTGGATCCCGAAGTAGACGTCGTGGGCCAGGGCCTCTGCGCCCGTAAGCCAATCCAAGGTCTCCGTGAGGGCCACGGACACGGCTCCTTCGGTGGGCCGAGGCGCGCTGGCCAAGATGAGTGGAAGACCGAACGGGTCATCGTCCACCAGGCCCCATGAGGGGTCCACCGGGACCTGCAGGTGGGCCAAGGCCGTGCGCGCCACGGCCGTATGCCCCGGGCCCTCGGGAAGCACCTCGGCCTCGGCACCCTTGGTCGCGGCCATGATCCAGATCCTGCGCTCTCCAGGCGTATGGCCCCCATGCGAGAGGCCGTTGCCACCGTGGTCCGTGGTGATGAGCACGAGCCAGTCCTCGTTCTGGTAGTTGGGACGAGCCTGGAGGCCCGCGAGGACGTCCCCTATATGAGCGTCGGTATCTTCGATGGCGGCCAGGTAGGCCGGATTCCCCGGATGGAAGCCGCTTGCGTGGCCGGCGTGATCCACATCATCGAAGTGTAGAAACAACGCGGTGGGGTCCGCGCTGGCTAGGTGCGCGACCGCGGCGTTCTTGACCGCCTCGCCCGAGTCAGCCACCTCCTGCGTAAAATCCGCAATCCCCGGGTAGGGATGCAGAAGGTTCTCGTTGATCGGATGCCACTGCACGATCGATGAGAGGTAGGCACCGGGCTGGTGATCCCGGACGCGCTTGAAGAAGTGCGGGTAGCCGGTGAAATCCCCGCTGGAGAACTGCCCATTGTCGTGGACGCCGTGTTTGTCCGCCCAGACACCGATCAAGAGGCTCGACCAGCCTGGACCGCTGGACGTGTCTTGATGCGTGGAATCGCCAGGGTCGAGCGCGCCTCCGGCAACCGCATCCCATGTAACGACCCCCGTGCCGAGCAGGTTGTCCATGTTCGGCGTCTGGGCGGCCATGACGGCGTCGGAACGCGCACCGTCAATACCAATCACCAGGGTGTGCCGGGTCTGGGCAGCAGTGGGCAGGCACAGAATGCCCAGTAAGAGGACGGGTCGCATAAGCAGTCTCCAGCGTTTGGGGGGCACCTCAAGGCCAACGCACGGGGGCCGTTCCGTCAAGTTCATTCCCGGCACCGGCAACTCGGCTTCCTCCAAGCCAACCGCAGGGACCTCGGAATTACGGATCCGCCCATGGGGTCCCACGCGGCTAGGTCTGCTCTTCTGGGGTTGCCACCGGTCCACGGGGCTCCTGCCCAGGCGTACCGCCTAA